>Ga0315297_10000836_pt1 | contig 18467 bp, 11 predicted proteins | sample YL17G15_0_MG_FD_203628 | JGI IMG/M metagenome (GOLD analysis project Ga0315297, IMG submission 203628) | Sediment microbial communities from Yellowstone Lake, YNP, Wyoming, USA - YL17G15_0 | ecosystem: Environmental > Aquatic > Freshwater > Lake > Sediment | place: USA: Wyoming | collected... | reverse complement strand
CGGCGCCCTCCTCGCGACCCTCGCCTGGCGCTGGTTCCGGAGCACGGAGAAGAGGCCGGGAAACGTCAAGGTCGAAGTCCTGCTCGTCCCCCTGCTAGTCCTGGCCACCGTGGCCATTGACCTGATCCTTGCTCTCAAGATCGCAGGAATCCCGGGCAAGACGCCATTGATAGGGATCATCGCCCTGTGCCTGGGGATCGTCTGGGTGATCCTCAAGCTGTCGCAATGGGCATCGGCCATGCCCGAATCGAGGAAAAAAGAGATCGACGTATCGAACCTGTCCGAGTCAAGACCCGAGAAGACCATCGTGGTGCTTCCTTTCGCCGACATGAGCCCCCAAAAGGACCAAGAGTACTTCTGCGATGGGATGACAGAGGAGATCATCACCGACCTCTCCCATGTGCATGAGCTTCTGGTCATTTCCCGCTCATCCGCGATGACCTTCAAGGGGAGCTCGAAAACGGTTCGTGATATCGCCAAAGACCTGAATATTCGATATGTCATAGAGGGCAGTGTACGGAAGGCCGGAAATGACCTCCGGATTATAGCCCAGCTCATCGACGCCACTAACGACGTTCACCTTTGGGCAGAAAAGTATTCAGGCACTCTCGATGACGTCTTCGATATTCAGGAGAAGGTATCTCGTTCAATTGTTAAGGCCCTTGAGTTGATGCTGACCTCCGAAGAAGGGCAAAAAATCGCCGAACGTCCAATCTCAGACATCCGAGCCTATGACTTTTATTTGAGGCATCGCCAAGAAATCTGGAAAGGTTCTGAGGAATCCTTGGATCGGGCGCTGGATTATCTTCAGAAGGGTTTGGCGATCGTTGGCGAGAATGTTCTTCTTTATGCGGGTATGGCTAATGTCTATTTTCAATTCTACAACTGGGGCATCAGGACTGACGAACTCACCTTATTGAAAGCTGAAGAGTATACAAATAGGGTCTTCGCTCTGGAACCGGATTCCTCGTACGGCCATCTTCAGCTTGGTCAAATCCTTCTATTTCGAGGCACGATCAAAGGAGCATTTCAACATTTTAAGCGCGCCGCGGAATCCGCGCCTAATGATCCAGAAATCCTACTATGGCTTGTGGCCTGCTATGCTGTTTACTTCGGAAGGCCTGCTCTAGCGGCCCCGTTGGCTCAGAGAGCCGTCAACGTTGACCCCTTGACTGCGGTCAATCATTGGCTGCCTGGTTGTGTTTACTGGATGCAAGGAAAACTAGATCTGGCCTTAGCGTCGGCTGCCGAGTATTGCCAAATGGATCCAGAGAGCTTGATGGCCAAATGGTACTACGCCCAAGTTCTGGCATGGAATAAGCGATCAGATGAAGCTTACGAAGTAATGGATCAATTGGCCAAGTCAGCACCGACGCACAGTTTGGGAACGGCGACCTTGTTCTTAAAGTATGCGTTACAGGGGAACAAAGACGAGGCCGTGCGGGCATTTCCAGAAAGTGCACAAAGAGTAGCCTGGGCGGATTTTCATCTTCCCTGGTTTGTCGCGGAGTGTTTCGCGTTAATTGACGAGAGGGAAGAAGCCATCCGATGGCTTGAGCACGCGGTCGACCGAGGATGGTGCAACTTTACGCTTTTTTCTGATATTGACCCCTTCCTGGCCAACATTCGTGGGGAGGAGCGGTTCAAGAAGCTGATGGAACGGGTGAAGTACGAATGGGAGCATTTTGAGGTGTGAACGGGACCGGGTTTCTGATCGATTCTAAAAAGGGGGAGTTCATGAAAACAAGCATGAGAAAAGGTTCGGTTCTGGCGTTGTCGGGGCTCGTCCTGTGCTTATGTTTCTCGATCGCTTGCCAAGACAAGGCGGCGATGGCAGAGCTGGAAAAGTACAGGGCCCAAGCGAAACTCGAAGAGCAGAATAAAGAACTGGCCCGAAAACTTTTCGCCGCCATCGACCGGAACGATTTCGCAGCTCTTAAAGAGCTCTGTTCCTCGGATATTACAGTCAGCGCTCCGGGGTTGACTGAGCCGCTAAGCTTTGAAACCTTGACTCAGGTTATCAAGGCTCACTATACGGCATTCCCTGATTGGAAGCATTCGATAGAAGATGTAGTCGCAGAAGGTAATACCGTGGTAATCAAGCTCGTCCAGAATGGGACTCACAAAGCTCCATACGAGGGAATACCTCCGACTGAAGCGAAAGTAACCGAACCGGGCATTTACTTCGTCACCGTTGTTGACGGGAAGGTCAAAGGGTTTTATGTGATTGAAGATACGTTGGGCCTGTATCAAGGGCTCGGTATGGAGCTTAAGCCGAAAGAGCCCAAGAAATAGAACTCGGCACGACTAATGAAGGAGGGGAAAATGAAGAAATACCTTTATGTCGTTCCTTTGGCCCTTGTGTTCTGTCTCACGATTGCTTGCCAAGACAAGGCGGCTATGGCGGAGTTGGAGAAGTTCAAGGCCCAGGCGGCGGCTGAGCAGCAGAATATGGCCCTTGTTACGAAGGTCTTTGACGAACTGAACAAGAAAAACACAGAAGTTTATCAAGAACTGTATGCTCCCGATTATGGCTGGCATTTTCCTTCGAATAATCCTAAGGGCCTTACCCGCGAAGAGGAAAAGGGATTCTCCAAGATGCTTTGGGCCGGATTCCCTGATATGCGCTACGATCTAAAAGAAATGGTCGCCCGCGGCGACAAGGTCATGGTGAGATTTGTTTCAGGAGGCACGCATACCGGAGAGTACCAGGGCCTCCCTCCTACAGGCAAGAAGGTTGAGGCCAGCGGAATGTGGATAGGCCAAGTCACCGACGGGAAGATCGTTAACGCCAAGGAAGACTTTGACGTTCTGGGATGGATGCAGCAACTCGGCATGGAGCTGAAGCCGATAGCGGCGAAGAAGAAGTAAGGAGGGGTCATTATGAAACCTATAGTTATTGCGGTCCTCATGGTCGTCCTGGCCTTCGGATTTGCCGTATTGGCACAACCAGCGGTCCAGAAGACGGGAGCAATAAACTGGACGCCAGAACAACAGGATGCTTTGGATGCATTCAATAAATATATTGCGGCGGCCCTTCAGGGGAACGTCAACGAGATGAAGACCCATTGGCATCCGAATTTCATAGGGTGGAACCTTAAACAAGGCTCGCCCATGAATTACGATGAATTTCTGAAGGACGAAGAAGAAATCTTCAAGGCCTTCAGGTTCAAGAAGCTCGAGTTCGTGCCGCTGGCAATACAAGTTGAGGGGAAGATCTCAATTATTCATCTCAAGTACGATGATGTGGTTATCGACCTCGCGGGGAAAGAGATGCCGGCCTCCGGGAACTGGACGACGGTCATGGTAAAACAAGATAAAAAGTGGCTCATTATGAGTAACGTCTGGGCAGAAAAATAGGGGGGAAAATGAAAAGATATCTCTGCATCGTTCCGTTGGTCCTTGTGTTCTGTTTCACGATCTCCTGCCAGGACAAGGCGGCGATGGCGGAGCTGGAGAAGTTCAAGGCCCAGGCGGCGGTCGAGCAGCAGAATTTGGCCCTTGTTACGAAGGTTTCTGACGAATTGAATAAGAAAAACACAGAGGTTTATCAGGAGCTGTATGCACCCGATTATGGCTGGTATTTTCCTTCGAATAATCCCAAGGGCCTTACCCGCGAAGAGGAAGAGGGATTCTCCAAGATGCTTTGGGCCGGATTCCCCGATATGCGTTATGATCTAAAAGAAATGGTCGCCCGCGGCGACAAGGTCATGGTGAGATTTATCACAGGAGGCACGCATTCCGGAGAATACCAGGGCCTCCCTCCTACAGGAAAGAAGGTTGAAGCCAGCGGAATGTAGATAGGCCAAGTCATAAACGGGAAGATTGTTAACGCAAAGGAAGACTTTGACGTTCTGGGATGGATACAACAACTCGGCATGGAGCTGAAGCCGAAAGCACCGGCGAAGTAAGCGCTACAGAGATCCGGCATACCCGCGGGCGGGGTTCCGCGATAGCTGATGAAGTACGCGGCCCCGCGAGGAGCGCGCACGGCTGTCCGTGTGCACAATTCTGAGCACACATTCAATTAAAGAACTCGCAACCCATTCATCTCCCATCAGTTAAAACGGCAGCCCAGCTGCCTTCTAAGCAGCGGGTCGGGAGTTCGAGTCTCTCCAGGCGCGCTTCCTGTTTCACTTAAAAATCAGCTACTTAGGTGTCATTCACGGCAAGATCGAGCCGCATACCGTACGACAAGCGACATCGGCCTGGCTATTCTCCGGCCGGTATGGAACCGTTGAACAGGCGCCATTTCCAGGTGCCGTGCTTTTTGACCAGGATCCCGGTGAACCGGTAGGGTTTCTTCCCCTCCTGGCCCCGGTCATTATTGACGATCATGAAACCGTCAGCGAAAACCCAGGCCGTATCGCCATGAGAGTCGATGTCCAGGCGGTCCATCTGCCAGGAAAAACCGGCAAAACCGAAAAGGCCTTTCAGCCAGCCTTCGATGGCATCCTTGCCTTTAAAGATCTCGCCCTTGTCCGATCCGATCAGCATGATATCGGGGGCTTGATCATAAAGAGCCATGAAACGGGCGAGATCCCTGTTCTTGGCGGCATCGTTCCAGGCCTCCAGGGCCGCGAGGATCTCCTTCCGGGTGGTCTCGGCAGGATCCTGTCCGTTGCTCGCCGCGAAAACCGAAGGGAGCAGGACTCCGATAAAACACAGGATGAGAAACGTCCGGGTCCGCAGGTTCTGTCGTGTTTTCATGGACACTATGTTCCTTTCTCCGCCCGGCTCGAAGTCCCGGGCTTCACGTTCGGGATCGTCCTCATTTGATCTGGTCGATAAGAAAAGAATACTTTAGCGCCGTCAGCTTCAACCGTTCGAACCTGTCTGAACTCCCCGCATGCCCGGCCTCGGTATTACAGATCAAGAGGACAGGAGAATGGCCGGTATTATGATCTCGGATCTTCGCCACCCATTTGGCGGCGTGGTAAAACGGGACATTGGTATCGTACCACCCGGAAGTTGCCAGGATAGCCGGGTAATCGGCGCTTTTGATATTGTCATAAGGCGACCAGGTCAGCATGTACTTGTATTCCGCTTCTATGCCTGGGTTGCCCTCTTCCTCGTATTCCGAGGTGACCAGCGGAATATCCGGGTTCTTCATATCCGTAATGACATCCAACCAGGGAACGTCCGCAATAACGGCTCTGAACAAGTCGGGTCTTAAGTTCACCAGGGCTCCGATGTTTGTCCCGCCTGCGCTCGTCCCGGACGCCACGAATTTCTCTTTGGCCGTATATTTATTATCGACAAGCCATTGAGCCACATCGACGACATCAAAGAAAGTGTTCTTCCTGTTCAGTCCCCTTCCTGCCGCCCACCAATCCGGCCCTTTGGCCGAGCCGCCTCTCGCGTAAACATAGACATAGGCGAATCCGCGGTCCAGCAAGCTGATCAATGAGCTGTCGAAAAACAGGTCGAAATCATAGCCATACCAGCTGTACGTTCCCAGCAATAAGGGATGATGGCCGTCGGCCCTATAAGCTTTTTTGTTGAAAACCATGTTCACCGGTATCAATTCACCGTCTCTGGCCTTCACCTGGAAGACCTTGGTCTCGTAATCCCCTGCGGCAAAATCGTTGACTTCCTCCTGCCGAATGAACGTCTTCTTTCTGCTGGTCAAGCTGTAAGAAAAATCTGTAGCCGGAAACGCATAAGACGAGAGATGCAAGCGGATGTCGTCACTGTTGACGTCATCGTCGGGCAAAGAAAAGAATACGGAATAGGCTTTCTGCGAAAAACCGATGTTGTAGGAGCGATGGCTCTTCAGACTATGGACATTGATCTCCGTGATGCCATTCTTCTTTTGCCGACTGATGATCCTATTGCTGACTATCGCCATCTCCGGCTCAATGAAGACGGCCCCAGCTTCCGGTATGACATCCTGCCACTGATCTTTATCGCTGTTCGCGAAACTGGTTTTCACAACTCTGAAATGAGGTGCCTTATAATTGGTGAGAATGTAGAAGTACCCGTTGATGAAATCGATCACTCGATAGGACACGTCGCTCTGCCGAGGGGATACCGACACGGGAGCCTTGCGCGGGTCCGATAAAGGAACATAGAATTCTTCCGTGCTGAGCCGTGAGATGGTTTGAAAAAAGAGGTATTGATTATCGCGTGAAGACGAAATACCGGAAATGCGGAACGTCCTGTCGTTCTCCTGCCAGATCTCCTGATCCTGCTCGGCGGGCGACCCCAGCTTATGGAGCATCAACTTATAGGGCCTGACCGCTTTATCATTGACAACATAGAAGAAATGCGTATTGTCGTTGGCCCACAACGCGGGCACGAAAGCCTTATTGCTGATGGAATCAGGAAGCCATTGCTGAGTCACCAAGTTCTTGATCCTCACCGAGTCCCGCCTATCGCCCTTAGTGTTATAGCTTATGATCGCCAGCCGGTTATCGGGACTTACAACAGGCTGCCGGAAGAAGAGCGCCTTGCTGTCCCCGGCTAACAGGTTGGCATCTTGGATCAATTCCTCTTCAGCCTGCATGTTCCCTCTGCGTCGGTAATAGACCGGGTAAGACTTCCCTTCTTCCGTTCTTTCATAATACCAGTAGCCATTCCTCTTGGTAGGCAGCGAAGAAAAGGACTTGGCCTGTCTCGCGCTCATTTCCGCAAGCAAGACCTGCTGCAAAGCCTCCAAAGGTTTGAGCATGGCGGCCGAGTAGGCATTTTCCTGCTGGATGTATTCCAACACGGCCGGATCCTTTTTATCGTTCATCCAGTAATAATCATCGACGCGTTTGTGGGAGAATTCTTCGAAAACAACGGGAACCTTCTTGGGGACAGGAGGTCGCTCCTGGCCCGGCGAAAAGAGGCTGACGGTATTCAACATCAGCCAAAGCATGGAGGGTTTTACCATGAAGTCCAACATAGGGAATTCCTTTCTCTGCGCGAAACCGACAAAGCCTAGGGGAATACTATATATTGGTCCGGGCGTTGAAGTCAATCACCAAGATCCATTCCCGGAGGCCGCAGGGCCCGGGGCACTCGGATCTCCATTCTCGCCATGATGATCGCCGCGAAGGCCCCTGAATAGGCCACCCGGAATACAACAGATTGACTTTACCCATCGGAATAGCGTATGCTTCGGACAGATACTGGATAGGCAGGTCAATCCACCGCCACTGGCGGGAATTCAACAGGGCGCGAACGACAGGAGACTCCTATCCATAAGGAGTCCCTGGCATGACCATCAAGAACCGGTTCGTGGCCTCGATCGGGCTGGGCGTGTTTCTGATCCCGGCGGTAGCCGCGCAAATGGCAGCACAGATCCCAGGATCGCCGCTGGTGCCCATCGGCCAAGGGCGCGTCTCCGCGATCTACGACTTCGAGGCGGTCCCGCCCTACGCGTACGCGCTCGAACGCGGATTCCTGAATATACTCGACATCCGGAATCCCGCTGCTGTCCGGGAGGTTGGTTCGTTTGCTCTCAACCGGCCGCGCTCGCGAGCCGCCCTGCGTTTCCCCTATCTCTATCTGACGGGGTGGAATACACCTCTTGGGGTCATCGACATCTCACGGCCGACGCGGCCTCGCTGGGTGGCGGAGTTTCCGGAACTGGGTCCCACTGCGGGCGGGGGCTTCGAGCTGGCTGGCGATATCGCCTATTCCGTCCGGCTGAACCAAGAACCCGGGCAGAACGCGGACCTTTTTCTGGACGTCCTCGATCTCGTGACGAACCCGGCTCGGCCGGAGCGGCTGGGCACGGTTGATCTCGGCGTGCGGGTCTCCGGCGAATACGGAGGCATCGCACAGTCTGAGGGACGTGTCTTTGTTGTGGTCACCCGCGTCGTCGGCGAAACGCCCAGAAGCCGGCTCATCGTCATCGATGCGCGCGTGCCCAACCGGCCGATGATCGAGCGGACATTGTTCTTTCCCGACGGCGCGCTGTACAAGAACGTCGAGGTTCGTTCCGGCCTGCTCTATCTGTTGCAGCCGGGATCGCAACGAGATCAGCGAACGGGCCTCGCGGTCTATCGACTGCAGGAAGACGGCCAACTGCAGCGGCTCGGGGAAGCGCTGACATCCGAGCTCTTCTTTCCGGTCGATCTGATCGTAAACGACGATGTCGCCTACGTGACGTTCAAGGGGGGGTGTCTGTTGGCGACGTTCGACATCTCGGATCCTCGAGCTCCCAGGCTCGTCAACACCTACGCGCAAGGCGATATCTGGTCGGCAGGCCTCGGAATGTCGCTCGTCGAAGACCGGTTGTACGTCTCCGGCGACAATGGCCCATCACCGATCCTCGATGTCTCGACGCCTCGGGCGCCTCGCCTCATGGGCCGTTACGAGTTCGTGGGAGGCTCGGTCGAACATGTTCTGCTTGAGGGGCCATCGGCGACGCTCGTATCGTCCGGGGATTTGTTCTTTTATGACATTTCCGATGAGCGTACGCCGCGACGTACCGGACGCCATAACGGCGGCGTTCCCTCGTCGCTCACATCAATGGACTGGATGCTCAACATCTTCGCCGCGCGCGACGGCAGGGTGGTCGTTGCGCACGCCACTCTGCCGGCCGAGGTGCTGGACGTGCGAACTCCGGCCCGGCCGCGCGTGGTCGCCACCTTTACGCCTCGCGGCCGGGTTCACGCGATCGCTCTGACTCCGACGCACGCGATCCTGGGGAACGAAACGCGCGGGCCAGGTTTCGTGACAGGCGGCATTGAAGTCGTCGATCTTCGAACGGCGGGCGAGGCGCGAGTGGTGGCCGCCCTGGATATGGGTAAGCCTGTGGGCGTATTGGCCGTCCACGGCGATCGGTTGATCGCCATGTCGCGAGACGGCGAAGTCATCGTCGTCGACCTGCGGGATCCGAATCATCCGGTGATGTTGAGCCGTCTCGCCGCCGATGGCGCACAAGCGGCCGGAGTGGCCGGTCTGCCGAACCTCGCACTGTCGGCGGATGGGCGACGGGCCTATGTCGCGCGCACCGCCATCAGAGCCGGCAGCGATGCGGTCGGACAGGGTACGCTGAAGGTGATCGATCTCAAGGATCCCGCCGCGCCCCGTCTGGAGGGGGAGTTGGGATTCGAGACGTCAGGTGCTCCGGCCGTGCCGCTCGCAGTCTCCGGGACTCGGGTCGTCCTGCTTTCCGGCAGCAGCGGAGGCGTCGTTATCGTGGAAACGATCGATCCGTCGCGGCCGGTGGTGACGGGGACGTACTCGTTGCCGTCCAGCGTCTACGCTTGCGGAATCGCTGTCGATCACGATCGTGTCTACGTGGCGGCCGGCGAAGATGGGCTCCTGATCTATGGACTCCCCGGCGTTCCGTCGGCGTCGCCCTCTAAAGCGGGTTTTCCCGATCTGACAACGCTGTTCATGGAGAAGATATGAAAAATCAAGCGAATTTCCGGGGCTTTTGTTTGCGGATGACCATGGGGCTGGTTTTGCTGGGAGGATGCCTGTTCATGGCCAATGCTCAGGGCCGGCTCAAGGATATGCCGGGCTATGCTGAATATAAGAAGATGATTCCGCTGATCCGCAGTGCGGTCAAACAGGGTTCTCTGCAGGTTGCATGGAAAGCGGACAGCAAGACCTTTGAATATACCTGGGACGGCAAGAAATACAGCTATGACGTCAAAAAGCTCAAGGCCTCCGTTTTGGATTCAATGTCGAACGATGCCAAGTCAGTCGGTCCGGGCGGACCGGTCGGCGGCCAGCAAGCCGGCAACGAACCTAAACCCGGCAGGCAATATACGACAGCCCTGTCGCCCGACGGCACGCTTAAAGCGATGCATAAAGACCGTAACCTCTTTTTGGGAAATGCCGATCTTTCCGGGATGACGGCCATTACTACCGACGGAACAGATCAAAACCGGATCAAATACGGCACAGCCAGCTGGGTCTATGGCGAGGAGCTCGGCCAGACTACCGCCATGTGGTGGTCGCCGGATGGAAGAAAGCTGGCATTCTACCGCTTCGACGAAAGCCAGGTCGCAGACTATTTTCTGCAATATGATCAGCTCTTGATCCAGGATTCGATAGAGATAGAGCCGTATCCGAAAGTCGGCGCCAACAACCCGGTCGTGGATATCCTGGTCTACGATCTGAAAACCAAAAAGATCACCAAAATGGATGTCAGGGACGGCCAACCATTTAGTGCCGATGTGATCGGCCATTATATCTATGGTGTGGAGTGGGCCCCCGACGGAAGCGAATTGCTCTTCCATCGCACCAACCGCAGACAGAAGACCATGGAGCTGGCAGCCGCCGATCCCGAAACCGGCAAGTGCCGGGTCGTGGTCCGCGAGGAGTGGCTGCCCAGCTTCACCTGGCATTCCCCCGGAATGCAGTATCTACAAGACAAAAAGCGCTTTCTCTGGGTATCCGAACGAACAGGATTCAGCAACATCTATCTGTACGATCTCAGCGGGCGGCTCCTGGCCACCCTCACACATCATGCTTTTGAAGTCGGGGGGCTCGTCAAGGTGGATGAAGAAGGCGGATTTCTCTATTACATGGCTCGCGACGGCGAAAACTACATGAAGCTCCAATTGCATAAGGTCGGGCTGGACGGCAAAGGCGATGTTCGTTTGACGGATCCGGCTTATATGCATAAAGTCACCGTATCTCCCGATAATAGATATTTTGTCGATGTCATCCAGACGCATGATATCCCCCCGTCCACGCGGCTTGTGGATATGAAGGGGAAGATCCTGGCCGTACTGGCAGGGAGCGAGATGACGAGATTCAATGAGCTGGGGCTGAAAAAGGTCGAGGCGTTCACCTTTACGGCCGCTGACGGGAAGACTCGATTGCATGGCGCTCTTCGGTTCCCTTTGAATTTCGACCCGTCAAAAAAATACCCCCTTCTGGTGATGGTCTATGCCGGTCCCGGAAGCTATAGCAGCTCGGAAACGTTCGGCCTTCAGAATGAGCTCAATGCGTTCGGGTTCCTCGTTGCATCCTTCGATTCACGCGGCGCCGGTGGTCAGGGCAAGGCCTTCAAGGATATGCGGTATGGTCGCTTTGGAATCGTCGAGACCGACGATCAGGCCGAGGGGGTCAAGTCGCTCTACGACCGGCCTTATGTCAACAGGGAACGGGTAGGGATCGTGGGGGTCTCCTATGGTGGCACCGCTGCGGCGACGTGCCTGCTGCGGTTTCCGGATGTGTTCCAAGCGGCCTTGTCGATGTCTCCGGTCACCGATTGGCGGAATTATGACAGCATCTATACGGAAAGGTACATGGGATTGATCGAAGATAATAGGGCCGGTTACGATGATGCGTGTGTTTTGACCTATGCCAAGAATCTGGAAGGGCGGTTGATGATCTATTACGGATCATCCGATAACAATGTCCATCCTTCGAACTCCCTACAGCTTATCGCGCAATTACAGAAGGCCGGCAAGAGCTTTGAGGTCCAGGTCGGTCCCGATGCGGGCCATGGCATGGGCAATAATGAAAGGGGTATGGAGTTCCTCATTGAGAGCTTGGTGCTGAGGTAAGTTCCCGCCATTACAAGGCAAGGACGTCTTTCTGGGCAAAGGGGAGTTTGGTTCGCAAGCAATGGGTACAAAGAGGTCAAAGTAGGAGGGGGGGGCCTAAATAGGAATCACCTCCCCCAGTCCGAGCCCACCGGATACTCGGGGACGCAGGCCCCCCCAAGCTATACGTGAGCACAATTCTGAGCACACCTTCCGGCAGAGAACTCGTAACCAATTCATCTTCCATCAATTAAGAAGGTAGCCCATCTGCCTTCTAAGCAGCGGGTCGAGGGTTCGAGTCCCTCCAGGCGCGCTCTCTGTTTCCCCTGGATCGGTTGACTTCATCCTATAATGGCGTTATCTTTACGCCAACCGATGATCGATGTCTTCGAACTATGAGATGCCCTAAGTGTCAGGCTGATAATCCCGACACGTCCCTGTATTGCGGCAACTGCGCAACCTCGCTGGCTTCGGCAAAAGCCGCACCTCCTTCCCTTACCAAGACCCTTGCATCGTTTGTCCACGCTGTCACGCAGGGGACGGTATTCGCTGGCCGCTATGAAATCCTCGGACAGATCGGCGCGGGCGGGATGGGCGAGGTCTATCGGGCCATTGACAAGAACCTTGGCCGCCACATCGCCATAAAGATCCTTCCCTCCGCCTTTGCCGAGGACAAGGAGCGAATGGCCCGGTTCGAACGTGAGGCCAAGCTTCTGGCTGTATTGAACCATACCAACATTGCCGCGATCTATGGGCTCGAGGAATCCGAGGGGCGGCGCTTCCTTGTTCTCGAGCTTGTGGAGGGGGAGACGCTCCAGGCCCGGTTGAATAGAGGGCCCCTCACGGTTGAAGAAGCGCTTGAGGCCTGCCGCGAGCTTGCCGAAGGGCTCGAGGCGGCCCACGAGAAAGGCATCATCCACCGCGACCTGAAGCCCGGGAACATCATGATCACGTCCGAGGGCAAGGTCAAGATCCTGGATTTCGGGCTGGCCAAGGCATTCGAGGGAGAGACGACCGGCGTCGATATCGAGAAGTCGCCCACGATCACGGCCCAGATGACTGAGCCGGGCGTCATTTTGGGGACGGCGGCCTACATGAGCCCCGAGCAGGCGCGCGGGAGGTCGGTGGACAAGCGGTCCGATATCTGGGCCTTTGGCTGCATCCTCTATGAGTGCCTGACGGGGAGCCGGACGTTTCAGGGGGAGACGGTATCGGACACCCTGGCGCACATCCTGAAGGGCGAGCCAGATTGGGGCAAACTGCCCCCCGATACGCCAATCCGCATCAGAACTCTCCTCCGCTGCTGCCTCGAGAAGAATCCCCGGGAGCGCCTCCATGACATCGCGGATGCCCGGATCGAGATAGCGGGGGCGTTGAGCTCGCCACCGGGCCCGGAGGCGCTTCCGACCTCGCGGCCCGTTCGTGCTTTGATCTTCCGCGGCGTCATCGGCGGACTGATCCTCGTGGCGGCCACGGCTCTCATCACCTGGCATCTCAAACGGGCGGCACCGACACCTCCAGTCGGGCGCTATACTCTCAAGGTCGAACCGGGACTGTGGTTGGACGGCATGCGAAGTGCGGCTGAGCCGGAGCGGCCCAGCCGAATTGCCATAGCTGTCGCCAATGACGGTCGGTTCATTGTTTATAGCGCAATACTGGGAAACCTCGGGCCGCCGGCGAAGCCCCAGATCTATCTTCGAAAGATGGATCAGATGGGCGCCGCCCCGGTCGAGGGAACGGACGGAGGCATCGCCCCTTTTCTTTCTCCGGACGACAGATGGATCGGATTCTGGGATGGCGGCAAGCTGAAGAAGGTCCCTGTTGCCGGCGGGGTGGCCGTGACATTGTGTGATGCACCGCTCCCGTTCGGAGCGGACTGGGGACCTGATAACAAGATCATCTATTCTTCCGATACGAGAGGAGGGCTTTTCAGGATCCCGAGCGAAGGGGGGAAGCCGGAGAATCTAACGGCGCCGGACAAGACCAGAGACGAATTCAGTCACCGCCTTCCCCACTGTCTTCCGGACGGAAAAACCGTCGTCTTCACGATCGCTGGACACGGATGGGACCTTCACCCGCGCTTAGCGCTTCTCGACCTTGAGACCAAGAAATGGCGTGTCGTGATCGAGGATGCCGCGGACGGGCGATATATTCGCACAGGGCATCTGGTCTTTCTCCGGCAGGGCGTACTGATGGCTGTCGGTTTCGACCTTGACCGGAGGGAGCCTAGGGGCCAGCCAGTGCCCGCAGTTGAGAACGTCATGCAGGCGCTCAATAGCCTCAGCGCCAGTCACTACACGGCCGAGGGCCAATGCAGCATATCGGATTCGGGCCTATTGGCCTATGTGCCCGGAGGGATCATACCCGACTCGGAGAACTCTCTCGTACGGGTGGATCTGAAAGGGAAAGTCCTGCCCGCCGCAGATTTTAAGGCCCCCTTCTTTAGCCCCCGCTTCTCGCCCGACGGGAAGCGGATCGCCTACTGCACAGCGGGAATGGAGAATTTTATATGGATATATGACTTGGATCGCGAGACGAGGAGCCGGCTGACGGCGGAAGGGTTGACGAGCTATGCCGTCTGGACGCCTGATGGAAAGCGCCTGGCCTTCGACTGGCTCAAAACGGGGCTTTCGGATCTCTACTGGCAACTCGTGGATGGGAGCTCACCCAGAGAACAACTTACGACGGGCGGGAATCTTCAATTCCCCGCGACGTTCATACATAACGGCGAGACTCTTATCTTCGTGCAAGAAAACCCGGAAACGAGCTATGACATTCTGCTTTTGGACATGAAAGGCCGCAGGGTGACGCCATTTCTCAATTCGAAAGCCGCCGAAGGATGGCCGGAGGTTTCTCGCGACGGCCGCTGGCTGGCCTACGTTTCTGACGAATCAGGCCCTCGGGAGGTCTGGGTCCAGCCCTTCCCCGGCCCGGGCGGCAGGTGGCAGGTCTCGCAGGGTGGAGGCAGCGAACCGATCTGGTCGAAGGACGGCAGACAGATATACTACCGGCAGGCCGCTCAAGTGTGGGTTACGGACGTCAGTACGGGTGGTGAGGACTTTTCCGCGGGCCGGCCGCGCCTTCTTTTCGAACAGCAGGGATTTTATTCGGCGACCCCCGTCCGAACCTGGGACCTATTGCCCGACGGACAGGGATTCCTGATGGTAAAGCTCGATGAGAGGAAGCCCCCGCCGGTGACCGAGATAATTCTCGTACAGAACTGGTTTGAGGAACTCAAGCGCCTTGTCCCCAGTGGAAAGAAGTGAGGGGGCTAGGACACGACAGGCTCGCCTCATGAGCGACAGGTTGCCCAATCCGGCCATCTTCCACGGGGCGGAGCATCTCTCAGATGACCGAGCCGAACCATGTTCGGGTACTTTGGGATTGACTGTGAGCACAATTCTGAGCACACCTTCAATCCAGAAACTCGCAACCCATGCATTTCCCATCAATTAAGATAGTAGCCCTGCTGCCTTCTAAGCAGCGGGTCGGGAGTTCGAGTCTCTCCAGGCGCGCTCTCTGTTTCCCGGGGGGGCCGCCAATTCGGCTCTGTCTCTGACGCTCAAGAAGCAGCGCTCCGGTTGGCCCGTAACCTTTACCTCGTTGATCACGTCTAACCGGATAGAAGGATAGGAATTGCCGAGGGACAACGAGGATTCCGGGGAGTACAAAATGAAAGCCAAACGGTTAAAAGGACTCATCCTCGCCGCAGTGGCGGTGGCCGCGGTCGTCGCAGCGGCTGTCCATATCGTTCCCATGGCCCGGGATCGCAGCCGGAACGTATCCCAAGGGAGGCAATGGGCGGGCCTTTTGAGAAAGCATCCTTCCTTTTCGGGCAAGCTCCCCGCATATCCCGTCGAGACGAAGTTCCATTACGCCGCTCCAGCGGATGAGAATCTCAGAAAGCTGCGCGACACATATCACCTGGATGAGGTCGCCGGCCGTGGCCCCGAAACCGACCGGATCATCAGCCTCATGAGCTGGGTCTATCGGCTGACCGGACACGCCAACGAACCCGAGATCCCGAAAGAGCTGAATGCTTTAAACCTTATCCCCCTGGCCCAAGAGAAAAACATGGCGATGAATTGCGCCATGAAGACGATCATCCTGAACGAGGTCTACCTGGCCATGGGATTCGAGTCCCGCCAAACCCACCTTTGGCCGGCCGAGAACGAGGACGAGGAAAGTCATTACATTACCTCGGTCTTCTCTCGCACTCTCGGGCGGTGGATCATGATGGACCCGGATTTCGGCGTCCATGTCACGAATGAAGAAGGAGCTATCCTGGGGATCTCGGAGATCCGCAGACGCCTGGTCGCCGGCAAGCCGCTGGTGGTCAAGCCGGTGGACCCGCCGCCCAACTTCCTCGCCCGGGCACGGTCGAATGTCCGGGACTTTATCGATGGGACGAGCTATCTCTGGTACCTGAGAAAGAACATCTTCAAGGTCGAGTGCCCGCAGAATAGTCTGTTCAACCAGAGGGCGAAGCCGAACAGACTGCATTTCCAGTTGATCCCCGACGGATATCGCGAAGAGCTTCTCCAGGGACCGAAGATCACGGAGAACGGGTACACGGTCATCTTCATGAACGATGAGGGATCATTTTGGCAGAGGCCGAACGAGGTCCTTGCCGATCGATGAAACCGGGATCCCGGCGCGTCAGAAACACAGGACAAAGATCGAGTCCTATCTTCTAATAAGCAGCGGGTCGGGGGTTCGAGTCTCTCCAGGCGCGCTCTCGATTTCCGTTGCCGAATTAGCTATCAGGCATCTGCCCCGGAGAGACCAAAGGAGCTCCTAAATGAATCGGCGGCGGAATCAGGTCCGCAGAACCTCCAGATCATCGAGTAGCCGAGCGAAGGCCACGGCCTTGATCTTCGCACCCAGGGGGAAGGTCCGCTCTCCCCCATGGACAACGGACAATTCCCTCAATCCCAGGTCCTTGAGCGCGTTCCTCATGGACGGTGTTATCCTTGGCGCAGTGGTGCGCTTAATCTCGAAACCGAGCCGCAGACTTCCTCTGACAACGAGAAGATCCAGCTCGCTCCCCGCATGAGTCCCCCAAAAATAGCATTCGTCGGGCCGGGCTCCGAGACGCCGGACGATCTGACCGATCACGAACCCCTCCCACGATGCTCCCAGCTTCGGGTGCTTTTCCAGATCCTCGAAGCGGGCGACGCCCAGGAGGGTATGGAGAATGCCCGTGTCCGCAAGGTAGACCTTCGGCGCCTTGATCTGACGCTTGCCGATATTCTCATGCCAAGGGGGGAGCTGCGTGACGACCAAAGCCGAAGTCAGCATGTCAAGGTAGCCGCGGATGGTCGTATCGGCCACACCGAACGACCGGGCGAATTCGGATGAATTCCAGGTTTGGCCGTGATAATGAGACAACATTGACCAGAAGCGGCGCATCGTCGCCGACCGGACGGCAATGCCGAGTTGGGGGAGATCCCGCTCCAGGAATGTTTGGATAAAACTGCGCCGCCACGCGTCGCTCGCGGAGGACGTCCGGGCCAGGTAGGACCTCGGGAATCCCCCTCGGAGCCAGAGGCGGGCGCGGTTCCCGACGCCGACTTCATCGAGGGCCAGTCCCTTGAGTTCGTGATAGGCTATCCTCCCAGCCAGAGTCTCGGCCCCTTGGCGGAGCAACTCAGGCGATGCGCTTCCCAGGACAAGAAACCGTGCCGGACGACGCTTTCTATCGGCCAGCACTCTTAGGACCGGGAAGAGGCCGGGAAGCCTCTGGATCTCGTCGATCACGACGAGTCCCTTGAGCTCCTTGAGAGCGAGCATCGGGTCGCTCAGCCGTGCTTCGTCCTCGGGATTTTCAAGGTCAAAATAATGATAGGGCCCTCGGGCTTGGCGGGCGTACCTCTGAGCCAAGGTTGTTTTCCCGACCTGTCGAGCTCCGATTATACCCACAACGGGGTTCTGGGCGAGGAGCCTCCGCAGCGAAATGAGTTCTTTTGTCCGAGTTATCATGGCCCTATATTATCTTGAAAAATCGGTCATAGCAACCGATATATCAAGGTAGCCGTCCGACTTCCCTGTTGGTCAATAGCCTGTTGCGGCGTCAAGCATAATCCGGCGAGGACGTTGCCCGAGCTGATGGACACTCCCGGTATGACGGCCCCCCGGGTGCCGGGGTGAGCACAATTTTGAGCACACCTTCTAATGGCGAGCTCGTAAGCAGCTCATCCTACGCAAATTATGACTCTAGCCCAGCTGCCTTCTAAGCAGCGGGTCGGGAGTTCGAGTCTCTCCAGGCGCGCTCTCCTATTCCCCGAAAAAACTGCCATTTAGGCATCGTTCCCATGACCTCAAAATTGTCGCATTTATGTACACCTTTATGCCGTTTTAAACATCAGCTGAGCGCGCATTTAGTACGGCCGGTGCGCGCCTCGGCCCAGATTGACTTCCTGTCGCCCCACAGGATATTCTTGGGCCAGCCAAATTAGGGAGCCAGCCATGGGGAACAAGTGCCCGACCTGCCATTCCAACAATCCTGATACTTCTCAATTCTGCGGCATCTGTGCGTCACGGCTCACCCAGGCCGGTCCGCCTCCTGCGTCCCTCACAAAAACCCTGGAAACGCCCGTTCAGATCCTCAAGCAGGGGACCCTGATCGCCGGCAAGTACCGGGTCCTGGAAGAGCTCGGCCGGGGCGGAATGGGAATCGTCTACAAGGCCGAGGACACCAAGCTCCAGCGCCCTGTGGCGCTGAAGTTTCTCCCGCACCAGTGGGTGTCGGACCCTGACGCGCGGGAGCGGTTCACCCAGGAAGCCCGGGCGGCTTCGGCTCTCGACCACCCGAATATCTGCACGATTCATGAGATCGAGGAAACGGACGATGGGCGGCTCTACATCGCCATGGGCTGCTACGAGGGCGAGACCCTGAGGGAGAAGATCAAGCGCGGGCCGCTCGAGACGGATAAAGCAATCGACCTAGCCATCCAAGCGGCGTCGGGGATGGCCAAGGCCCATGCCAAGGGGATCGTCCATCGCGACCTCAAGCCGGCC
>Ga0315297_10000835_pt1 | contig 18472 bp, 13 predicted proteins | sample YL17G15_0_MG_FD_203628 | JGI IMG/M metagenome (GOLD analysis project Ga0315297, IMG submission 203628) | Sediment microbial communities from Yellowstone Lake, YNP, Wyoming, USA - YL17G15_0 | ecosystem: Environmental > Aquatic > Freshwater > Lake > Sediment | place: USA: Wyoming | collected... | reverse complement strand
ATGCCCACGGCGTTCAGCTTCACGTCCTCGTGGCCCCTGAAATAGTTCGCCGTGTTCCAGTCCGTCTCACCGTGCCTGATGAGCAGGAGCTCCATCTTCGCCATGGCCGGTCATTCGGAAGAGCATAGTGCTATTTATCCTCTGCCGAGGACCGCAGTCCCTGCGCGCCCGACGTGGTCTATGATAGTAACTGTAGTATTACCCGCGAGACCGGGGACGATCACGAGTGCTGAGAGGCCACGTTTATCGCCACGTCGAAGTCGGCCGTGATCTCCACGGTCTCCAGTGGCAGATACCCTATGCGCATGATCGTGTACACGGTGAAGCTTATGAACACCTGGAGATCCTGAGATCCCGGGTCGGGGAACTCCACGCTCACGGTCGCCAGTGGCCCGAAGCCCAGCTTGGTCTGGTTGGTCATCGACCCCAGGTAGGTCCCATCGTCGAGGTACAGCGAGACGTTCTTCAGCTTGACCGCGGTCCCCCTGAACCAGAAGCCCCCGGGCTCCTCGGTCACCTTGGTAACCAGTATGTCGAACGTGGCGGTCTCGTTCGCGGAGACGTTCTGCTCCCCGCTCATGGAGACGCCCCAGGTCATGCTGCCGACATGCACGGCGTTCCCGAGCCACCAGATGTCGCGATCGCCAGTGTAGTCGCCCAGGTTCGCGTACCTGTCGGAATCCAGATATGTGGTACCAGCCTGAGGGAGTACAGCCGGGCTGAGCACTGTCCAGATCACCATGAAAAGAATGATCGCGACGGTGATGATGATCCCGCCCAGGTGCCTCGGCCTCTTCGGCTTGACCTGCTCGGTCTCCCGCTCGTACTCCTCGATCCACTCCTCCTCGGCGCCGACGGGCTTCTCTCCCTGCTTCGAATCAGCAGGCTCCGCATCCTCGGGAGCGGATGGTTCCTCCGCGTCCTCAGGAGGAGCTGGCTCGACATCCTTTGTAGCCTCCGGAGGCAGTTTCTCCTTCAAGTCATCAAGCTCTTCGCCCAACCGATCTGGACCCATTTGGCGCACCCCATCCAGCCATAACAACGACACGGGCGCAAATCAACATTTCGGTCGCTCCTGATTGTGCGCGAATAATCGTGGGCGGTGCCAGCTCCACAGGAAGTGCTGGTCGTTTGAGACGGCCACGGCAACGCTTTTATACAGGACTCCACATAGCGCCTATTCCGACCCCACAAGTCAGGGCAACACCTAAATACGGAATGCCCTCTTGTAAATTGGGGATGGGACGTGCACCCGACCACTTACTGTTCGGGGAAGATGGTTGAGGGGCAGCGGGCGGAAGGAACTGCAGGCCCCAGTGAATACCGATCATGTGCAGTACGGACGTGTGCTGAGTCGACATGCTAGCGGCTAGTTAAACCATCTGGGGAATGGCTCGGTTCGGGCGCTGAAGAAGGTCGTGCCAAGCTGCGATAAGCGCCGGGTAAGCGCAGGGAGCTTTTGATCCGGCGATAACCGAATGGGACTTCCTGCTCTTCGGAGCAATCCGTGAGGATAGGGAACCGGGGGGATTGAAGCATCTTAGTACCCCGAGGAAAAGAAATCAATAGAGATGCCGTCAGTAAAGGCGATCGAACGCGGCAGAGGGCAAACTGAATCCTGCCCAGAAATGGGCCGGAGATGTGGTGTTGAAGACCCTGGTACATCTTAACCTGCTAACCCGAAATCCACTGGAATGTGGTGCCAAAGAGGGTGACAGCCCTGTAGAGATAAGCGGGAAAGATGATTCAGGAGTTCTTGAGTAGCGCGCCTTGGATATGGCGCGTGAATCTGGGAGCCATTTGCTTCCAACCCTAAATACGACCCGAGACCGATAGTGCAGTAGTAGCGTGAGCGAAAGCTGAAAAGTACCCCTAGCGGGAGGTGCAAAGTGCCTGAAACCAGGTGGTGACAGTAATATACGGCATGCAAGGGACGAAGCTCGAAAGAGTGGACCGATGTCGTATTATCCGTTTTGAATAACGGGCCAGGGAGTTCGGACCGATGGCGAGGTTAATTGGATAACCAAGCAACCGAAGGGAAACCGACAAGTCCGCAACCCGCAAGGGCCAGGGACGAGGTGGGCTCGCCTGTAGTCATCGATGAGAGACCCGAAGCCAGTTGATCTAGGCGTGGATAGGTTGAAGCCCAGGGAAACCTGGGTGGAGGACCGAACCCGTGTTGAGGTGCAAATCACTGGGATGATCTGCGTCTAGGGGTGAAAGTCCAATCTAAACTGGACATAGCTGGTCCCCCCCGAAACTACTCGCAGGTAGATCTCAGACGAGGCAGACGATGGGGTAGAGCGACCGATTACGCATTTAGGTGGAGAAATCCGTCGGTGCGTTGCCAAACTCCGAACCTGTCGTCACCGTAGACTCTGGGAGTGAGTGTATGAGGGGTAAGCTCCATACGCAAAAGGGGAACAACCCAGCCTCAAGTTAAGGTCCCTAAGTACTGACTAAGTGCGAACGGGCAAAAGGAGTCCTTAGTCTCAGACAACTGGGATGTGGGCTTAGAAGCAGCCATCATTTAAAGATAGCGTAACAGCTCACCAGTCAAGATTAAGGGCCCTGAAAATGGACGGGGCTAAGTCAGTCACCGATACTTGAGAGTACCGGAAGGTAATCTGGTAGGGGGGCGTCGTGTGCGGATAGAAGTTCGGCCGTGAGGTCGAATGGACCGCATTCGAATGAGGATCCTGGTGGGAGTAGCAGCAAAGAACGGTGAGAATCCGTTCGGCCGTAGGGGCAAGGGTTCCTCGACAATGTTCGTCAGTCGAGGGTTAGTCGATCCTAAGGTGTCTCTTAATCGAAGCCACCGAAAGGGCAAGCAGGTTAATATTCCTGCACCACAGCAGTCTCTGCGCACGCTCAGACGCATCGGGATAAGTTGAGCAGGAGCGCCAATCTGTTCACACGCATAAACCTGGGAAGAACCGTAATGGTGAGAACCGGGTGAAAGCGCTAGTAGGGGGGCGAAGGCCCCCTTCAGCCTATTCCTGGTGCCCGTGAAAAGGAGCGTGCTAAATCAACTGTTGTGTTCGTACCAAGATCCGACACAGGTGCCCCTGGATGAGAAGTCCAAGGCCTGTCGGCGTTAATTGACGCGAGGGAACTCGGCAAATTAGCCACGTAACTTAGGGAGAAGTGGTGCCAGCTCAGCGATGAGCTGGTCGCAGTGACAAGGGAGCCCCGACTGTTTAACCAAAACAAAGGTGGCAGCTAGTCCGAAAGGATGCGTATTGCCGCTGAATCCTGCCCAGTGACGGTATCTGAAACTCCCTTACAAGGGAACGAAGGACCGTTAAACGGCGGGGGTAACTATGACCCTCTTAAGGTGACTGCGTTGCCTTAGTAAAATTCGGCCATATGCTGGGACGCCTGGGTATCCCGCACTACTCACGGATCGTGAGTGAAAATGTGACGGGTGCAGGTAATCAGCAGGAAAGGCCAGATGAATGTCATGTAGCATCTGGAATCCTCAGAGACTATACGCCGAACACCGACTAAGCGGTGAAGATATAGTCCGACCCTCATGGCGACATGAGGAGGCCACGAGAAATCGTGACCCGCCTCCGAACGATCGGAGGTCAATGAAGCAACAGATGTGAGCGTAATACCTTGTCGCTTAATTGGCGACTTGCATGAAGGCCCAACGAGAGCTCTACTGTCCCCGCGTCGAGGCCGGTGAAACCTACATGACGGCGCACAGTCCGTCAAATTCCAGCTGAAAGCGAAGACCCCGTGGAGCTTTACTGCAACCTGTCGTTGTGGTATGGGCTTGATTGTGTAGAGTAGGCGGGAGACGTTACCAGGGCCTGCCGCTAGGTAGGTTCCGAGTCAATGATGAAACACCGCCCTTTTGAGCCCGTATCACTTACATCTTCGGATGGACACCGGTAGGTGGGCAGTTTGGGTGGGGCGCCACGCCCTCAAAAAGGTAACAAGGGCGCCCAAAGGTCGGCTCAGGTAGGTCAGAAATCTACCGAAGAGTGCAAGGGCAAAAGCCGGCTTGACGTGGTTCGGCCCAACAACGAACCACGATGAGAAATCAGGGCCTAGCGAACCACTGTGCCTCACAAATGGGGGCCAGTGATTACAGAGAAGTTACCCCGGGGATAACTGAGTCGTCTCCAGCAAGAGTTCATATCGACCTGGAGGCTTGCTACTTCGCCGTCGGTTCTTCCTATCCTGGTGGTGCAGCAGCTGCCAAGGGTGGGGTTGTTCGCCCATTAAAAGGGATCGTGAACTGGGTTCAGACCGTCGTGAGACAGGTTTGTTGCTTTTTGCTGGAATTGTCTTGATGCCTGACGGGAAGGATCCTTTAGTACGAGAGGAACGAGGATTCGTCGCCTCTAGTCTATCAGTTGTCTGGCAAGGCATTGCTGAGCAGCCACGCGATAGTGGATAAAAGCTGAAAGCATCTAAGCTTGAAGCCACCCCGAAAACGAGGCATCTTACAACCGCCATTACATGATGGCGTTGATAGAGCTGGGATGTAAGTACCAAGGTTCTCCGAGGTATTCAGTCCGCAGCCACTAAAAGTTGTAGTCGCTTACACCATGCCGATTTGGTAAGTACGGCTCAGCCGTTACACGTACTGCACATGATATCTCTGCTGTTTTCCTTCCACATTTTCATTTTATTCTCAACGATCCAGCGTGAGCTGGGCTGGAAGCATGACGCCCCCCTCAGGGCCCGGCCTCGGGACTAGTCGCCCTCGAAGTCCTGGTGGCCCATGGCCACGAGGATTACCGCGATCAGGCTCATAATCGAGCCCACGAAGAACGGTCCCACCGTGAGTACACCGACGAGGGCGCCGACGAGAGCGAGGTGGAAGTGCTTCCGATTGATCGCGAACGCCCCGCCGACCAAGGAGCCCATGCCGAAGAACAGCTCGAGCACCCCGCAGCAGCCGAGGTCGATCCCGTAGAAATCGTGCACGACGCCGCTCACGGCGAGGTACATAAAGCCCGACCCGAAGGCGAGGACGCCGACGATGACCATGAGCACACCCGCGATCACCAGGCCGCCGCGGGTGTCCCTGTTAGCGCTGCCCATCGGGGCGTCGGAGTAGATTCTGCCATCGCATTCCATGCACACGTCGTCGTATATGCTCATCGGAGCGCCGCACCACCGACACGCCGTCATCGCTGGGCCGAAAGCCTTGACTGGCCCCGATTCGACGCGCGCTTGCGTCGGCGGCGCCTCGGGGTCATTCGTGGGAGCCTCGGCGACGGGCATGGTGGCCTTCCGCACAGGCGGGAGCTCCGCACCGCAGCGGCCGCAATACATCCCGAGCTCCGGCCTCTCGGACCCGCACCTAGGACACTTGGGGTTTGGATCAGGTGCGGTCAATTCCTTCCCGCAGAATCCGCAGAACATCGTGCCCTCGACGTTCTGGGCCCTGCAGTGTGGGCATATCGCCATGTTCCCCTCACCCTGGGAAGGTGGGATATGGGCCTTAACCTTTCGCACGGTCCTCCAACTCATCCCGTTCGCGTATCGCACAAGATTAATGCATCCCGTGCCCATGCTCCTGGACGGCTACGTCGGAGTCGGTGGTAGCGTGAAGATCGTCATCGTCGGGAACAACGTGGCGGGGACGAACCTCGCGAAGGCGCTCAGAGACTCGGACCGGAACCTGGAGATCGACATTCTCACGGACGAGGGGATGCAGTACTATCCCAGACCGAAGCTGATCGACTACCTGTCGGGCACGGTAGACGAGAAGGCGCTCCCATTCTATCCGCTGGACTGGTACGAGAAGAACAACCTGAGGCTTCATCTCCGGTCCAAGGTCGAGAAGATCGATCTGGCCGGCAAGACGGTCCAGGTGAACGGAGAGACCCTCGGGTACGACAAGCTGGTTCTCGCGACGGGCTCGAGCTCGTTCCTTCCACCCTTCAAGGGTATGCCCAAGGAACGGGTCTTCACCCTGCGGACGATCGACGACGCGAGAATGATCAAGGAGGCGGCGGCCAGCTCGAAGCACGCGGTCGTGATCGGCGGGGGACTGCTGGGGCTCGAGTCCGCCCGGGCGGTCTGCCAGACCAACCCTTCCCTGAAGGTCACCGTGCTTGAATACGCGGAGCACCTCCTGATGAGGCAGCTCGACCACGAGGGGGCGAAGGTGCTCCAGAGATGGATCGAGGAGCTCGGGACCAAGGTGCTCACGAAGGCTGAGACCGAGGAGATCCTGGGCGCTCAAGAAGTGACGGGCGTGAAGCTCAAGGACGGCAGGACCGTCGACTGCGACATGGTCATAGTCTCGGCCGGCACCCGCGCGAACCTCGGGCTCGCGAAGGACGCCGGGCTCAAGGTCAACAGGGGCATCGTCGTGGACGGGTCACTCAGGACTTCGCACCCGGACGTATACGCGCTCGGGGACGTGATCGAGCTGGACGGCAGGACGTGGGGCATCATACCCCCCGCGCTGGACCAGGCGAAGGTCGCCTCGAAGAAGATCCTCGGGCTCGAGTCGCCGGACTATAGGGGTACGGTGCCTTCGAACACCCTGAAGGTGATGGGATTCGACCTCGCCTCGATCGGGACCGTCAGGAGCGAGCACGAGCCTCCGGAACAGGGGTTCGAGGAAATCCGGGCAGCGACCCCGGACGGGAAGGTCTACAAGAAGTTCGTGATCAGGGACGGGAAGATGATCGGTGCGATACTGCTGGGCACGAGGAAGGAGGCGAACAGGGTGACGAAGATGATCAAGGACGGGGAGCCTGTCGACGCCGTGAAGTCCAGATTGAGCGACCCCACATTCGCCTTCTAAGGAAGAGCGATTCATCGGGCGAGGTTGCCCACGAACCGCTCACGGTCCACATCCGCACAAAACGGTTATATCCTGACGATTCATGCAGCAACAAGATGGATTCGAAGGACTACGAGCTGGAGTTCTTCAAGAGGAACGGGTTCCAGCGGAAGACCTGCAGGAGCTGCGGGAAACACTTCTGGACGCTTGGTGACGGGGATACCTGCGGCGAGGCGCCCTGCGTCGAGTACACCTTCATCGGGAAGCCGCTCTTCAAGGAGAAGATGACCGTCCACGAGATGCGCGAGAGCTACCTCTCGTTCCTCGAGAGGAACGGCCACACCAGGATCTCCAGGTACCCCATCACGGCGAGGTGGAGGGACGATGTGTTCTTCACCCAGGCGAGCATCTACGGGTTCCAGCCGTGGGTCATCCAGGAGGTAGTCGACCCGCCCGCGAACCCTCTCGCGATATCCCAGACCTGCGTGCGGTTCAACGACATCGACAACGTCGGCAAGACCGGCTCCCACTTCACCATGTTCGAGATGATGGCCCACCACGTGTTCAACAAGAAGGGCAAGGAGATCTACTGGAAGGACCGGACCACGGAGCTGTGCCACGAGTTCCTGACCAAGGTCCAGGGCCTCGACCCGAAGGCCGTCAACTACTCCGAGGCATGGTGGGAGGGCGGCGGGAACGCCGGCCCCTGCCTCGAGGTGCTGCTCGGGGGGGTCGAGGTCGCCACGCTCGTGTTCATGAGCTACTCGACCGCGAACGGCCAGCAGAAGCCGCTCGACATGCAGGTCGTCGACACTGGCTACGGGCTCGAGAGGCTGACCTGGATGTCCCAGGGGACGCCTTCTGCGTACGAGGCGGTCTTCGGGGACGTCCTGAACGAACTGAAGAAGCTCTCGGGGACCAAGGTCGACGAGTCCAGTCTCGCCGAGTACTCCAAGGTCGCTGGCTCGATGAAGATCGAGACCGCCGCCGACGTCAGGGCCCTCAGGGCCGACACTGCCGCGAGGCTCGGCATGAACGCGGACGATTTCATGAGGCAGATCAAGCCGTTCGAGAGCATGTACGTAGTGTGCGACCACACCAGGGCGCTCATGTTCATGCTCAGCGACGGGGTGGTCCCGTCCAACGTCAGGCAGGGATACTTCGCGAGGCTGCTCGTGAGGCGAGCGCTCAGGGAGATGTCCCAGCTGGGGATCGACAGGAAGCTATCCGAGATAGTCTCGATGCAGATCGACTACTTCGCCAAGGACTTCCCCGATGTCAAGGAGAACAGGGACGAGATACTCAAGCTGGTCGACGTCGAGCAGGAGAAGTACAAGGACACGCTCGTCAAGGGCAGGAGCATAGTGAAGAGGATCGAGTCCTCGCTCGCCCAGGACCACAAGAAGATCTCGGACGAGGACCTGATCGAGCTGTACGACTCGCACGGGCTCAACCCTGAGGTGGTCGCAGAGTTCGCCTCGGGGCCGGTATCCGTGCCCGACGACTTCTACCAGCGGGTCGCGGCGAGGCACTCGAAATCCAAGGAGGAGGCGGAGGCAGCGCCGGACGTACAGCTGTCTGCCGACCTCCCTGCGACCAAGCTGCTGTTCTACAAGGATTCTTACAAGTACAAGTTCAGGGCGAAGGTGCTCGATGTCAAGGGAGACCTGGTCGTCCTCGACAAGACATACTTCTACGCCGAGAGCGGCGGCCAGGAGAGCGACTCCGGCACGATGAAGGACATGAAGATCGTGCGCGCGGACAAGATCGGCAACATCGTGGTCCACAAGGTCGAAGGGGAGATGCAGGCCAAGGTGGGCAAGCTGATAACTTGCACGATAGACGAGGACCGGAGGAGGCGGCTCCAGAGGCACCACACGGCGACGCACGTGATCAACGGCGCGGCCAGGGCCGTCCTGGGGAACCACATCTGGCAGACGGGCGCCCACAAGGCGGCGGACGGCGCGCGCCTGGACATCACGCACTACGCGGATCTCACGCCGGACGAGCTGGAGAAGATCGAGCTCCTGGCGAACAGGACCGTACTCGCGGGGATGAAGGTCCAGGGGCCATTCATGGAGAGGAGCGCCGCCGAGAAGAAGTACGGCTTCAGGCTCTACCAGGGCGGAGCGGTCCCGGGGAAGGATATCAGGGTCGTGCGCATCGGGGACTTCGACGTCGAGGCGTGCGGCGGGATACACTGCAAGAACACGCTCGAGGTCGGAGCTATCAAGATACTCAGCACCAAGCGCATCCAGGACGGCGTCGTCAGGCTGGAGTTCGCCGCGGGGATGGCGGCCGTGGAGCAGATGATGGGCGTCTGGAACGCCGTCAAGGACACGAGCGTGAAGCTGAACGCAACGCCCGACACGCTCCCTGAGGCGGTCGGCAAGCTCATGGCAGACTGGAAGGAGCTCAGGAAGGAGCTTGACTCCGTCAAGAAGGGCATGGTGGGGGAGACCGCGACCGACCTCGTCCAGAAGGCGGTCCAGGTCAAGGGGGTCAGGATCATCAGGCACGTGCAGTCGGAGGACATGAAGCACCTGGTCAACATGGCCAAGGAGCTCCTCGGTCACCCGAAGACGGTCGTCGCGCTCGGCTCGGACCTGCAGGGCGCGAAGATCGTGGTGGCGAGGACCCAGGACGTCCCGCTGGACTGCAGGCCGCTCATCACCGCCGCGCTCAAGATCGTCGGGGGCTCAGGCGGCGGGAAGCCGGACTTCGCCCAGGGCGGGGGGCCGGACACCTCCAAGCTTGAGGAGGCCATGGACAGGTTGACCGCCGATATCACGTCGGCCCTGGAGAAAGAGTGATCGCCAGATGTCAAGGATCTCTAAGTCGATCAAGAAGATGAAGTTCCAGTTCGAACTGACCAAGTCGGGCGCCATCGCACGACGGTACTTCGTGATCGGCGCTTTCGACGGTGCGCTCACGATCCTGGGGGTCATCCTGGGGGCGTACGTCGCCGAGGCCAGCGTGGACCCCGGACTCGCGAAGCATCTCATCCTGGGCGCAGGGTTCTCAGGGGCGATCGCACTGGCGGTCTCGAGCACTGTGGGAGCCTACGAGGCTGAGCGCGTGGAGCATCTTCTGAGCCATCACCAGCTCGAGAGGGCCATGCTCAAACCGGTGGAAGGCGCGAGGAGGGAGGCCATGAACTTCAGCATACTCGTGAGCGCGATCACGCACGGCGTGGCCCCGATGCTCGCCGCGCTCGTCCCCCTCGTGCCGTTCTTCTTCATGACGCTGGACGAGGCGGTGATCACGGGGATCTCCATCACGATGGGGTTCCTGTTCGTCCTCGGGGCGTACCTCGGGAGCCTGATCAAGGAGATGATCGTCTACACGGGCCTGAGGTTCGTCATCGCGGGCTTGGCGACCGCGGTCGTCCTGATACTCATCGGCGGGACCGCTTGAGAGAGGCTTCCCGCAGGGTGCTCGACATATCCCCGAACTAGTTCAATTTACGAAAATCCCACAGACAGAATGAGCTTTTATACAATTTCGACCGACCCATGACAACGGGTTCAGGCAGGAGAGGTCAGGAGCTTGAGGTTGAGGACCCCTTTCTGTGATTGAAGAGTCTTGGCGAGGTTCCTGACCCGGCCGGCCTCGCCCTTGAACGCTATGACCTCGAGGCATGTGTGCTTCGAGAGATGGATGTGCATCGTGGCGTTGACCACGTCCGGGAAGTCGTGCTGGAGCTCGGTCAGTGCCTTGTTGACGCCCCTCGAGTGATGGTCGTAGGTGACGAGGATCACCCCGGGGACCGTGCCCTTCTCCGTCAGGTCCCATCTCTTATTGGCCAGGAACTCGCGCATCGCCTCGCTGACCGCCTTGGATCTGTTAGGATGGCCTATGCTCTTCGAGAGTTCGTCGAACTCCCTGACCAGGTCCTTCGAAATGCTCAGGGAGACGCGCTCCTTCTCGGCCATCGTCCCAGGAATGGTCGGGGCGGTCATAATCCTTCTCACATGCGCGCGCACGCGCTGCGCAGAATGGTATAAATATCGGGTTGCGTTTCGGTATTACGAAACAGAAGATTCGTATTACGGAGTTGGCAGAGATGCACATACCCGATGGATTGATGGACCCAGTCATTGCTCTGACTGGATGGATCGAGTTCCTCGTCGTGGTCGCAGTAGCCCTGTTCCTGGTCAGGACCCGGGTGAAGGACAAGGACCTCCCGAGGATAGCCGTCCTCTCGGCAGGGGTTTTCGTGGCGCAGATGCTCAACTTCCCGATCGGCGGAGGCACGACAGGGCACCTGGTCGGAGGAGCCTTGATAGCCATCATGGTCGGACCCGTCGTAGCCATATTGGGCATGACGGTCATACTGCTCATACAGGGCCTCATGTTCGGCGATGGCGGCATGACCGCCTTCGGCCTGAACGCGGTGAACATGGCGGTCATCGCTCCGCTCACCGGCTGGGGAGTATACACGCTCATCAAACCCATCGTATCCAGGAAGGATGAGAAGCCTTTCGGACCCGGCACAGCGATTGCGGTCGCGGCGGGGGCCTGGGCGTCCGTGTTCCTGGCGGCCGCTGCGTGTGCGGCGGAGCTGGCCGTTAGCTATGCCATATCCGGAGGGACCTACGGCATCGCAGCGACCGTATCCGTGCCAGCGATGCTGGGATATCATGCGGTCATAGCGGTCGGCGAGGCGATCATAACGGCCGGGGTGCTGGCATATGTCTGGTCGGCCTCACCGAGCGTCTTCACCCGCGAACACGTGGCCACGACCAAGGCCGAGGGGCTGCGCGGGATCCTTCACCTGAAGACCACGCAGGCGACGATCGCGGTGCTGATCGCGTTCGCCCTCGCGCTGCCACTGTATTTCATCTACTCCGCCGATGGAGCGGATGGGCTCGAGAAGACGATGACCGATGCGGAGGTCGAAGAGGGAGGGGCGGTGTTCTCATCACCCTTCAGCTACGGCGAGAGCTACTTCGCGGCCCTGTTCGCTGGCATACTGGGATTCCTGGTCACGGCCCTGGCCGCACTCGGCCTGCTGAGAATCCTGCAGGGAGTCAAAGTAGCGGATTGATGCCCGATGATCGTCGCCCATGTAAGAAGTCATAGGGTCATGGCCGAGGGATTGGACGAACACGCCAAGAGCTCGTGGCTCAGCGGACTCGACGCGAGGGCGAAGCTGATAGGTATCCTTGCGTTCGTGGTCGCCACATCCCTGCTGACGGAGACGAGGCTGGTGCTCGCATCACTGGCGCTCTCCGTCACGTTCGCGGCACTCAGCCGGGTACCCCCGGGACACCTGGCCAAAGCGTACATGGGCGCCCTCCCGTTCATACTGATCGCATCCGTGTCGGTCTTCCTGTTCGCTGGCTACGAGCGCGGCCTGGACATGTGGGCCAGGACGAGTTCGTGCGTGCTCGCCCTGTTGGTGCTCGCGAGCGGGACGGAGACATTCGAGCTCTTCGCGGGCCTGAGGCGGCTGCGCATGCCCGCCATCATCACCACCCTCCTGATGCTGACATACAAGTACATCCTGATGATGTCCGAGGAGCTCTCGAGAATGACGGTGGCCAGGAAGGCGAGGGGGTTCGCGGGGGGAAGGAGCCTGCTCGACAGTCGGGGGATCAAGGTCATCAGCTACACCGCAGGCATGGTGTTCGTCAGGTCCGCCGAGAGGGCGGACAGGGCCTTCGACGCGCTCACCGCCAGGGGGTTCGACAAGGAAATGAGGGGCTGGCGGAGGTCGAAGATCGCGGCGCCCGAGCTCTCGTTCGTCGCGTGGTTCGTGACCGTCTCCGCAATCTTGATGCTGCTTCAGCTGGGGGTATCTCCGTGAGGGCCCTCGAGATAGACAACCTGGCGTACTCGTACGAGGACGGGACGGTGGCCCTGAAAGGGCTGTCCCTCGCGGTCGAAGAGGGGGAGAAGGTGGCCGTCATCGGGCCCAACGGCGCCGGGAAGTCCACCCTCCTGCACCTGATCGCTGGATTCCGGATGCCGTTCACCGGGGAGGTCCGCGTGCACGGGAGGATGCTGGATCAGCAGAGCGCGGGTGCCGTGAGGAGAGATGTGGGGCTCCTGTTCCAGGACCCGGACGACCAGCTGTTCATGCCCACGGTCGAGGAGGATGTGGCGTTCGGGCCTGTGAACCTGAGACTGGACGATGTCGAGGGAAGGGTCGCGAAGGCCATGAGGAGCGCCGGCGTGGACGCGATAGCCGAGCGCAGGCCGCACCGGCTCAGCCACGGGATGAAGAAGCGGGTCGCGATCGCGGGGATACTCGCCATGGACCCGAAGGTCCTCCTGCTCGACGAGCCAACCTCTGGCCTCGACCCGAGGTCGAGGGCGGAGCTGATATCGCTCCTCAAGGGCATGAAAAAGACCATGCTGATGGCCACGCACGACCTGGACGCCGTCGCCGAGGTGGTCGACAGGGTGCTGGTCCTGAACATCTCGCCCGTGGCCGAGGGTCGGCTGGGGGAGCTCGCGGGACGGGGGAGCGTGCTCGAGGATGCGGGGCTCGAGCCACCGCAGCTGACAAGGGTGTTCAAGGCCCTCGAGGACAAGGGGTTCAAGGTGGACCATCTTCCGACGACGATGGATCAGGCGGTGGCCCATCTCATCAGGCTGCTCGAGCGTCAGCGGCGCGGGGAGTGACCGCGCGGGGGGCGTCCGAGGACGCTCTTTGGCAGTGCTGGCATGCATGCAGTCCGCCGATATGCAAGAACATAAATGTTTTATACACCTTAGTGTGTGGGGGAGTTGCTCTCCAGACATCCATTAGTGTCTGGTCGTGAGCATTCGATTACAGACGAGATATCACAGCGGAGGTTGCTGTTTGCCGGAGCAGGAAGAGCCCAAGAAGAAGGGGTCGAAGGATAAGGATAAGGGAAAGGACGCGGGAGCCAAGAAAGCTCCTCCCCAGCCCAAGGCCCCTGTTGAGAAGAAGGACGAGAACTTCAGGTACATCGTAAGGCTTTTGAACACTGACGTGGACGGCAACAAGGACATCGTCATCGCGATCGCGACCGTCAAGGGCGTAGGCATACGCACGGCGGAGATCATCGCGCGCATGGCGGGCATCCCGAAGAGCACGAAGATCGGCGACCTCCTGGAGCCCAAGACGGAGGAGCTCGAGAAGCTCATTAATGAATATTCAGAGAAGGCCCCCCACTGGATGGTCAACAGGCAGAGCGACTGGTCCACAGGGGCGGACCTGCACCTGGTAGGCGTCGATGTCGAACTCTACAGGAGGGACGACGTGAACCTGATGAAGATGATCAGGTCCTACAAGGGCATCAGGCACGAGCAGGGTCAGAAGGTCAGGGGCCAGAGGACGAGGTCCAACGGCAGGACTGGCATGACCATGGGTGTCATGAGGAAGAAGGAAGAGCCCGGAGGCGCGGCCGCCCCGGAAAAGAAGGAGTAGTGTGACCCATGGGCGACCCGAAATTCTCCAGAAGGAAGTATGAGACCCCAGCCCACCCGTGGGAGGGCGACAGGATCAAGGCCGAGAACGAGATGCTCAAGAAGTTCGGCCTGAAGAACAAGAGGGAGCTTTGGCGCGCGCAGTCCCTCGTCAGGACGCTGAGGGCCCATAGCAGGGACCTGCAGGCCAGGCTGAGGACGGGCGACCCGCAGGCGAAGATCGAGACGGATCAGCTCCTGAAGAAGTGCGCCCGCATGGCGCTCCTGCCGCAGGAGGGTGCGACCCTGAACGACATCCTCGCGCTGAACACGGAGACCGTCCTCCAGAGGCGGCTGCAGACGGTGGTCTACAGGAAGGGGCTCGCGTTCACGCCGAAGCAGGCGAGGCAGTTCATCACCCACGGACACGCGGCCATAGGCCCGCGCAAGGTCACGATCCCCGGATACATGGTCAAGAGGGGCGAAGAGGACATGATACAGTACCATGTCAGCTCGCCGCTGTCGAACGACCTTCACCCGGTGAGGCCGAAGCCTGATGACCTCGCCAAGCTGAAGCAAGAAGAGGTGCCGGTCGAGGCGCCCAAGGCGCACGAGGAGATCAAGGTGGCCAAGCCCAAGCTCAAGAAGATGATCACGACGGAGCTGAAGGAAGAGAAAGGGGAGGACATCGACGCGGCCACGGCCCCTGCAGAGAAGCCGGAGGAGTGATTGACATGGGCAAGTGGGGCATCGCGCACGTTTTCGCCAGCTACAACAACATAATCATAACGGTCACGGACATCACGGGCGCCGAGACGATAACCAAGGCCACGGGCGGCATGGTCGTCAAGGCTGCCAAGGACGAGGCTTCCCCGTACGCCGCGATGAAGGCCGCCGAGAAGGTGGCCGAGATCGCGAAGGAGAAGGGGATAGACAGCATCCATGTCAAGGTCAGGGCACCGGGCGGGAACAGGTCCGTCTCGCCGGGACCGGGCGCCCAGGCGGCCATCAGGGGTCTCGCCAGGGCGGGCCTCAGGATCGGCAGGATCGAGGACGTCACCCCAGTGCCGCACGACGGTACCAAGAAGAAGGGCGGCAGAAGGGGCCGAAGAGTGTAGTGTGGTTGCAGATGAAGATCGACATAGTCGAGATGACACCGACCAAGGCGCAGCTCATCATCAGCGACACGAACCCGAGCTTCGCCAACGCGCTCAGGCGCACGGTGATCGCGGACGTCCCCAAGATGGCGATCGACAACGTGGAGTTCCACCTGGGTCCCATCATGGACGAGGGAGGCGTCGCCTTCGAGAGCGTCTCGCCTCTGTTCGACGAGATCGTCGCGCACAGGCTTTCTCTGGTGCCCATCCCGACGGACCTGGATGTGTTCTCCTTCAGGTCGAAGTGCAGCTGCAACGGGGAAGGATGCCCGAGCTGCACCATCATGTACTCGCTCAACAAGAAGGGACCGTGCACGGTCTACTCAGGCGACCTCGAGCCCATCGGGAACGAGAAGCTCAGGGTCAAGGACGACCTCATACCGATCGTGAAGCTCGCGGATGACCAGGCGCTGCTGGTCTACGCGACCGCCGAGCTGGGCACGGGGAAGCAGCACTCGAAGTGGCAGGCGGCCATCGCTGCTGGGTACAGGTACTTCGCGAAGATAGAGCTCAACAGCGCGAAGTGCGACCTCGGGGAGAGCTGCGTGAAGAACTGCCCCAAGGGCGTCCTCGCGAAGGAGGACAAGAAGATCGTCGTGAAGCACCCCGAGAAGTGCAACCTGTGCAACAGCTGCGTCGATATCTGCGACGCTGGCGTCATCAAGATCACCCCGGACCCGAGCAGGATCATGTTCAGGTTCGAGACCGATGGAGCGCTCACTGCGAAGGATGTGCTGCTCAGGGCGCTGAAGATCCTCGAGGAGAAGTCCGACGGCGTCCGAGAGGCGGTCTCGGGGCTCGATGAGAAGGACTAGAGGAACTCGTCCAGCTTCGAATTCTTGACCTTGTCCGACTGGAAGAGCGATGTGATCGAGTTCTCCAGCAGGGATATCCTCTGTAGAGTGTACGACGGCACGTTGAACTGCTCTCCGATGCTCTTGGCCTTCTCGAGGTACTTGCTGACTCCGGCCTCGTACACCGTCAACGTGAGCTTGTTCCCGCAGTAGCATGTCCCCTTCAGCGGGATCCTCCGGTACTTCGCGTTGCACTTAGCGCACCGGAGCTGCTGGCCCGTGAACCTCTTCAGGCTCCCCTGGATGTCCGGGAGCAGGTGCCTCATGATAACCCTGTGAACCACATCCGCCACATCGACCGCGCGGATGCGCGCCCCGAGGGCGATCTGCGCATGGAGCTTGTCCTCCATCGACTCGAGCGAAGTGTACGCTGAGCTCACCGGGCCTTCGGAGATGTCCTCGACATCGTGCGTGAACCCCATGCCCTCGTACTGCAGCACGGTCCCTATCCTGCCGGCGATGAGGTCCATCAGGGGCTCGACCTCCTTCGGGTGCGCGTACCTCTGCGTCGCCCTGTAGAACTCGAGCGGATAGCACGAGGACACGTCTATGTTGTGAGCCTCCTTGTCGATCTCGTTCGGGTCGAGCCTGGTGGTCAGCACGAGCGGGGCGTCCATCAACCCGCCTCTCTTCTCCGGGAGGAACGCCCGGGAGAAGTTCAGAAGGCAGTCCATGAGCATGATGACGGAGTCCTCGTCCCCGTCGCAGTTCCTCCTCTTCGACGCGTGGAAGAACGGATGGGCGTATCCGACATGAGCGGCCGTGAAGCCCACGATCCTCGCGAGCACACCGCCAGATGTGTGCGGTGCGAGGCCGACGACCATGTGTCCCACAAGGTCCATCTTCCGTTCCACGCGGTAGAACGGCTCGAGCCCGTAGAACTTCTCGAGCAGGTCGTCGATGAACTTCGTGGTGTTGATCATGTACTCGACGCACGAATCCGCGATGATGAGGTCCTGGACCTTCAGCTCCACCAGCTGGTCGGGGTCGGTCAGCTCCTTCCCGTGGATGTCCTTGACGTAGCCGAGCCTGCGGATCGTATCCACATCGACTCCCACCTCGCCGGGCTTGAAATGCGTGAGAGGGACATCCGTGGAGTCGACCCGGATCGTGCCGTCCTTGAACACGAACACACCGTTCTTCGCCCTCAGGATGCCTTTCTCGATGGCCTCGGGTGTCTTGTTCTTTGAGATCATCCCCTGGACGCCCTTGACATCCAGCGTCCGCTTCTCCCCCATCATCTCGAACGCCGTATGGAGCATCTGGCCGATCGGGACGTCCTGGTAGTCCACGTTCCCCGTGGGGACCGTGTGCGAGCCGCACTCGCACTTGGGCATGAACGTCATCCTGCCGCACATGTGACAGCGCCTCTCCCCGAGCTCTATCTTGACCTCGCCAGCGTTCGCCGCCTCGTTGATCATCCTCTGGGGTCCCCCGCTGCCTCCCACGGGGAACAGGCAGTGCGGCGGTGGCTTCATGCGCCTCTCGCGGGCCTTCTCCGGCCTGGCCACCCTCGCCCCTATCCTCGTCACGGCACGAGAGCGGACCTCCACTCCCGATAGAACCGACACCAGCTCCAGCGGCTTCGACGTTTGGGGGACCGAGACGTTCCCAACCGCCAAGCGGCCTCCTGCGATCTCCAGGCCGAGTCCGAACAGGAGCGGTCTCGTACATCGGTCGATAACGACCCTGCCTCCGTCGACCCTGTGGAGTGCCCCCAGCCGCTCCAGGACGTCCTTGGAGGCTGCGTCCATGGGGATGACGAGCGAGCCGTCTTCGATGGACCCTGCCTCCAGCACCTTTGACCGGAGCATGAGTATGTCGCCCGTGCTGACGTCGCTCCAGAAGAGGTTGAAGGCCGGGTGCAGGGGGACCTTGAGTGTATGGCACATCTCCACCGCGCGTTCGAATGTGGGGCTCCTCCAGTCGTCAGGCAGCCCTCCGCCTCTGGCCAGGATCTCCTCCCTGTGCCATTCGATGGAGTACGCGGCCGGCATCAGCAGGTGGTTGTTCTCCTGGAACTCCCCGTACGGGACCAGCAGCTCGCCGACGTCCAGTATCTCCTTCACGCGCCCTTTGACGGCCTTGGCCTCGGACACGGTGTCGATCTGCACGAGGTCTCCATTGTCCATCAACACGATCGGCCCTTCGATCGTGCCGCACGGGGTGATGGCCCCAGCCTTGCCGGGGCGTTCGATCTTGACTTGCGTGCCTATGGCGACGAAATCATCGAGGATGACCATCGTCGCGGGGTTCATCGCGAGCGCCGCGAGCCCGGTCGCCCTCGTCCTGCCGTACCTCAGCCTGAACCCTCCGAT
>Ga0315297_10000834_pt1 | contig 18477 bp, 20 predicted proteins | sample YL17G15_0_MG_FD_203628 | JGI IMG/M metagenome (GOLD analysis project Ga0315297, IMG submission 203628) | Sediment microbial communities from Yellowstone Lake, YNP, Wyoming, USA - YL17G15_0 | ecosystem: Environmental > Aquatic > Freshwater > Lake > Sediment | place: USA: Wyoming | collected... | reverse complement strand
AATAGATCGGCGCTGGTTGCTGAATGTCCGAGCTTGGGGATTTTAATGATGGTATCGGCTGCCAGAATAAAGGTCGCTGAAGAACCATCTTTCAGGGTGATGGTGAGGCTGGTTGCATCCACGGTCGCGATCTCCCCCATGAAGTTTAAGTGCTTTCCATTTTTATTGTGGTTCCCCTGCCCGGATCTGTCATCCGAGTCGTGGTTCTGCTGTCCGGTTTTTTCGTCATTCTCGTGGTTTCCCTGCCCGGGATCTTCATCGGCGCGGCGGGTCGATTGCGGGCCAGGTGTATGTTCGGGGGTCTTTCTCGCATCCACCATCCCCGGGGAGCTGGCGAGTGCTTTCGTGTTTGCCAGCAACAGTCCAAACAGGGTGACTAATGTTGCCAGGAACCAGATTTTTTTCATTTTCACCTCTTTAGCGATCGGTATTGAGTTGCGGGAATTAAATCAACCTCGGGTCCAATTCAAGGGATTGAATCATCCGCTTTTTGCATTTTAGCATCTCCGCTTGCATTTCTTCATTACAAAACCGCAAAGTTCATTAATATTTCCTGAGAGGGGTCGGGATCCGTGTTATTGCCGCGTCTATGGAGTGTTTCGGAAGGCTGCTCCTGCGATTGCACCAATTTTCGTGATCCCCTGTTTTCAACGCACACCCCATCGTGCGGGGGTGATGACCTAGTACGAGGGCCTCGGAGGAGGGCAGGGTATAATTGCCGTAATGTTCGAAATCGTTTTCCTCGGCACCTCAGCCTCCGCCCCCTCCGCCAAGCGCGGGTTATCAGCGCAGATCGTCAAGCACGACGAATTCCGCTTCCTTATCGACTGCGGCGAGGGCACCCAGCGCCAGATCCTTCAATCCGGCATCGGTTTCAGGAACTTGTCCAGCATTTTCATCACCCATGGTCACCTGGACCACATTCTCGGCCTGGCCGGGCTGCTCTCCACGTTCATGCGCTGGGAAACCATCGAGGAATTGAATATATACAGCGGGCGCTGGGCCCTCGACCGCATCCACGACCTGCTTTACGGCGTGGTCCTGCGCGGCGGGCAGGCACCGATAACCCTCAACCTGCATGAGACCAAGCCGGGAGTTTTCCTGGAAACCGAGGATTTCACGGTGACGGCCTTCCCGGTTTTCCATCGCGGTTCAGATTCGCTGGGTTTTAAATTTGAAGAGCGCCCGCACCGCCCATTTCTGCCCGAAAAGGCGGAGGCGCTGGGTGTGCCTTTCGGTCCCATCCGCCGCGACCTGGTTGAAGGGAAAACCATCACCCTTGAAGGGGGGCGTAGGGTTGGACCGGAAGATGTGCTCGGACCGCTGAGACCCGGAGTCCGGTTGGTTTATGTAGGCGATGCAGGTCGCACCGATGACCTGGATGCGGTCTGTCGTGACGCAGATGCGCTGGTCATAGAGTCCACCTACCTGGAGGAAGAATCTGAATTGGCCGGACAATTCTCGCACCTGACGGCAAAAATGGGGGCCGAGCTGGCAGCCAGGGCAAATGTGCGCCAGTTGGTATTAACCCACATCTCCCGACGCTATCGCGAGAAGGATGTGCTCGCCGAGGCCCAGGCAGTCTTTCCAAAAGTGTTCGTGGCTCGCGATTTTGACGTTTATTCATTCAAGCAGGAAGGCTGAGCATGCCGCGATCTGAAATCGACATCAACCCCCTCGGTCATATCACCGCGGATGCCCTTGGTAAACCGGGAGCGCGCGTTTTCTACATCCAGGGCTGGCGCGACACCGATCCGCATCCGGTGACCATCATCATTGAAAAAGTACAACTCCAATCCCTGGTCCTGGGCGTGGACCAGATGCTGGCTGAACTTGCCAAGCAGAAGCCGGAATTGACCCTCCCGCTCGTCGAATTTGACTCGGATAAAATGCGCATCACCCCGCCGCTGGACCCGCTCTTCCGCGCCGGCGAGCTGGGCCTGGGTTACGATGCCGACCACGACAAGATAGTTGTCATGCTGCGTGAGATCGTCATGGAAGGCGGGGACCCAGAACAGGCCGCCGAGGTTCGCTTCTGGTGCACGCGCGCCCAGGTCCGCAGCCTTGCGGACTGGAGCAAGGAGGTGATCAACCGCGGTCGGCCGCTCTGTCCCCAATGCGGGCAGCCCATGGAACCTGAAGGTCACTTTTGCCCAAAAAAGAACGGTCACAAGCACTAACCCGGGGTTTCGAAACTGAAGGGGGATTCCCTTTGATTTCCCTGTTCATCCCTGGCAAAATCCGATGAATAAAAACCTCGAGGCGGTTCTGCAGCAAGGTGAGATTGAGCTCAAGGGCCAGTTCATGCTCGGCTCGAATTACACGTTCCTGGTCAGCGTCAGGCACGCAGGCGTTGAAGTTCCCGCGGTCTACAAACCCAGGCGCGGCGAACAGGACCTGTGGGATTTCCCCGAGGCCTCCCTGGCCGGGCGCGAGGTGGCAGCCTTTCTTGTCAGCCAGGCGCTGGGTTTTGACTTCGTCCCCTTCACCATCCTGCGCGACGGACCCTATGGTCCCGGTTCCCTCCAGGAGTACATCGAGCACAATCCCAACCTCCACTATTTCACCATTAAACCTGCGGACCAGCCGCGCCTGCGCCCGGTGGCCCTGTTCGACCTGCTGGTCAATAACGCAGACCGCAAGGGCGGTCATATCCTGTTCCAAAAGCGCACCCGCAAGCTTTACCTTATCGATCATGGTCTCTGCTTCCACGCTGAAGACAAGCTGCGCACGGTGATCTGGGATTTCGCCGGCGAGCGCCTGCCCCCTGAGCTGGTCTCCGCGCTGGAAAAGTTCCACAGCCTCCTGCGCTTCAAGTTGTCCCCCCTGCTGGGGCAGTACTTGCTCCCCCAGGAGGTCGCCGCCCTGGATGCCCGCCTTGACATGCTTTTGGCACACCAGGTCTTTCCTCAACCGCCGGAAGACCGGCGCTCATTTCCATATCCTCCCTTGTGATTGATCCTGGTGTCATGCCTCCCCACCCTGCATGATACCGGGGAACAGGAGCCCTCATGCATTACCGTCTCGCCCTGCTCGGTTTCGGCAACGTCGGACGGGCATTTGCCCGCCTGCTTATACTTAAAAAGTCCGAGATTGAATCCCGTTATGGGTTCCGTTATATCATCACCGGCATCGCCACCAGCCGCCACGGTTCAGCCATCGACCCCAATGGAATTGATCTTATTAAAGCCCTGGCGTTGGTTGAGAACGGTGAATCGTTGTCCCAGGTTTCCCGGATTCCCACCGACGATGCGCTCGATTTTATCAATACCGCCCCCGCGGACGTGCTTTTTGAAAATTCCCCGGTCAACCACGATACCGGCGAACCGGCTGTATCCTACATCCGTGCGGCACTTGAGCGCGGGATGCATGCGGTCACCGCCAACAAGGGCCCGGTCGTGCATGCCTACCGGGAATTGACCGCCCTGGCACAGTCCAAGAATCGCAAGTTCTTCTTCGAATCCACAGTCATGGATGGAGCGCCCATCTTTTCGCTCTTCCGTACCGCCCTCCCCGCGGCACAGTTGATCTCGTTGCGCGGGATCCTTAACTCGACCACCAATCTCATCCTGGGAAAAATGGAAAACGGGGAAACCTTCGAGGACGCCGTACAATACTGCCAGCAAATCGGCCTGGCAGAGACCGATCCCTCCGGGGATTTGGATGGCTGGGACGCGGCCATCAAGGTTGCCGCGCTGGTCACAGTCTTGATGGGCATCCCCTTAAAGCCCCATGAAGTTGACCGCACCGGTATCCGCGCCATCACGCCGGGGATGATCGCTGAGGCCAGGGAGGGTGGTAAACGCTGGAAGTTGGTCTGCTCGGCAGAAAGGGATGGCGGTACAGTTCACGGCCGCGTCGCCCCGGAGCTGGTGGATCCATCCTCACCGTTGTATAGCGTGGATGGCTCCTCGTCCATCGTCGAATTCCACACCGACATGCTATCGAGCCTCAGCATTGTCGAGGGGCACCCCGGTCCCGAGACAACTGCCTACGGTTTACTGGCAGATTTTATTAATGCGGTGAAGAAGCAGTAATATCCTGTCAACCCCTATTGAGAATTTGCCAAAGCCAACACATATCCAACAGGGAGTGGTTTAATATCTTGCCTGCTTTCCTTGTGATTTGACTCTCCATGCACGGGATGATGGATTTTTCAGCAGGAACTTCAACCTCCATGCAAGGGTTGGAAAGGGTCATCTTTTTCATCCCGACGGGAGAGCCCTGGATGATTTTGAATAATCCGACAGTGGCACCCCCGATTGCACAGCCTTCAATCACAAATTGAAGCGGGGCGCGAGATCTTTCTTTTACATCATAGGATGCTCAGCAGGGCGTATATCCCAAACCCGGTGATGATCACGCCTGATATGCGGTTGACCCAGCGCAGCATGTGCTGGTTAAATTTATCCCGCAGTAAACCCACTCCCCCGCTTAAAATGGACCACCACACCGCAGAACCGCAGAAAACCCCCAGCACCAAGACCCCCGCAGAGGAGTAATTTCCACGCGTGCCCGCCAGGCCCAGGCCTGCAAAGATCGCCGCGAACGAAATGATCGTCATCGGGTTGGTGAGCGTCAGGAAAAATGTCGAAGTGTAAGCCCCCAAAAGGCCATTTTTGTTACCCAGGGTTGCACCTTCAGCAGGCTTTGTCAATCCGGTTTTAATTCCCAGGCTGCAAAGAAAAACGCCTCCGATTAGGTGCAGCCAAACCTGTTGACTGACCAGGAAGTTTGAAATGAATGCCAGTCCGAACCCGGCAATGCAGCCGTAAATGGCATCCGCACTGGCAGCCCCCAGTCCCGAAACCAGGCCCGGGACCCACCCGTCAGCCAGCGTCCGCCGGATGCACAACACGCCGATCGGTCCCACCGGCGCGGCGATTGAAAAGCCAACGATTAGTCCTCTAAGCAGAAAAGTTAATTCCATTTGTCTGTTTTCTTAAATAAAAGTATAGCACGGCCTTTAAGTTCGCGACACAACCTCCTGCCCTGGTCCAATTCAAATCCCTGTCCTGGTGATTCGTGCGCTTGGATGGCGAGGGAGTACAATTGCATGGGATATGAAAAACACGACCGCACATCCTCCCGACCACGTTTACCTCGCGCTTGGCTCCAACCTCGGCGACCGACTCGCGAATCTTCGATCCGCTGTTGCCGCCCTTCCGCCTGCTGTACGCCTCCTGGATCAATCACCGGTCTACGAGACCTCACCCTGGGGTCTCACCGATCAGCCTTCCTTCCTTAACATGGTTCTCAAGGGTGAGACCGCACTGCCCCCTGTGGATTTGCTGGATCACTTGAAACTCCTTGAGATCCGACTGGGCCGCCAACCCGCGGTCCGCTGGGGACCGCGCTCCATTGATATGGACATTCTTTTCTATGCTGATCGGGTATTTAACAGCCGGGGTCTGACCCTGCCTCACCCGCACCTGCAGGAACGTGCCTTCGTCCTCGTCCCGCTGGCAGACCTTGACCCTGACCTGGTCCACCCAGTTCTTGGCAGGTCGGTCCGTCAACTGCTTGCCGCGGTGGATACAAATGGAGTGAAACCTTATGAACCAAGTGATTGAGCAGTTAAATTCCGAACCCGCCCTGGCCTGGAAGGTGGAAGTGAATGTCCTCGGCAGGGAGGAGGAGTCGTCCGCAGCCAGCCGCGCCCGTGATATTGTCCGGGATGCTCCGCTGATAAGATCATTGATCACCAAGTGTGACCGAGGGGGCAGACCTTATAAAAAGTGGGACGGTGCCCACTGGGTGCTCTCCATCCTGGCAGACCTGGGTTATCCCCCCGGGGATGAATCCCTGCGCCCGTTGATGGATGAGACCTACAACGCCTGGCTGGGAGTTCATCACGAAAAATACATCCGCCTGGTCGCCGGGCGGACCCGGCGCTGCGCCTCCCAGGAAGGCAACGCCGTCTGGTCGTCCCTTCGGCTGGGGCTCGCAGACGCTCGCACCGATGAGCTGGTCTCCCGCTTGCTCCGCTGGCAGTGGCATGATGGCGGCTGGAACTGTGACAAGCGTCCCGAAGCGGACACTTCTTCTTTCATGGAAACCCTCATTCCCCTGCGGGCGCTGTCTTTGTATGCCCTGGTTTCGGGTGACCAAAAAGCCGGGGTCGCCGCCGAACGCGCTGCCGAGGTCTTCCTCAGCCGCCGGCTGTACAAACGCCTTCTCGATGGGTCGGTGATGGACAGGCATTTCCTCCTGCTGGGGTATCCCTCCTACTGGCATTACAACATCCTGTTTGGGCTGAAGGTCATAGCCGAAGCCGGGTTCCTCCCTGACCCCCGCTGCGAGGAGGCTCTCGACCTGCTTGAATCTAAGCGCCTCCCGGATGGGGGTTTCCCGGCTGAAGAGTCGTTCTCCCGCCCCACCCGTCCGGCGCTCAGTGGTTACTCGCCGATCCCCTGGGGCGGGCGAAGCACCAGGAAAATGAACCTGTTCGTCACCGCGGATGCGCTGCATGTACTGCGACTGGCTGGCAGGGTGTGAACCCCATTCCGGTTATAATCACATTTACATTGTCAGGAGCATGCAATGACCGAATTAAAACCCCTTAATTGGAAACCCACCCCGGGGATTGGCTACGCCGTCATCCGCCGTCCGGATGGAGGCATGGCGCTCACCTTTACCGACCTGTCGGATGCCACCATCCAGAATTGGCACGATTTTGCCCTGGAACACCTGCTCGGTTCCGACCGCCTCACCCGCAACCTGTATGACCTGCGCCAGATCAAGGAGATCCCTGAAAAAGCCATTCACGTGGCCATGGAAGTGAACAGCGACCCGGCTGCGCGCAACATCCGCCTGGCGTTGGTTGTCAACAATGAAAAGCTGGTGCAAGCCGTTCGTGAGATCTACTACGCAGTGATGCCCGAAACCTCGGCAGCCATCAAGATCTTCACCGACATGGATGCCGCCGAAGCCTGGCTCAGCCGCCCGTTGGATCAAATGGTCTAGCACAAGATTGAGCATGTCCTCCCTGGTAATCGGCAGCCGCACTTTTACGTGGGGCGAACGCACTTACGTGATGGGGGTCTTGAACATCACCCCGGATAGTTTTTCAGGGGATGGGCTCCTCGCTTCTCCGCAACCGGTCGGAACCAATGGTTATGGGCAGGGGGTGGTGGAACTGGCCCGTCGTTTCCTTGCCACCGGCGCGGATATCCTTGACGTGGGTGGAGAATCCACCCGCCCTGGTTCCCAGCCCGTGGACGCCGAAGAGGAGAAACGGCGCGTGCTCCCGGTCATCCGGGCTATCGCTTCCGGGATGCCCGACGCCTTGATCTCCATTGACACCTGCAAAGCCGCGGTCGCTGCTGAAGCCATTAAAGCGGGTGCCAGGATCATAAACGACGTCTGGGGTCTGCGCGCCGACCCCGGGCTGGCCGCAGTTGCCGCCCGTGGAAAAACCCCGGTGATCCTGATGCACAACCGGTCAAAACCTGCCAACGTGGAAATCCGCGAACGGCTCGGTAACGCCTACATCGGTGCTGAATATATAAACCTGCTGGAAGATGTCAAGCGTGAATTAATGGAATCTGTCCACATCGCCCGTTCCGCCGGTATCCCGGATGAGCACATCCTCCTGGACCCGGGGATCGGTTTTGGCAAGACGATCGAACAGAATCTTGAATTGATCAACCGGTTGGATGAGATCCGCCGCCTGGGATTCCCTGTCCTGCTGGGGGCGTCGCGTAAATCCTTCATCGGTTACACCCTTAACCTGCCTGCCGACCAGCGTGTGGAAGGAACGGCTGCCGCGGTGGCTGTCGGGATCACCCGCGGGGCAGACATCGTACGCGTACATGACGTGGAGGCGATGGTGCGGGTGGCACGCATGACCGATGCCCTAGTCAGGTCGGGAAAACATGTCTGAGAAATACGCCGACGACCTTCTTAAAGAAGGCATCCTGCACTACAAGTCCAAGGAGAATGACCTCGCACGCCGCTTTTTCGAGCGTGCCCTGGTTGCTGCCGGCGACCTGCAGACCCAGGTGCAGGCATATTACTATTTGAGCCTGGTCGTGGACGACCCCCGGCTGAAACGGGAATACCTCGAGGAGACCCTGGCCATTGACATGGGTCACCCGGGCGCCCGCCGCGCCCTGGCCATCCTGGACGGAAGGCTCTCGCCCTCCGAGATCGTGGATCCCGACCGCCTCCCTGCTCCTGTTCCCGGTACGCAGGGAGTTCAAGCCAGCCGTTTCACCTGCCCTAAATGCGGGGGGCGCATGTTCTATGACCCTGACGGTACCTCCCTGGTGTGCGAAAATTGCAATCTCCCCCAGGGTCTTGATACCAGTATTCCAAGTGCTGAGCAGGATTTCATAGTTGCCATGGCCAACGGCAAGGGATTCCGCAAGACCATATCGGTTAAAACATTCAAGTGCCAGGGCTGCGGTGCCACCTTCATGCTCCTGCCGTCGGAACTTACCGTGGTCTGTGCCTGGTGCAGTTCGGTGCATGTGATCGCAGTGGATAAAGCCCGTGAGTTGGTCCCGCCGGATGCTGTCATCCCAATTGCTGTCAGCCAAAAGCAGGCCGTACTGCACCTTTGGCAGTGGTTGGTTAAAAAACGGATTCGACCTCAAGGCACGGTTGAGCTGCCGCGCGGCCTTTACCTGCCCTGCTGGGTTTTCGACCTGATTGGCAGCCTCTCCTGGAGCGGCAAGGACACCCGCAACAAGACCGAGGTGCCCATCTTTAGTCAAAGTCCCGCCCAGTTCAACGATGTCGGCGTGCCCGGCTCGCCAATTTTGGGCAGCCTTTTCCCCGAACTGCTGCCCGAATACAACCTGGCCACTGCCCCGGCCTACGATCCGCGCTTCCTGGCGGGCTGGCCTGCCCAGGTATATGAGACGACCATGGCAGATGCCGCCCTGGAGGCTCGCCAACTCAGCGTCGAACGGATCCGCCGCGACATACGCGCGGCGCATGGCAATGTCACCGACCTGCGTTACAACACCTCCACCATCTCGGTCACCGCGTACCGCCTGGTCCTTTTACCGGTATGGGTGGCGGACTATTCCTTTGAAAACCGGTCACACCGGGCGGTCATCAACGGTCAGACTGGGAATGTCCATGGCAAAATTCCCCGGCATGTTCTGAAAGGTTTGCTGGAAGGACTGCTCGGGGTAAAGAATTCCTGACGATCCCTGCCCCCATGCCATCCATCCTGACCATAATCCGCCAGCGGCGCCACCGTGGTGACCAGGTCCGCAGCAGTGCACAGCAGCGCACTCAAAGGACGGTCCTGGGACTCGGTTTCATCGTCAGCGCAGGGGTGGTGATCCTGGTAATATCGGCTGCCCTGGCATATGCTGCGTTGACCCGCGGTCTGCCATCCCTGGATAAACTCACCCGACTCTTAAACCCGGTGGACGGACAGCTACTCAAGCCGACGCGTATTTATGACCGAACTGGTCAGCATCTGATCGATACGCTCTCCCCCAATGATCTTGACCGAATTTACGTCCCCTTTGCGGACTTCCCTCAAGCCCTGGTGGATGCCACCCTGACCGTCACCCAGCCGGATCTCTGGACCTCCCCGGGATACACGGTCAAGGGTTGGCAGGATCCGCAGACACACCCCACACTGGCACAGCACTTGGTCTATGACCTGTTGTTGTGGGATCAACCAGCCTCCAACCTGCGCGCCATCCATGAGCGCATGCTGGCGGCCCAGGTCACGGCGCGGTATGGTCCCCAACAGGTGATGGAATGGTACCTCAACAGTGCCAACTATGGGCACTACGCCTACGGTGCAGAAGCCGCCGCTGAATTGTATTTTGGTAAATCTGTCAACCAGCTCGACCTGAGCCAGGCTGCCATGCTTGCAGCGGTCAGCCAGGCTCCTGCGCTCAACCCGGTGGATGCAGCCTCGGTCGCGGAATCCCGCCGCGTGCAAACCTTGATGGTCATGCAAAAGTTGGGATTTCTCACCGAAGACCAGGCTGCCCAGGCCATCTTATTACCTCCCTCCATCGTTGGGAAAACGGTTGCGGGATCGGTCTCGATCGCCGCGGCCTTTGTAAGCCTGGCTCTATCCGACCTCGATAAAACGATCGGGGCTGGCCGAGTGGAACGCGGCGGCCTGGTCATCCTTACCAGCCTGGATTATGACCTTCAAACGCAGGCCCTTTGCACAGTCCAGGCGCAGCTCGCACGCCTGGCTGGAGAAACACCTGGAATCAACCCTCCCGGGGATTCCACCTGCGAAGCTGCCCGCCTGCTGCCTGCCGCCCAGGGAAACAAGACCCTCCCGGGCGCGTCCGCCAGCGTCGTGATCATCGACCCCGGGACCGGCCAGGTCCTGGCGGCGGTGGGTGATGGGTCCGTGGGTGAAAAAGGAAGTGCCCTCCTTGCCCATCCCGCCGGGACGACCATAACCCCCTTCGTTTACCTGACCGGCTTCACACGCGGCCTCAACCCTGCCTCACTTGGCTGGGACATCCCCGGGGCTGTCCCGGTTCCGGGTCGGGTTTACCACGGTCCCGTCCGCCTGCGAACCGCACTCGACAATGATTACCTGCCTCCCGCGCAAAGCATCGTCGATCAAATGGGTGTAAAGAGCATTCAGACCCTGGCTGGCGCCTTCGGGCTTGAACTCCCCTCCAACCTGCTGATGGACGATTTCGACCTCTCCCCCATTTCGCTTGCAGGGGCATATGGGGTCTTTGCCAACAGCGGCATCCAGACCGGGCAGAGTCTCAGCGGCGCAGCACTCAAACCTTCCACCGTGCTGCAGGTCAGCGGTGTGGATCACTCCATCTGGGTGGATTGGATGTCCCCGGTCAGCCAGTCGCTGCTAAGCCCCCAGCTTTCATATGTCATGAATCATGTCTTGAGCGATGAGACTGCCCGCTGGCCCTCGCTCGGGCATCCCAATCCCCTGGAGATCGGTCTCCCGGCCGGGGCGAAACTCTCCCGGACCCTGGACTCTTCCGGTGCCTGGACGGTGGGTTACACGCCCCAGCGGGTGACCGTTGTCTACCTGGCTGCGGCAGGGGCCGCTCCCGGCTCCTTCCAGGGATTGCCCCTTCTGTCCGCGGACCTGTGGCATGCCATCATGCAGTACACCGTGCGCAGCCTGCCCCCTGCAAGTTGGGAGATGCCTCCCGGCATTGTCACGCAAAGTGTCTGCGATCCGTCCGGGATGCTGCCCACGATCATCTGCCCGAATGTGGTCAGCGAGGTATTCCTGGATGGTCGCCAGCCTGTGCAGACCGATACGCTCTTCCAAGCCTTCCAGGTCAACCGCGAGACGGGCCTGCTGGCAACCGTCTTCACCTCCCCCGAGTTGGTGGAGACGCGCACCTACATGGTCGTACCGCAGCAGGCACGCCTCTGGGCGGAAAGCGCCGGCACCTCCACCCCGCCAACCACCTATGACACCCTCCAGTCTCCCCCGCTGCTGCCGGATGTGCACATCACCTCCCCCGGGGCTTTCTCCGCAGGGCGGGGCAAGATCGAAATCCTGGGCAGCGCGGCCGGTGCGCACTTCCTTTCTTACCGACTCGAATATGGTCAGGGACTTTACCCGCAAGCCTGGGTGCAGATCGGCTCGGACAGCGCCGCACCGGTGACGGAAAAAGTGCTTGGCGAATGGAACACGACCGGGTTGAATGGTTTATATGCCCTGCGCCTGATGGTGGTGCGCACCGACCAGATCGTGGAGCAGGCGTTGGTGCAGGTCTCGCTGGACAATACCCCGCCGCAGGTGGCTATTTTCTATCCGCAGGCAGGCCAGGAGCTGGACGCTGCCCAAGAACCCAAGGTTGCCCTCCAGGCGCAGGTGAACGACCCATTCCTTTCAAAGGTGGAGTTTTATATGGACCAGGGTTTGGTGGGGGAATCTGATGAGGCGCCTTACGGAATTTTCTGGCAGGCAAAGATCGGGAGGCATACCCTGCGCGTGGTGGCGACTGACCTCGCCGGGAATACTGCCGAAACCAGCCTGGTCTTTACGGTGAAATAAATCCCGCTGTTGAAGTCATTCTCCCCCAACCAGGAATTATTTTAGAGTCACCAACGATCCGGCTGCTTTAGCAGGAGGTTGAGGATTTTATTTGCCATTATCTCGTGTTTGCCGTGAAATATTATAGATGTCAGCAAATAGTCCTTTATGCATAATACCCAAACGTTCGGTGAGCGCCAGGTAAGCCCAGGCAAAAATTCTAAATATCAAGTATCCCAGCAGGACGCCTGCAGCGTTTAATATCCCATCATTGATATCGATGGCCCGAAATCCGCTTTTGAATGCCAGGGATATCACCCACTGGGAAAGCTCGAATCCAAGGCCGATTGCAGCAGTCAGCCAGATAAAATTCCTCGGTCTGATCTTCAGCAGGAAATTAACTCCAAAACCAAGAGGGATCGTCAGCGCAATATTATCGATCGCACCCCTGACGCAGATGGCGGATATTTCGCATCTGCCAAAATAGAAGGGAATGAGGTTCACGCTGGGAGTGAAAGTTACACCCGGAGTGGAGGCATTGATCGCGAAGGGAAAGAATATCACCTGAACAACTGCCAAAAGGTATATCCAAAACATGGAAAAGAAAAAGAGGGTTGACGGATTATGCTTGCGCCTCCACAAGACAGGCAAAAGGACGAACAGGATCACAATGCCGATGAGCCAGCCTGTTGCACCGAACGAGATGAGCATTTATTTCTTCTCCGGGAATTACACGGTTTTATTTTTTGCGTCGTCCCCATTCCCCATGGGACACGGTGCCGGATTTACATGCTGCCATTATCCGCTGCTCGTTTGCATTCGTCTTGAGCTCCTCCACCAGCGCCAACCGTTTTGGACAAGAACTGCCAGGCTGATCACAATGCACCAGTAAAAAACATATTCAGGGATCGAAAAGGTGAGGATGGACGCCGGGCTCGTTCCCTGGAGAAGTGGAATATCCAGGATCTTAAAACCAACTATGCCCCATACATGCTCCAGCAAGGATTCGACCCCTCCGAGCAGGCAAAAAATGATGATCGGCTTTCCCGGTGCACGAAATGCAAGCCAGTGGAACATGAATGCGAAGAGGGCGTAAAGAATTGGCACATAGATCAATACTCCGCCTGAATGAAACCAGGCTGGAAAGAAGTAGCGGTAGTACGAATCTCAGAAAACCTGGACAACAAAGATGGCGAAGGCGCTCAAAAGACGGCGGCTGAGCCGACCAGTGTCCATTTGAGATCAGCGAAGCGTGCTGGCTTGATCCGCCGGGTCAGGAGAAAAACAAAGAGTATATCCACAATTACCATGACCAGACTGCTTATCCAGAATTGCACCGAAGACATTTGTAGATTTTCAAGTGTCATTGTGCTGTCCTTTTAGATTTGGTTGGCTTGCAACTGGTGAGATCGCAATATGATCGCGCTTGATCTCAATCGGTCACTGTTCTTTCTGTCAACTCATTCCATGGTATCGCGGTGTAATCTCAGGCACATATTAAGAATGGACAACGCTGTGTCCGGCTGCAAATCTGAACAATTTCCGCTATCCCGGTAGGCACGGATTTTAAAGGTCGCCCGGTAAAATTCCTTTCGAAGATCCGGAATAATGTCCTGTTCGGTTAATGCAGATATTTCGATGATCGCCTCATCCAAACGGTCGTGCAGGGATTTGTCCGTGCATGCCAATATGCGGCAGGCCGAGTCAAATTTTTTGATGGTTTCCTGTAAATTAGCCATATGTCTCCTTGATCATTGCATGAGGTTGATTGGTCGGACAAAATTAGTGTCTTCCGTGTCGGACCTGGTTGAAACACCTGGCGTATGAGAGGGTGCCCATGATCAACTTCTCTAAAAATTCGAATGGGTTGATCTTGCCTGGATTAATATCATATTTATAACAGTGGAATGAGTGTCAGCCATTGTCCGCTGAAAACAAACAGCATTGCTCCACGACCGCGGTCTGTGAGAACAAGCGGACATTTTCTTCAATTTGTTTCAGGTGGGCATTTATGATTTCTGAGGCAACACCGGCGGGTGCATATGCCACATACAACACGCGTGACGTCTTTGCAGAAATGGGAGAGCGATTATCCTGCCCGTATATGATCGAACAGCCAATTCCACCGGCATCCCGCATGACCATGTCCCCTCCACGGATGGCTTTGGAAACACCGTTCATTTGGGTCATAATTTCACCATCGCGGGAGGTGTCAAAGATGATTGGCTCTTGCAGATTCGCAGCATCGTGTCCGGCGGTCAGGACAAAGGTCTCCACTTCGGCGGTGAAATTTGCATCCACCAGCGGGGAAACATCCGGAAGGTTTTTACCCTTCAAGACGATGGACTCGACCTGGAATTGAACGTGGTAAGTCTTATCGAAGCGTTTGTAATATCGTTCATAGGCTGCCATCACGGGGAGCGCCAGGAAATCCTTGCGCGTGAAGCCCCGGCAGCGTTCCCTTAAATGCTTTTCCGCCTCCCTTTTTCGCTCATCCAGGCTGGCAGACGCGAGGGAATTGTCGATGCCGGAAAGTTCCAGGAGGCCTATGACCGCCCCTGGGTGGGCCTTGCCCCAATCATCGGTCGCTGAAATTGATGGCATTTCCATCTCCAGGTTAACCCGAAACTTGACAAAAGCCGCGGATGGGTCCGGTGAACCCGAGGCGTTTCCAGGAGGATTGCATACCGGGTTGGGTTGTGATCATTGTCATTCTTCAAACAATTCGCTGTTTGGATGATATTCACTCCATGCCAGCCACCATTGACGCACAAACGGGATTTTCTCGCTGCGCATGATGACCTCCTCCGTAATTCTTACCCGTCCGCCCTCCAACGCTGTTTGATTTTCCTGCCCTTTTGGCAACCGAAAGGCTTTAACCCGGTTTGCCCCCTCCTCGTAAATCAACATGATGGGTACTCCGCCAATATTATCGGAAATGGTTTTCTTCTCCACGAGCCTGCTCAGTGGATATGCCCTGGGTATTCCATCCACCATTAGCCCGATGATAAAATCGTGCTGAGGCAAGCGGTCATCGATCCCATTTATTCCGGGCCCGACAATATGCTCCGGTCCGTGATCGAGCAGTTTTTCAAATACATGGCTCATCGGTGACGGGTTTTTATAATCTGCAGGTCGGAAACATACGCTGGTATCGGGATGTTCAGCGATCCACGTTTTCCAATTGCACATCTCACTGTTGATTTCTTCCAATTTTTCCCCTATAAATTCACCCATTAATCCGGTCCCGGTCTCGTGCTGCCAAACCGTACCCGTTTCCCTGTCCTTCATGACCATGTTTCTTCGGCGCACAGTTACCGGCTCGAAGGTTAATCTTTTTCCCTTAACCACCGGATTGTAAATATACCCGCTTCGGCAGGCAGGACAATAAGTGGCCGCGACCGGCGTCTCCCCGATCCTGTCATTGACGATATGGTGCGGGATCAATATTGCTAATGGATAGGCACGAAACAATCCTCCAATTTTCACCCCGATGACCAGCGTGTCTTCCGAAAGGTCACCGGGTTGGAGGCTCTTTGAAACCGGCCTGTCCAGCGGGGGAATAATTTTCGTTGGCACCATTACAAATTCCCCCAGCAGTATGATCACACACAGGATCACCAGTGCGATCAACAACAAGGTATCAAATCGCAATAGCATTGATATGATTATCACAACAGCGCCACCCAGGTAAAAACAACGTCGGATAAGCAGCTGTTTGTAATAAAAGATTACGCTGATCTTCGGCAGCAGTGCTTCTATGGGGGGTAAAAACAAGCCAATTAATGCGATCAGGGGTCCAAAAATTGTCATACCCAGGCTCATTTCACACCTCTGTGGATTGTATTTTTCCTGTTCATAAACGCAATTCCAAAACTTTCACACCGTTCTTTTTTGGATGATGGGAATCACCCAATCGAAAACCAGCAGCCTTGTTCATTTTTTACCCGGGGTCTGAAAAAGCGTGATTTGCATGCCATCCGGATCCTCGAGCCGCACGTTATGATCGCCCCACGGGGTAATGACCGGGGGATGAACCAGTGTTGCCCCATGAGCAAGCAGCCGAGCCATCGCCGCTTTTAGGTCTGGCACTTGCAGCGCAAACCGGACCTGCCCGCTGATGCGCTGTCCCGCTTCGATTTGATCGACTGTCTGTGCCTGTTTTTCGTCAAAAATCTCCAGGCTGGCGCTGCCCATTTTAAGGATTAATGCCTGACCTTGATCATTGTTCCAAAATTGTGCCGGTTCAATTCCAAGTCCGTCGCAATAGAATTTCACCGAGCGTTCGTAATCGCGGGTGGTGAGTGCGACGCACATTTCGAAAATGGGATGGTTTGAATTTGGCGTGGACATGTGGGGGGTGATCCCTTCGCAATTTATATGCTCTTAAAATTTTAACATATTAAAATAGCTTTTTTTTCACCGCGGAAAATATTATTTATCTTTTTCACATCGTGCGATTTTCCAATAATCCCAGCGTCAGGGTATCCGCTTTCCACCAAAGTATTTCTCAAGCAAGCACTCAAAAACCGATCCCGGGTCCGTCAGGGTGGAGAACAATGTCATGGATGACTTAAGTTTCATATCGTCAGGGGAATCAAAAATAGTCGTGATCGATTTGCCCTTTATGGCCAGTACGGTTTCGGCACATTTTAGTAGTCGTGCTCCAAGGATTGGATGCCTTAGATACTGCCTGGCTTCTGCCTCGCTTTTTATGGCATAGAACTGCGCCGTTGCACTGTGTCCCAACCCATGCATCTGGGGAAAAATAAACCACATCCAATGGGTTAATTTCTGACCGTTTCCAAGTTCCATCAAAACCCGCTCGATTATTGGGTCCTGGGCGATAATAAAACGGTCGAGGTGATACGGATCACTGTTGGACGGCATGTTTTCTGCTTCTTTGTCCAATGCTGTACTCATTATTATGTCCAGTATATAACCACAGGGCTCCGAAAACAACAACCTTTTTTCTCCTTTCCCGGGCACACTTGACATTAGAACACATGTTCTATTATAATGCTCCCAGGAATTCATTATGTCAGGTGCATATCGTCTCATCTCCGGTTCCCCGGCTGCCACCACCTCTTACCTGCGCCGCTGCCTGGTCAAGCTGGCTGTCCGCGCTCCCGTTCGCTGGTTGCTGTGCGGCAACTACCTTGACCTCCAGCAGTTGAACTACGCCGTGGCCCGCCAGGCCGGGGCAAATTATCACCAGGTGTTGAAGAACAACATTGCCATGTCCCGCGCCGAAACCTGCTACCAGGTGGTCGCCTTGCTGCGCAAGACCCAAGCCGCCAAAACCCCCACCTTTGTCTCCGACCTGCTCCTGCATTTCTACGATGACAAGGTCCGCGACGACGAGGCCGCCGAACTGTTCATCCAGGGCGTCCTGGCCCTGGAGCGGCTCAGCCAGGCGGGCCCGGTCATCATCAGCGCCTCCCCGGGTACCGAGCGGACGCAGCTCTACGCCATGCTGCACCGGAACGCGGGCCGGGTCACCCGGCTCAGTGAAGGGCTCAAACATGGGTCATAACACCGCCTCCATGACCATGCGCTTCAGGTCCGAGCGTGCCTTTTTTGAGGGCTACCGCCGCGCCCTGTTGCTGAAGAGCGACCAGTTGCTGTTCGACGAGCTGTGGGATGTGATCGAGGCCTATATCCCCTCGACGGAAAAAAGCAACCACCCGCTCCTGATCGCCACGATCCTCCTCTCCATGATCCTGGAGCAGAGGAAGCTGATCGCCGACCTGCAGGTGCAGTTGGAAAAATTGCAGCATGAAGTTCAATCCGGGCAGCGCACCCAGGCTGCTGAGTTGTCGCGCTTGAAGGGCGAGATCCAGCGCCTGGACGACGAGGTCGATGCAAAGCTGCGGGCCATGCGGGCAGAAATGTCCGAGATACTCTATCCGTCCGATGCAGCACTATAGTCTTTCCGGCTGGCTGCTCTTTATCTATGCCGACGAACAGGACGGGGTCGTGCTCTGGGTCCTGGGCGAGGACGGCATCCGCCGGCGTCTCACCCACTCCTTCCTTTCCGCCTTTTACGTCGGCGGCGAGCCGGATGAGCTCCAAAAAGTTGCCGGCTTCTTCGAACGCGATGACTTCAAGGGACGCACCTTTCTGACCGAGCGTTTGGACTTGTACGACGGGCCCCGGCAGGTGCTGGCTGTCCAGACCGCCAACCCGGTTCTCCAGCAGCACCTCATCAACGACCTCAAGAGGCGCTTCGGAGCTTCCCGGCTGCGTTTCTATGACATCAATATTCCCCTGTCGGTCCGCTACGCGGTGGCACAGGGTGTTTTTCCCACCGCCCGCTGTTTCCTCTCCTATGATGCCGACAACAACCTGCTGAACATCTACCCCCAGGACAGTCCCTGGGAGATCGACCACCACCTCCCTGACCTGCGGACGATGAAGGTCGAACCGGATGCCAACCCGCAGTTTTCCCGGCCGGCCGCCATCCATATTACCCTGGGGGAGGAAGAACGCACCTTCCGGTTGGACCAGCC
>Ga0315297_10000833_pt1 | contig 18479 bp, 14 predicted proteins | sample YL17G15_0_MG_FD_203628 | JGI IMG/M metagenome (GOLD analysis project Ga0315297, IMG submission 203628) | Sediment microbial communities from Yellowstone Lake, YNP, Wyoming, USA - YL17G15_0 | ecosystem: Environmental > Aquatic > Freshwater > Lake > Sediment | place: USA: Wyoming | collected... | reverse complement strand
ATCAATTTCGATTATGCCACAGAATACCTGGTCTATGCCCACGCTGCTCCAGATCCCAAGATCCTGCTTGGTGAGATAGAGGAAATTTCCATTCGCACAACTGGCAACGGTGCAGATATTGTGACCGCCTATGATAACCAGGTCCGCTACCCTTACTGGTGGTACATGCGTCGTTTCACCAATAAGATTGATTTCGATGTGAATCCAACCCGTGATTTACGCCGGGCATTGGTCATTGCGGTTGGAGATGAAAACCTGACCAAGCTGGCACCTGTGGTGCGTCAAGATTACGACGAATTCGCCGGGATGCGACTCTGGTGGCCCAATATGGATTATTGGAGCCTGAAATGGGATTCAGTCAAGGCTGAATACATCAGCGCCCACCAGAATGAGTATGCCGGGACTGACAAGATCGCACCAGCCATGAATTTTGTCGATTATTTAAAGTCTGTATGGCCGCATATTAAACCCTTCTTCACGGATGCGAAAGTTCGCAGTGCAGTTTTCCAAATCTGGTTTAATGATGATTTTACCCAATGGGGAGCGTTGAAAAACAGTACGACCTATACCATTTCTGATTGGGGCGTGGCTGCACGGATGCATTACTATATCCGGAAAGATATCGCCGCACAACTCTGGCCTTTTGGTGCCAGCGCCCAGGCTGTGGTGACCCCGGTGGACCCATATGCGGACATTACAACCTCGGCTTTCCCCGACCAGGTACTTGGGACGGCGGGGGATAAACCGGGACAATTCCAGTCGCCGCGTTCCCTGGCCGCAGCCAAGGATGGGAGCCTGTATATTGTTGATTCGATGAATAATCGCATTCAGCATCTTGACCGGGATGGAAAAGTCATCCAGGTATGGGGCACTCGTGCTGACGTTTCAAAGGAAAAAGCACCCGGAGGGACATTCAATGAACCATGGGGGATTGCACTTGGTCCGGACGGCAGTGTCTACGTTGCCGACACATGGAACTACCGCATTCAAAAATTTACCGCCAACGGGGAGTTCATTACGATGTGGGGGTATTTTGGGCAGGCTTCTGATTCTCCGGATGCCTTCTATGGTCCCCGTGGGCTGGCTGTGGACGCTCAAGGCAATGTATATGTAGCTGATACCGGGAACAAGCGCATCGTCATCTTTAACTCAAATGGGGATTACATCACCCAGTTCGGATTGCCTGGAATGAGTCTTGGCCTATTGGATGAACCGGTGGCTGTGGCGTTGGATTCATCCGGGAAGGTCTACGTGACCGATACATGGAACCAGCGTGTCCAGGTCTTTACTCCTGATGAGTCCAAGCTGGTTTATACCGCCACAGTTGAATGGCCAGTGGACGGCTGGTTTGGACAATCTGTTGAGAATAAGCCGTTCATCGCGGTTGACACGATTGGGAATATCACCGTGACTGACCCGGAACTCTGCCGCTTGATCACCTTCTCGCCCGGAGGAAAACCAATCCGTGTGGAAGACGGCTGCTCGTCAGGCACTTTACTCCTGCCCAGCGGTATCGCCTCCGACGGTTCGGGTGGACTTTGGGTCGCGAACGCGGGCAACGGGACATTGGCTCACTTTTCGAAATCAAATCCATAAAAATCATATTCCCCGATATCGCTATCGGGGGATATGATGCCACGACCCATTAATTATATTTCCAGTCGCTTGTCTTTATTTCAAGCTGCGATTGCCAACATGAGAGGTGAAGGGGTGCATGATTTTCTTGAAAAACACGGGGGTAAATTTCTGAATAACAAATTTGACCACCAACCCTGCCCTCCAGAATGCAACTGCGGCCATCCCATGCGCCAATACGGCAAAAACGGGTGGTGTCTGGAACGAATAATACATCCAGCATTGACGAGAGGTACCCCACAACTCCAGGAAATAACCCAACCCTGAACCAGCCAGAAATGTCAATACCGCGTATGCATGGTCGGTCGGTGTCAAGGTTAATAGCGCAACCAGCAGAAGCGAAAGAACAGTGAATGATTTTCCGTACGTGGGAGCGACAAAAAACATCATTAGCACGAAGAACCCAATGAAAACGGACCAATAAAGAACCTTATACACAAAACCTGCAAGGTGATCGTCCCCGGGCTCCTCATTATGGAACAAAGCGGTGAACTTCGCGGAGAATAAAAGGAGTGTCCGGGTGATCCTATCGATCGATAAGCTGGCGATTGACCAGGCTGGGATAATCCATAACGGGGGTCGTTCTGAAGTATAGTAATGCCATAGATTGGTCTGAGTTCCCCATGACTCGATTACCAGCCCGCCAACCATCCCAACAACGACGATAAGCGCATCCCTTTTCAGGTTTGCGTGGGCAATGATGGTCAGGGTCATGAAGGTAAAAATGCCCAGCAACAACCAATCAATGTAAAACCACCACGGTCCGTGCCAATTGATAGTTGTCAGCACTTCTTTTGCCAATGGCCACCACAGATAGATGATCAGTCCGCAAATAAGGAAGAAGCCTCCCAATAAAACGCTGCTGGAACGCGTCCAGCCAATGAGGGACAGGAATCTGCGGTTCAGGGGATCACATCTGGCAAAATCAGCCATGGCCGGATTATACTTGACTACTGGTTTGGATTGTTTTTAATTATTGAAATGACGAAACACGTCAACCGTCTCCCATTTTTTGGAGGTTTATTCGGCGATACACCGGTAACAATTCCCTGATCACTCTCCTCAAGATTCCCTCACGAGTCATTCAATGAAGCAACCTCAATTCACCGGGAATATACCTCCGGATTGACGCAATTTGGCAGGGGAATCCCTTTCAACCCGGCGATCAGATTCTCCGCTGCCATCCGGGACATTTTTTGACGTGTCAACCGGCTTGCACTGGCAATATGCGGGACGATAATGCAATTTTCAAGCCTGAGCAATGGACTATCCATCGGCAACGGTTCCGGGTCGGTTACATCAAGGGCGGCGGCGAATATCCGATGAGATTTCAATGCGTGATAAAGGGCGGATTGGTCCACCACCGAACCGCGCGAGGTATTTACCAGTACAGCGGTCGGTTTCATTCTCTCAAAAGCGGAAGAATTCATCAAGCAGCGGGTTTCATCGGTAAGAGGGGTATGCAGGCTTACAAAATCAGATTGCTGCAAGAGTGCAAAGAAATCAACCTGTTCAGCCACCACCCCTGGTTCAGGAGAGGCCGGATGCGGATCTGTGAAAATGATTCTCATCCCAAATCCCGTTGCCCGCCGGGCGACCGCCCGTCCGATTCTTCCAAAACCAATGAGCCCCAGCGTGGCACCACCCATGTCTGCGCCAAGCAGTGTGTCCAGGCTCCATGTCTTCCATCCGCCGGAATGCACCAGGTTCACCCCTTCCACCACCCTGCGTGAAGCAGCCAATAGCAGTGCGAATGCCATGTCCGCAGTGGCTTCTGTCAAGACGCCGGGAGTATTGCCTACTGGTATACCGCGAGCGGTTGCGGCGGGGATTTCGACATTATCCACACCTACCGCACAGTTGCTGATGACTTTCAATCCTGGTCCCGCGGCTTCGATCACAATTGCGTCTATCTGGTCTGTCAGCAGGCACAACAACCCATTAATCCCGGGGACCCTGCGGAGAAGCTCATCCCGGGTGGGAGGAAGCTCCCCAGGCCAGATTTCAGCATCGCAAAATTCCTGCACCAATTTCAGTCCACTTTCCAGGATGAGGCGGGTGATGAAGACTCTGGGTTTTGTCATTGGATTCCTTTGGAGATGGGTAGATAGGAGTGATAGGCGCCTATAGGAGTATCCATACTCAAAATCAATGCTATCATATGAGCATGCTTTCTGCTGATGTTTTCTGGACATTCAGCTTGCATGCCTCACCGCAAGGCGAGCGCATCACCCGGATTCTTGCAGCTGCGATCAATGCCGTTGACCCTGACTCGGCTTTAAAACGCGTTGTCGTTCGCAACGGAGAATCGCTCACCATTTCGGACCGATCGTATAATTTTCGATCGTTTCGACGCGTGGTAATGTTGGGGATGGGCAAGGCCTCGGCGGCAATGGGCTCCTGCCTCGCCGGGATCCTCGGAAGGGACTTGGACAGCGGGTTAATCATTACGAAACATGCCCCCGACATCCACATTCCTGCAGTCACTATTATGGAGGGAGGGCATCCCATCCCCGACATGAGCAGCTTGGAGGCGGGAATAAAGACCGAGGAACTGGTTTCTTCACTCGGTAGGGATGATCTGCTGATTTGCCTGATTTCGGGGGGAGGGTCGGCGTTGGTGACAAGACCTGTCGAGGGCATTTCTTTGGGAGACATCCAGTCGCTTACGTCCGATCTGCTTACCTGCGGAGCGAGTATAAACGAAATTAACACCTTACGCCGGCGCCTGGACATAATAAAGGGTGGGGGAATCGTAAAGATGTCAAACCAAGCAACCATCGCAAGCCTGATCTTGTCGGATGTGATTGGGAACCAACTTGAAGTAATTGCATCTGGCCCAACCGCACCTGACCCAACCACAGGTACCGAGGCGCGATCCATCCTGGAAAAATATAAGTTGGAAAACCAAGTTCCGGGCAATATCTTAAATCATTTTAAGACCTGCCCCGATAACCCGAAACCGGGAGATTCAATGTTCGAGAAAGTCCAAAATGTCATTATTGGAAGCAACCTGCAGGCTGCACAAGCTGCACTGAGGCAGGCCGGGGCTGAAGGATTTTCCCCCTACCTCCTGCGCACTGACTTGGATGGTGAAGCCCGGGATGCTGCTTTTAAACTTGCAACCTTTTTACGACAAACCAGGATAACAGGCAGTCCTGCACCTCCTCCAGCCTGCATAATTTGCGGTGGTGAAACGACGGTCACCGTGAAAGGAACCGGCACAGGTGGTCGAAATACAGAATTAGCCCTGGCAAGTGTTGGTGAATTGGCGGATTTTCCAGGTGTGATGCTCATCACCCTGTCAACTGATGGAGAAGATGGCGCCACCAATGCTGCTGGAGCAGTTGTTACCGGTGAAACCTTCAAGCGTGCAGCAAGGAAGGGATTGCAGCCGTGGAATTTCCTGGAGAGGAATGATTCTTACACCTTTTTTTCCCAGCTGGACGATTTACTGTTAACGGGGACTACCGGGACAAATGTGAATGATCTGGTATTCTTATTTACCTTAGATTAAAAAAAGGGTCATGTGGGGACATAACCCTTCAGTAAACTCACTTGCATTGGCTTGATCATTAATTTATTTATGGGTTTTACTGCGGCGACCCTTTAACTCATCCCGTAGAATCAGGCTTAACACTGTACTTATCGCTGTGGTGACCAGGGAACCAAGGAAGGCGCTCCAGAACCATGGTTGGGCCAATGTGAACCCAACCCCAAATTTGGTACCTATCCAGCCGGTCAAGGCGAACAGCAGGGTATTGATGACCAGGGTGAATAAACCCATGGTAAGGATTATTAGAAGGCATGAAAGCGCTTTGAAAGGGGGACGCAAAATGGCATTGACCAGGCCAAAGATGAGCGCCAGCCAGATTATATCAATCCAATTGCCTTTATAAAGTATGTTATTTCGCAATAGAACGATGGCAACATATAAAGCCACCATATTTATGGCCAAGCGTAAAATAAATTTAATTTTTACCTCCTCATGGATGATTCTGTTTCAGGACAAGATATTATATGCAGTTGCTTCAAATGGACTTACGGGTTTCATCCTGTAAAGTTTCACCGACTTTCATCCACAACAGAGTACGCAAAGGATGAAAGCCACCCGCTTTAATCGCTTCATTGTATTCTCCTGCAGGAAAATCGAAAAGAATCTTTTCATGCAAAAATAACTCTCGGCGGGTATGCTGCAGGAGAACGGTCAATATTTCACCAATTCCTCCCGGCGGAATCGCGACCCACAGTCGATTGTTACCGCCTGCCATCGCCTGCCAACTTACCACAGCAGCCGGGAGAATTCCTGTCCGGGCCGCCCATTGGCGCACATCATAATCTGAAAGAAACCTGTATATTGCAGGAAATAACCCGGGGCGCAAAGAGTTCCAGGGGGTGGGTTGATACCATGCCAGCAATTCCGGATAAAGTTGGCGCAGCCAGCCTTCCTGGAGAGGCCAGTCACTCGAGAAACGCCTCGTAATGTTGATGGGGAAATCCATGCTTTTAGCATTCCGGTCCGGGTGGGTCTGCCAGGTTGTCCGGCGGGCAAGTTCTTCAAATCCAAGTCCCCTGTAGAGTTTGATTGCACTTGGATTGTCATCGCGGACTTGCAGCCATATTTCGTCCGCGTGGTGTTGACTGGCATGTTGAACGGCCGAGAGGGTAAGCTCGCGACCGATGCCCCTGTTGCGAAACTCCGGACGAACAGCAACATTGGCGATCAGGTAATATTTTTTCCGGGCTTGACGGTGGGGGATCACACTGACATTGCCGATAATTTCCCCATCCTCTTCCCAGACATATCCTGAAAGCGGCATGGAAACCGTTTCCACTGCATTGCTTGCCCAGCGTAAAAAGACATTATCCTGCCCGGCCCGGCGTATTTGCTGGATATAATTCCGGCCTTCTTCGTCCATTGTATCGGCGAAGCATTTCTCGACAAGATCAGCAACTCTCGGCAGGTCACGTACTATGTTGAGGGGACGAAGCTGCGGGAATCGAGGGATGATCGGGGCAGTGATGGCAGTCACCCAGATATTATACAACCCTCTTCATACAGCAGACGGAATTTATCGGGAAGCATCGAAACCAACCAAGTATTAGAATGTTGATATATTTTTTGCGGGTCCAATCATCAGGGAACCTGATAATTGAAGAAATATTCGACGCAACATAATAATGGATTGATTGAAACAACACGCCTCTTACAATAATGGCCAGGTAGAACTTCCCGGGTAGTAAATGGGAAGATGTTGGAACAAAAGCCTGTGGATAACCTGCATATACTCATATGGAATTCTAACGACCTTTTACTAACTTGTTGATTTTCTTTTTGTTATAATCCTCCCATACATACTTTGAATTCCGGGTTTGGAACAGGGTTGAAACCGCAATGACCCGGTGTTATGAAGGTTTAATTTTCACTGTCAGAACACACACTAAGAGCGGAAAAAGGAAAGATTATCATGATGCGATTTGATCGATTTACCGAACGAGCACAAGAAGCAGCCCAACGAGCAGCTGAGATAATCCAGCGATATGGACACAACCAGATTGATACGGAACACATTCTTTTGGCACTCATTGAGCAACCGGGTGGGGTGATCCCCCAGATCTTGGAAAATCTGAACATCAATAGCCAGTCGCTGACCGAACGATTGGACCAGACGCTGCGAATGACGCCCAAAGCCAATATCTTTGGTGGTGGAGCGGGACAAATATTCATTACGCCGCGCGTGAAACGCATTATCGACCTTGCCAACGAAGAGGCCAACCGTTTAAAGGACGAATATATCTCCACCGAGCATATTTTCCTGGCCATCATGAGCGAGCGCAATACTTCCGCGGCTCGCATTCTGGAAGGTGCCGGGTTAACTCGTGAGCGGGTGCTGGATGCTATCATGCAATTGCGCGGCGGGCAGCGTGTCACTGATCCCCAGGCTGAGACACGCTATAAGACCCTTGAGAAATATTCACGCGACCTGACCCAGCTTGCCCGCGAAGGCAAACTAGACCCTGTCATCGGACGTGACAATGAGATCATGCGTGTCATCCAGATCCTTTCACGGCGTACAAAGAATAACCCGGTTTTGATCGGTGAGGCAGGTGTGGGTAAAACGGCAATCGTTGAAGGTTTGGCACAAAAAATTGCCACCAATGATGTGCCTGAAATCTTGTCTGGCAAACGGGTGGTTTCCCTGGACCTGGGTGCGATGATCGCCGGATCCCGTTTCCGCGGGGAATTTGAAGAACGCTTGAAATCAGCCATAGAAGATGTGCAACGCTCGGCGGGGGAAGTTATTTTGATGATCGATGAATTACATACCGTGGTCGGAGCGGGAGCTGCCCAGGGTGCCATGGACGCCTCCAACATGCTTAAGCCGGCCCTGGCGCGTGGCGAATTGCAATGCATCGGTGCCACGACGCTGGACGAATTTCATAAATATATTGAGAAAGATGCCGCCCTAGAGCGCCGCTTCGCCCCGGTCTATGTGGAGGAGCCGAGTGTGAATGACACAATTAAAATGCTCCAGGGTCTGCGTGATCGGTACGAGGCGCACCACAAGGTCCGCTTTTCGGATGAAGCACTGGTTGCCGCAGCGCGCCTGGCAGACCGCTATGTCACTGACCGCCATTTGCCCGATAAAGCCATTGACCTGATGGATGAGTCGGCTGCAAAGTTGCGCGTTGCCCTTTATTCGCTGCCGAATGATTTGAAATCCGCAAAGGCTGAAATTGACCGGTTACAAGCTGAGGAAGATGCAGCCTCCAATGCCCGTGATTACCAACGTGCTGCTGAGATCAAGGTCAATCGCTTGCGGTTGGAGGGCGAATTTAAGGAAAAACGCGATAAGTGGGAATCCGAACACCACCTTGATGAAGTGGTGGACGTGAATGATATCGCTGAAGTCGTCCACCAGTGGACAGGCATCCCTGTAAACCAAATGATGGAGACAGAATCTGCCAAGCTATTACAGATGGAAGATCGCTTGCATGAACGCATTATCGGTCAGGATGAGGCTATCCATGCCATCTCGGATGCAATCCGACGTGCCCGCTCTGGCATAAAAGATCCATCCCGCCCAATCGGTTCCTTCATATTCATAGGTCCCTCCGGGGTCGGTAAGACCGAGTTGGCAAAAGCTCTGGCATGGTTTATGTTCGACGATGAAGAAGCGTTGGTGCGGATCGATATGTCGGAATATCGGGAACAACATACGGTATCGCGCCTTTTCGGCGCACCACCCGGTTATGTAGGGTACGAAGAGGGTGGTCAATTAACCGAAGCGGTACGCCGCCGCCCGTACCGTGTACTGCTGTTCGATGAAATCGAGAAAGCCCACCCCGAGGTCTGGAATGCACTACTGCAAATCCTGGACGACGGTCGAATGACTGACGGCCAGGGTAATGTGGTGGACTTCCGTAACACCGTGCTCATCATGACCTCGAACCTGGGCACGGAATATGTGCGCAAAGGGGGAACCCTGGGATTTCTCCAGCCAAGTGTAACGGACGAAGACCGTGAGACCCACGATAAAATTGAGAAAGCGCTAAAGGGAACTTTCCGACCGGAATTCCTCAACCGTGTTGACGAGATCATCATGTTCTCTCCTTTAACTGTCGAGCAGATGGAGAAAATCGTAGCTCTCCAAATGAAGGAAATCCAGGACCGCCTCGCCGAGTTTGGTGTAAAAGTAGACCTAACTGTTGCTGCCCGAAAATGGCTGGCCAGAACCGGTTATGACCCCGCATTTGGAGCCCGCCCGTTACGCCGCGCCTTGCAGAAATTCGTTGAAAGCCCCCTTTCCATGGAATTACTGGGTGGGAAGATCCCCAGCGGTGTATCAGTTATGGTGGACACGAATACTGACGACAGCGGATTGGAGTTCAAGACAAAAGAACCGAAGGGGAAAAAGGAGAAAGAAGAAGAAAAAAGCAAGAAGTAACCGGGAGTTTCAGGGATGGCAGGATAAATCTGCCATCCTTTTTTTATCCTGGGGGAAATATCAGGGATCGATCTGGCAATAATTATTCCCTGCGAAGAAATATTTAGTCTCCTGGAAATTGGCAGGTGATGCAGTTGCCCCCTCCGGAGTTATTTATGCACAATATCATCACAATCCAAGGCAGCTGCTTTCCCAATATTTCATTTTCTTTCAAACAAATGATTTCGCCAGATTTTTTTCTGGTGAAGAAAAAACCTGAGCAATGTCCATAATATACCAAAACCATATTCGATGCTTTTTCCCAGATTAATAGATGATGCCTCCGGGAAATACCGGGTGACAATGGGGATTTCTTCAAAAAACAGGTTGCATGCCATACCCTGGGCGATTATCTGGGTATCGAATATGAAACCATCACTGTTTCTTTCAAATTTCACTGTTTCGAGATATTTTCTTGAATAAGCCCGGAAACCAGAGTGAATTTCAGTGAGATACCTCTGAAAAATAATGTTTGCCAGTGCGGTCAGAAAAATATTGGCATCGTATTTCCACCAAGGCATCCCGCCTTCCAAAGTTTTTCCCCCCAGCATGCGCGAGCCAAAAACCGCATCCACCTTTTGATCCAGTATTGGTTGGATCAATTGGGGAATTACCGTGGCATCGTACTGATGATCCGGGTGGACCATGACGACAATATCCGCAAACATTGCCAACGCCTGGGTGTAACAGGTTTTTTGATTGGCTCCATACCCTTGGTTAACCTCATGTCGAAAAACAATCAAACCGGCTTTTTCAGCGATTTGCACGGTATGATCCTTTGAACAATCATCCACGAGGATGATGAATTGACGATATTCCTGTGGAATTTCTTCCAGCGTGCGAAACAGTGTTTTTTCGGCGTTATACGCGGGCAGGACGATAACGATTTTTTTATCCATGATCATTAAGATTATTATTCCTTCGTAAATTTTTTAGGTCAATTATAAAGACCTTTGAAAACATTTCGATCATTTACTAATTATGCATTTTTTCACATTAGATTATTTAGAGAATAAAATATTATACGCGAATTGAGGTCAGGTCAACTCCCATGTTTATACACTTATTTAATGACAAAGACCCCGATTGAAAATTGGATAATCGAGGCGAGTGCAAGGATAAATAAGAGGGAAGGCTTCCACTTTTCGATTCCCAGGGCGGTCAGCAACAGCAATGGAACGGTAAAATCAAGAGTGTAGCGCGGCCCGAACTGGAGCCAACCCGTACCCATGATCAACAAAATGGGAATATTTGTAATCAGAATAGATGACAATAATACCCAGGGGATCCATTTTGAACTTGAATTTTTAAAGGAAAAAAAGGCACCAAAGAAGAGCGGGCTTAGTAAAAAAAGACTTCCCCCCATTTTGGTTTGGGCTCTTAATGGGAATGGATAAAAAATGTACTGATAATAAATATTGACGGGGGCATAAATGATGTTGAAGTAACCATAGCGGTCAAAATTGGCCTTAAATAGATCCTCCATGAGATGATATTCCAGCCCAAAATTAAAAGGGCTGCCAAACCGGGCAATATTATATAAAAGTAAAAACGCTATCGCAGTAATTATTGGCAGTGCTGCCAGCAAGAAATTTTGAATGACACGGCTCCAATCCCATGGCTTCTCTTTATAAATAAGATATATGATTGGGAAAATACCGGTAAATACCAAGTTAATCCGTGTGAGCATGGCAGCAGCCAGGGCCAACCCTGTCCACCACCACGCGGCTCTTGTTTTTTGTATGGAAAATGCAGCCAAATACGCCAAAATAGTACAAGTGAATCCGATCAACTGTCCGGTGGACCAGACCTTGCCATAGGGTGCAAGCGTAAGGTGAACGGTTCCAAATGTAAAGAACAGCACCAGGATCCCCCTTTGAACCTTGGATATATGCAGCAGCCCCCTTTGACAGACAGCACGCAGAAGTTGGGCAATGAGACCTACATTCAAGGCTGCGATGATGGCCGTGAAAATTACATCATTGAAGTTAACTCCAAACAAGGCGATAAAAGGTATTAATACCAATGCAGGGAAAGGAGCCCAGTAAAGGAAATATTTTCCCCCAAAGAATATTAGGTCATGTGTGGAGGGGGGGATCAAACGCAACCAGGTTTGACCATGAAGAAAGGCATCTGCCAGGTAATTATAATAAGGATACTTGGAGGGGGAGAAAAATGCGCCAGTTACAACTGATAATTCAATGTAAACAATACCCGCGACGAGAGCAGATCCAAAGGGGGATTCCCAAAGGTAGAATAAGGTCAATTGAAATTGTTGAAATGCAATACTTAATCTTTTGATAAACGTCACGAAAAACACCCTGGCTTCTCGAAGTGGAATTGATTATAAGTTACCTGGAGAGAACCCCCTTCAACGAGTGAACGATTTTTAAGATTTAGTTACCGTAACCCACTACCACCGCAACGGCGTTGTCCCGGCTGTGGCTAAGACTGATAGCCCAGGTTGTCAAACCCAGGAATTTTGCCACCATTTCCGCCCTCCCATGCAGGACAAGATAAGGTTCTCCACTGCGTTTATGCAATATTTCGACTTCGCGCCAACTGACCGGACCAATGCCGGTTCCCAGGGCTTTCGTGGTTGCTTCTTTGGCCGCGAAACGGGCAGCCAGGGCATCAGCCCGCCCGCCGCACTCAGCAATCTCGCTGGAGGTGAAGACACGTTCCTGGAACCGAAATCCATGACGATCAAGGGCTGCCTGGATGCGGGGAATTTCAATGATATCGATCCCGGTTTTTAGTATCATGGAAAAATACAATGGTTCAATACAATAATATCGTGTCTACGATCCTGCAATCGCCACAGCCAATTTATCGGGATGCAGGTATTTTCGTGCAGTTACCAATACATCATCCAGGGTGATGGATCTCACCATGTCTGGATAGAGGCGGTAGTAATCCAAGCCCAGGTCAAAACGTTCGATATTCAAAAGGGCATTAACCACCCCAGCATTGGATTCGAGAGAGAGCGGTAACCGTCCAATGTAATTTGACTGGCTGTCAGCGAGTTCCTCGTTGGTGACTCCCTTGTCGACGAAGCGTTGAATTTCTTGGAAAATCAATTCTTTAGCCTTCACGATATTTTCCCGGTTTACACCCGCGCTGACGTCCCAAGTGCCGGGTCCGATGCCGGCGCTCAGGGAGGAGGAGGCATAATACGCCAGGCCGGATTTTTCGCGTACCACTTGTCCAATCCGCCCAGCCATGCCGAATTGCCCGAGTATCGAGTTACCCAGCGAAGCAGAAATATAGTCAGGATCAATCCGGCGGGGACCTGTGGTACCGATGACAAGATCAGATTGTGACTTACCAGGGATATTTACCCTCCTGGTTTTCGTCTTCTTGAGATGGATGAGTTCTGGCAGGATTGGTAGATCCGGTTGGGTGGAATTGTTCCAGTCACCCAATACCCCTTCAACCTGTTTTGATATTAAATGTACATCGACCGCACCAACAATGGCAATCACAAAACCTTTTGGCCCGTAGTGGATGCGATGGAAATCTTCCAGGTCGTCGCGGGTGATGGCTTGTATCGTGCCCGGCCAGCCATCATCCGGTCGGGCATATGGATGACCGGCGAAAACAATTTGATCAAAAGTCAGTGAGGCCATTTCTGCGGTATCCTGCGCGCGAATAGCAAGCCCGGTCAAAAATTGTGCCCGCAGGCGTTCAACTTCTTCAGTGGGAAATATGGGATGACGGAGAGCATCTGCCAGGATGCCCAGCAAACGGGGCACATCCTCCGACAGGCAGCGCCCTGAGAACCCCGCAGTATGACCTCCTGCAGAGAAGGACAGGTTGGCACCCACAGATTCCAAAGTGTTGAAGATCTCTTGGAAATCACGATCCCGGCTGCCTCGAAGTAATCCGATGGCGGTGAAATCTGCCAGGCCGAGTTTTTCATCTGTGTCGAACAAGCTGCCGCAAGGGAAGTAACCCCCCAAAACAACCGATGGGCTGTTGCGGTTTATTCGCACCAGAATGGTAATACCATTGGGCAGGACGATGCGGGTTATATCATCCCGCCCCGGGAGCGAATGCTGCAGGATGGATTTCAAGATTTTCCCTTCACGCCGCTTGGAAGGTAAGTGCCCACCACCCGGTTCTGGGGACGAAAATATTTCCGGGCCACCTTCTGCAGATCGGCAGGCGTCACCTTGGCGAGTTCTTCAAGATAGGTCAGGAACCAGTTATACGTGGCAAACATCTCAGCGTGACCCAACCAAAATGCCTGGTTGGTGATGTTTTCAGAGCCATAGGCAAATAAAGCCCGTGCCTGTTTGATGGCCCGGTTGATTTCTGCGATTGGCACGCGGGTGTCCAGGATTCGTTTGACTTCACCGTCGAAAGCAGCCAAGGTTTCTTCAGGTTTGCGTTTTGGATGAACCGTGATAACAATGCTGTAAATGAATGGATCAGCCGTCGCTACCAATCCACCACTGACGGACACCGCCAGATCTTTTTCCACAAGAGCCCGATACAACCGGGAAGTTTTATTGGAAATTCCTCCTCCCCCAAACATGTTCAAGCTGCTTGGACCGGACAGCAGGCTGTCGAGGACGGTAAAAGGAAAAAAGTCAGGATCTGCAGCAGCTGGAGCGTGATACGAAATATCAAGAAAGGTAGTCTCACCGGGTCCTTCCACCGTCAAATTATGTTCACCAACAGCAGCAGGTTCGGGCCGGGAAATGCGCCGCGGTGGGGGACCGGCAGGAATTTTTTTAAAAAGTTTCCGTATTTTCGCCAATATTTCCCTGGTTTTAAAATCTCCGGCAATGCTTATCACTGCGTTGTTTGGGATATAGAAAGTGCGGTAATGAGCAAAAAGGTCATCACGACTCATGGACTGCAAATCTGGCATGTCGCCAATCACTTCATGATGATATGGGTGTGTGCGGAAACAGGCATGTTGGACAGCCTCGCTAAGTCGGAAGAATGGTTCGTTTTCACTTCCTTCACGCTCGGAAATGACAACCGTCCGCTCAGATGCCACTTCCTGCTCATCGAAAAGGCTGTTAACCATCCGATCTGCCTCGATCTGCAGGCCCAAATCCACCTTGTCGGAAGGCATGGTCTCAAAAAAAGTCGTCCAATCTAAAAATGTGGAGGCATTCCATATGCCTCCCTCGCGTGAAATCGCCCGCTCCATTACACTGGGGGGAAATTGAGGCGTACCTTTGAACTGCATGTGCTCGCACCAATGGGAAATGCCCGTGTGCCCGGTGGTTTCATCCCTTGAACCAACCCGGTACCAGACCCAGGAACTAACCAGGGGGGTGGTGTGGATTTCTTTCAGCAGAATCTTTAGACCGTTTTCCAGCAGAAATTCGCTGAAAAGATTGGTCATGGAACACCGGGGATTGCAGTGGGAAGATCATGGTTTTCACAGAGGTAGGTCCCCTGGGGAAATTGGGCATTCTTGTCGTATATGCAATAATATGTTCGCACCGTATTTTGCAACCCGGTCAAGGATTGATGCAGCCCGGTCTGTGCTACTGGAATATTCAGAGGTATCACCAAAGATACCGGAACACTAAATTGGACAGGAACAGAAATGTTTAATGCGACGGGCAGGGTCGTTCCAGCAGGTATAGTGACCTTGGCCTGTGAATTTATTGAAAAACTTCCTGAGTTGATAACAATATTTGCATTGGGGATGACGACGCCCTGGGTCAAGGTTACATCTGTGTTTTGTTGGATCGGCAATACGAAATCGATGGGAACCTGCGTGTCGGCGGTGATGGTGGTGTAAATACTGGCGGTATCCATTTCAGTGAAATTGTTGTACATACCGCTGAGCAGACCGTTGATCGTTGCATTTAGACCATTTATTTTCCCATTCATGGTCACAATCAAACCCACAAGAACAGCATTTATCCCAAGAGAAACAACTGCAGCCACCCCCCAAACAAGGGGATTGATCTGTTTGGTTTTTGAAGGTGTTGCTGGTTCACTTGCTGGTTTTTGTGAAGGTGGGTTTTTACCGGAAGATAAAAGCGCTCGTAAGCGCAGGCCCGGGTTTATCCGTTTATCGGAGAATTGTGGAACTGATCGATCTCCCCGGGTGGGGATAACTTCTGGTTGGGAGTTCTCTGAAGGGTTTTCCACCTTTTCCCCCGGGGCGGGTTCGGTCAGTTTCTTGGTTTCTGTGGGGGAGGAGGTTTCATTTCCTGTACTCAAGACTGCCGGGGAATTGCTGTCGCCTGAATCGGACAGCGGTTTCGACAAGTGGATGACACGCTTCGGTTCGAATAAAGGACGTTTATTCTTATCGGAAACCGGTTTGGTTTTATTCTCATCAGGTGGTTTGTTGGGATCGGAAATGGACATGGTTCGTCTCCTTTTATTGCATAAATATAGCATAGAGTTGAAAAAAGGGGGATACATAAAAATATTAAACATATAGAGAGCATTATTTATCCTTGCTTGCTGGTTTCCCAACGACTATAATTCCTGAAATTTAATCAGGAGATCCTGGATGGTGGATTCTAAATTCATGGTTGCGGTGATCGGAGCAGGACCCGCTGGTCTTTACGCCGCTCGAAAGCTGGCTGAGGGAGGCGCGCGGGTTTTGCTTTTCAATCGTGATATTAAACCAGGCGGCCTGGCTGAATATGGGATCTATTGGGATAAATTCAAGATGAAACAGGGTTTGCGCAACCAATTCAAGCAAATCCTTTCGATACCCCAGGTAGATTATTATGGAAATGTGACTGTATGTTGCGGGGGGAATATTGTCCTTGAAGATCTGCTGGATTCCGGCTTTCAAGCCGTGCTGGTTGCCACCGGCGCACAAGGGACCAAGTGGCTGCGCATGCCCGGAGAAAACCTGCCGGGGGTTTACCATGCAAAAAACATCGCCTTTCACTATAATCTTTTACCCCCGTTCAGCGGGAAGAAATATCTTCTTGGAAGACACGTAGCGGTTGTGGGAGCGGGGAATGTAATGATGGATATTGCCCACTATTTAATCCGGGACTGCAAGGTTGATGAGGTGGTCGCAGTCGTCCGCCGGGGGCCGGCAGATGTGAAGTTCTCCCGCAAAGAGATGGAAGGGGTCGCGGCCAACCTGGATTTAGAGGCACTCGACAAGGAATTTATCCGGGTCTCCCCCAGTATGCAGGCGGCCAAACAAGACCCCGCGGCTGCCAAGGCTGCTTTCACCGATGCGTTACCCAAGGCAATCGAGCCGGTCTCACAAACACGTTTCCACTTTGAATTCCTGGCCACACCAGTCCGCATTATGGGAGATTGGATGAGCGGTGTAACCGGGTTGAAAGTTGAAGACAATATGCTTGTATCCGTGGATGGGACAGTAAAAGCCAGGGGCACAGGCAATACTCACCAGATCGAAGCAGACACTGTCATTTTTGCCATTGGCGATACCGTGGATCGGGATTTTTGCATGCCAATTTATAACGATATTTATTTAACTGTAAAAGATCCTCGCTTCCCCGTGGACAAGCTTTCATATGAAGCCTTCAACCCAGATTCCAACCAGCCCATAGAGAGAATATTCCTTGCAGGCTGGGCACGACAGGCCAGCACCGGCCTGGTCGGGTATGCCCGCAGGGACGGTGAAAATGCCGCAGAAGCGATCCTTGCGTACCTCCAGACCCAACTGCCAATGCGAGACCTGGATAATGTGGTCGAGAAATTTGAGCAGCGTCTCGAGGAGACACACCAGCGAGTGGTGAACAAAACCCACCTGGCGAAGTTGGAGGAAGTTGAAAAGACTGAAGCGTTAAGGCAGGGGGTGGAGGAATTCAAATTTCCGACAAACGATGAAATGTTCACCGCAATGGGCTTTTGAAGTTAATTTCAATCCATCTCGTCGAGTTGGGAACCAAGTGCACATGAGGCTGCAATCAAGAGGGGATAGGATCAGCATTAACCATAATTCCCAACGCAGTTTTCCACCAATTTAAGCAACAATTAGAATTTGTAAATAGTGTTCCCGGGGAGGTACTCTTTTAATTTGTTAAGTACTTGTAAGCATCGAATTGATGGCGTGCGTGTTTTATTGTCAGGAATATTAAGTTACCTAGAATTATCAATATTATGGATTTGTAGGAAGGAGAACCCCATGTCCCCTTATACCATAGTCGTAATTTTATTCTTGTCGTCCTTATTTTTCATTTTAAGCATCATCCCTCTCCTTGAAGCCCAATCTGGTACGGATCCTTCCCATCGTTCCCCCGGAGGAAAGAAAAAATCCGGTCGATTGCATGGATTGCGAAAAATCTGAACAAATTCATTTTGATTTCCCACCCCGGGGTTGGGAAAAGAATTAAGTATTAAATCAAAGGACACCAGTGAAAATAAAAAGAGCGGTCCAGAGGCTGCTCTTTTGTTTTTAATGCATATAATTTATTATATATTCTTGGATACTTTTTGCCAGCGCCTTGGCTCGTCTCGGGGCATCCCCAACATGAGACCCGGCTTGCATCAATGAGTGGACTTCAGCTTCGGATAGATATTCGGATATCTCCGCATCCCGGCACAAATCTGCTACCAGGGGATTCTCCTTCCCCAGCCTGGTAAACTCCCAAGCCTTGAGAGAATGTGATCGAATCCTCTCATGCATTTCCTGACGGTCCGCGCCAGCCTTTACCATGGCGATCAACACCCGTTCTGTGCCTGCGAACGGACCGTAAATTTCCAGGTTGCGTTTCATGGCAGCCTCGTCAATGCGCAATCTGGATAAAATGCTGTTCGCAGTGCGGAGAAGCTCATCCGCGACAAGGCAGGCTTCAGGGAGTAAAATCCGCCGGTTGGCAGAGTCGTCCAGCGTGCGTTCGAGCAATGAATTGGCTGCATTATCCCACGCAATACCCT
>Ga0315297_10000832_pt1 | contig 18479 bp, 19 predicted proteins | sample YL17G15_0_MG_FD_203628 | JGI IMG/M metagenome (GOLD analysis project Ga0315297, IMG submission 203628) | Sediment microbial communities from Yellowstone Lake, YNP, Wyoming, USA - YL17G15_0 | ecosystem: Environmental > Aquatic > Freshwater > Lake > Sediment | place: USA: Wyoming | collected... | reverse complement strand
TTCTCGCGGCGCTGACGCTGGCCACTCCGGCGCTTGCCCAGGGGCGCCGCGCACTCCCGTCCGGCCATCCGCAGGCGCAGTTGATGGGCTACTACGCCGCCGTGATGGAGTTCTCGCCGGCCGGGATGCTGAGCCCGGCAGGCCGGATCGAAGTGGGCGCGGAGGCGACGTACATCCCCAGGCTGTCGGTGTCCGATCGGCTCGTAGGCTTCGGCGGCACCAAGAGCGAGAACACCAACTTCTGCCCGGTGCTGCCGCGACTCCGCGCCGCTGCGAGCCTGGGACGCTGGTCGGTGGAGCTGGGCTACGTCCCCCCGGTGCGGGCCTGCGGCGTGTCGCCGCACATGGTCTCAGGCGCCGTGGCGCTGCACGTGTTGCTCGCGCCCCGCTGGGAGCTCGCCGCGCGGGCCAGCGCCCACTACGGCCGCCTCGACGCGCCCATCACGTGCGGCAAGGGCGACGTGGGCGACGCGTTCAATCCCACCTGTCTCGGCGGCCAGGTCTCGGATGACCGCGTGACACCGCTTGCCTTCGCGCTCGACTACGCAGTCACGTACGGAGGGTGGCGGGCGCGCCGCGTCGAGCCGTACGTCCTGGTCGGCGTGCGCCGCGAGCAGGTGGACTTCGACGTCCACTACGTGAACGCGGGGGGACTACTCGACGACCAGCGGCTGGGCACGACGCTCACGCGGGTGCACGCCGCGGTGGGCGCCGCGTGGGAGGCGATGCCCCGCGTGCGGCTCGGCGGGGAGCTGTACTACGCGCCGGGCGCTCTCCTCACCCTGCGCACGCGCGCCAGCTACGTGATCGGAGGCGGACGGTGAGGTCGGCTCGCGGCCGGGCCCCGGCGGGGCGGGCTGCGCGGGCGGCCCGGGCGTCCGTCGCCGGCGCCGCACTGGCCCTCGCGCTGGTCGGCACACTCGCGTCGGGCGGCTGCGCGGACCTCACCATCACGCGTCCGGTGGACGCGATCGCCGTGGCGATCGCGCATCCCTCGTTCGCGCGCGACATCCAGCCCATCCTGACGGAGACGTGCGCGTCCAGCATCGCCTGCCACGCGGGGTCCTCGCCGCAGGCGGGGCTATCGTTGACCCCGGATGTCGTCGGCCCTGGACAGGGGACGATGGCCTACGTCGGGCTCGTGAACGCGACCGCCGCGTTCACGCCGGACCTGAAACGCGTGCGGCCCTTCCAGCCCGACTCGTCCTTCCTGTTGCTGATGCTCGGTGGGAACGCGACGCTCCGCCGCGGCGCGCGGAGGATGCCGCTGACCAGCCTGCCGCTGCCGGCGCCGGTCATCGAGACGATCCGCAACTGGATCGTGGACGGGGCACCGAACAACTAGCCGGCCGGTCGGTGCGCGGTCAGGGAGTCGGCGCGGAGTCGGCCCCCGGATCGTATGTCCGATAGCGCCCGCGGTCCCGCTCGGCGCCGAGCCACGCCAGGAAACCCGACGCCACGAGCCCTCCCGAATCGAGCAGCCCCGCCGCCGCCCTGGTAGCCAGTTCGTTCGCATACTCGTTCTTCGGGTGTCCCGCGTGGCCGCGCACCCACTTCCATTCGATCGTGTGCGGGCCGGCCTTCGCCACGAGTTCCTGCCAGAGGTCGAGGTTCTCGATCGCACCGCCCTTGCGCCGCCAGCCGCGAGCGCGCCACGCCGGGATCCACGCGCTCATCCCGAGCACTAGGTAGTTGGAGTCCGAGACGAACGTGATGGTCCACGGACCGCCGCGCGCGCCAAGGAGATAGAGCGCCGCGATTGCCGAGCGAAGCGCCATCCGGTTGTTGGTGGTGTCGGGTTCAGCGAGGAAATAGTCGAATCGGCGCGGACCTTCGGCCCACAACTCGACCTGGCTCCCGCCAGCACGCCCGGCCTCCTCCGTCCGCCTGTGCGCCCGCCCGCCCGCCCGGGTCCCAGTTCCCGCCCAGACCTCGACCAGCCCGCCGCACCCGCCCGGCGTGGGCGGCTCCTGTCCGTTGCCGAGGCACGCCTCATCGGCGTGGATGATGGCGCGCAGGTCAGCGATGGATCATCACCGGTACGACGGTGGCCCGGATGAGCTTTTCGGCGTGGGAGCCGAGGGGCCACGGCGTCCCGCGGCCGCCGTGAGCGCCGGCGACGAGGAGGTCGGAGTTGCCGCGTGCGATGAAGTCCGCGAGGGCGCCCACGATGTCGCCGGTGAGGGCGTGAGTGCGCACGGGGACCGCGCTGCCGGCGATCGTGCGCGCCTCGGCCAGCAGCGCCTCGGCCTCCTGCGTGTCGTGGCCGACGTGCACGACGTCGAGCGACAGGCCTCGGTCGGCCGCGAAGCGGCAGGCTTCCTGCAGCGCGTTCGCGCTCGTCTCGCCGCCGTCGAAGGCCACGACGGGGCGCTCGAAGACCGATGGGCGGTCGCCCGCGACCAGCACCGGCGGCGCCGCGCGCTTGATGATGTGCGCCGTGACCGTGCCGATCTTGCCGGGCTGGGTGTGCAGCTCGCCGCGGCGGCCGATGACCACCGCGTCGGCCTGCTCGGCAAGGCGGAGGAGCTCCTCGTCCACGATGCCCACCGCGCGCACCGTTTCCGCTGTGAGGCCGGCGGCCGCGACGCGACCCACGCCGTCGGCGAGGAACCGCTTCGCCCGCGCATCGAGCGCCTCGCGGAGGTCAGCGGCGACCGGCGCGACCGGCACGCCCTCCGTCCACAGCGGGCCGGCGGCGTCGAAGAGCGGCGCTTCCAGGAGCCGGATGTCGGTGACGGCGGCCAGGACGATGGTGGCCGTGGAGTGGCGGCCGAGGGCGATGGCCGCCTCGATGGCGGCGTCCGCTCCGGCTGAGCCGTCGAGCCCTACGAGGAGGCGGGTGAACATGGCGCGAGAATGCGGAGAACTAACGGGGCTGTCAAGCGATCAACCGTCGAAGGGTGGCTCCGCCTCGCCCCGTTCTTCGATCTGCTGGCCGTGACGCACGTGCTTCTCGAGACACGTCTGGCAGTAGTAGAGGTCCTCGAGATCCTGGTCGGCCACGAGGTCTTCCGTTGCGCCGCAGTAGACGCACATGGGCTTTTCGATGTCGGTCATCGGCCCACCTCGCTGCCGAGCAGTCCCCGTGGCACTGCGCCCTGTCCTGACCGGCCCCCGGCGGGCGCAATGTAGCACGCCGGAGGGCCCGCCGCTCGGCCCACGGACGCGGTCGCTAGGAGTCCGTTCCCGACTCGGTCTCGCCCCTCTCTCGGATCTGGGTGTCGTGCCGTGCGAAGCGCTCGAGGCACGGCCGGCAGTAGAACACGCCCTCAGCGGAGCCGTCGGGCAGGAGGTCGGTCACGGAACCGCAGTACTCGCAGCCCGTCCCGGCGGTGCCGTTGGGGGCTTCTTTCGACCCGCCCCGCTTCTCGAAACGGCGCAGGCAGTCAGGCTTGAGCTTCTGGCGTGGGAAGGCCAGCCGCTCGTAGTCGACGCCTTGGGCGAAGGCGAGCAACTGGGCGTAGTACACCGGCGGCGTGCGGAGATCCTCGGCGAACTGCAGGCTGGCGTCGAGTTGGCCGAAGTCGAACCGCGTGAAGCAGGTCGGGCAGACGAGACAGAGGAGATCGGCCGCCGACTGGTGGACCGATTCCAGCAGGGCGTGCATCATGCGCGAGGGGACCTCAGGGCTCTGGCACGCCTTTCCGCAGCACAGCGCCCAGTTCTGGTGCCGCACCGGGGTCGCGCCAAGCGCCGAGACCAGGCCCTCCAGGACGGACGGGTTGTCGGGATCGTCCACCGCCATCGTCGCGCTCGGCTTGAGCAGGTGACAGCCGTAGTGCACGGCCACCTTGAGCCCTTCGAGCGGGCGCACCACCGATGCGCGGATCGCGTCGTACCCGACGTCGTCCCGCAGCACCGTGGCGAGGTGGCGCACCCTGGCGGTGCCGCGGTACTTCCGGCCGACGCGCGCGAGGCGCTCGTTGACCAGGGCGCGGAGCGTCGTGTCCTGCAGCAGGTGGCGTGCCTCGGCCAGCGTCGCCGTGCAGCCGGAACAGTTGGTGAGGACGTCGAGCTCGAGGTCCTCCGCCAAGCACAGGTTGCGCGCCGCGATCGTCAGCCACGACACCTTGTCCTTCGCCTTGAAGTAGATCGGGTCGGGACAGCACGAGGCACCCTGGAGGTCGAGGATCTCCACGCCGAGCTTCTCCAGGGTCCCGCGGATGGCGAACTCCATGGCCGGGAAGCGGGTCGGGATCAGGCAGCCCGGGAAGAACGCGAAGCGCTTCGTGCCCGGGGTGGTGGGGTGCGCGGTGTGGCGCACACCCCGCACCGTCGGCCGGCTGCCGCCGTTCGTGTCGAGCAGGGCGCGGATCTCCTCCATCGGGACCGGCTCCAGCGAGGGGAGCCCGAACTCGGCCCGCTGGCGTTCCGCGACCTTGCCCGCGGGCGCCGTGCGACCGGTCTCCTCGAAGGTGGCGACCACCCGCGCGACGGTGTCGGGCACGATGCCGCGATCCGCCAGCATGTTCTTGAGGGCGATGATCACCTCGACGGGCTTCACGTCCTGGGGACACCGCTCGTAGCAGTTGTAGCAGTTCGTACACTCCCACAGCGGCAAGGCCTCGGAGAGCAGTTCGCTCTCGAGCCCGTAGAGCGCCTTCAGCATGATCTCCCGAGGATTGAATCCCTCGCCATGCGTGGCCGCGGGGCAGTCGCCGACACAGGCTCCGCACTGGTAGCAGTAGTTGGAGAGGGCCCCTTCGAGCTTCAGGGCGAGGGCCTGCCGGAAGCGGAAGCTGACCGGCGCGATGTCGGACGAATGCGATTCGTGGATCATGGCACGCGCTCCTGGTGCGGCGTCCTCGGTGCCTTGAGATGCCGGATGCTGTTGGAGCGGCACTTCGGGCAGGTCCGCTCCCGATCCTCGCCCTTCTCCACGGATTCCCGAAAGACCTCGCCGCACATCATGCAGCGGAACGACTCCACGGTCGCGTCCATCGACCACCCTCCTCGTGGCTAGCTCGCGCCGGCGACCGCGGCCGTTTCCGCCGCCGCCTTCTTCTTCGTCTTCGGTTTGAGCGCCGTGCGCGCGTGCGCGATCTCTTCGAGGGTCACCGTCGCGCGCAACTCCTCCATCCGGCGCATGACGCGGGCGAACTTCTGGCCCTCGGCCGCGCTGATCCACTCCAGTTGCAGCCGCTCGGGCCGCACCCCCGCCTTCTCGAGCCGGTCCCACAGGCGCTGGATGCGTTTCACGGTCTGGCGGTTCGCGTTGATGTAGTGGCAGTCCGCATAGTGGCATCCGGAGACCAGCACGACGGGTGCGCCGCAGCGGAACGCCTCGACCACCATCTCCTCCGAGACGCGCGCCGAGCACATCGTCCGCATGACGCGGTTGGTCGCGGGGTAGGCGAGGCGCGAGATGCCGGCCATGTCGCCGCCGGCGTAGGAGCACCAGTTGCAGGCGAAGACGGGGACCTTCTCCTGCGGGTCCTCCGCGAGAACCGCGCGCACCTGGGCGAAGAGCTGCTCGTCGGTGAAGTGCCGCATCGAGATGGCGCCGTACTGGCAGCTGGCGGAGCAGGACCCGCACCCCATGCACATCGCCTCGGTCACCACCGCCAGCTCGCCCTTGTGCCAGGTGATGGCGCTGAACGGGCACACCGGGGCGCACTGGCCGCACTTGGTGCACGCCGCGTCGTCGATGCGGCTGGTGAGCGCCTCGATCTGGATGTGGCCGGCGTTCAGCATGGCCCCGGCGCGCGACGCCGCCGCGCCCGCTTGGCAGACGGAGTCCTTGATGTCCTTGGGCGATTCACAGAAGCCGGCGAAGTACACGCCGCGCGTCGGCGCGTCCACGGGCTTGAGCTTCGGGTGGGACTCGAGGAAGAAGCCCTCCGAGGTCTTGGAGAGCGTGAGGAGGCCGCTGATCTTGGCCATGTCCTTGGGCGGCTGCACGCCGACCGAGAGGACCACCAGGTCCAACTCGTGCCGCTCGAGGGTCCCGGCGGTCGTGTTCTCGACGGTGACGACGAGGTTGCGCGTGACGGGGTCCTCCTCGATCTCTCCGGGGAGCCCCCGCACGTAGCGCGTGCCCGCCTCCTTGGACCGTTGGAACATCTCCTCGAACGACTTCCCGAAGGCCCGGATGTCCTGGTAGAAGACCAGGTTCTCGACGCCGGGGTAGTGGTCGGCGAGCAGCAGCGTGTCCTTCACGGTGTTCATGCAGCAGATGTTCGAGCAGTAGGGGCGCCCGATGGCCGGGTTGCGCGAGCCGACGCACTGGATGAAGCCGATCCGCTGCGGCTGCCGCTGGTCGCTCGGGCGGACGAAGTGCCCGGCCGTCGGCCCGCCGGCGCAGATCAGGCGCTCGAACTCCATCGAGGTGATGACGTTCTCGAAGCGCGTGTACCCGTACTCGTCGAGCGGCGCCGGGTCGTACACGTCGAGGCCGATGGCCACGATGACCGCCCCGACCTCGCGGGTGATCAACTCGTCGCGGTCGTCCAGGTCGATCGCCTGCTTGTCGCAGACGTCGGCGCACTTGCCGCAGGCGATGGGGTTGTTCCCGAGGCAGTCGTCCATGTTGAGGATGTACGAACAGGGGACCGCCTGCGGGAACGGGATGGACACGGCCTTCCGGGACGAGAGGCCCATCTGGTACTCGTCGGGCACGACGACCGGGCAGACCTTCGCGCACTCACCGCACGCGTTGCACAGCTTGGGATCGACGTAGCGGGCCTTCTTCCGGATCGTGACGGTGAAGTTGCCCACGAAGCCGGAGACGTCTTCGACTTCGCTGAAGGTGTGGAGCTCGATGTTGGGATGCCGACCGGCATCGATGGCCTTAGGGCCGAGGATTCATATGCTGCAGTCCATGGTGGGATAGGTCTTGTCGAGCTGGGACATGATGCCGCCGATGGACGCCTGCTTCTCGACCAGGATCGCTCGGTGCCCGGCGTGGGCGATCTCGAGCGCGGCCTCGATCCCGGTTACGCCGCCGCCGATCACCAGGACGGACCGCGTGACGGGGACCGTCATCTCCTCCTGCGGCTGCAGCCACCGCGCCCGCGCGACGGCGCTCGCGACGAGGTCCTTCGCTTTGCGCGTGGCGCCGTCCCGGTCCCCGGGGTGCACCCAGGAGCACTGCTCCCGGAGGTTGGCCATCTCCATCAGGTACGGGTTGAGGCCCGCTTCCAGGACGCACTGCCGGAACGTCGGCTCGTGCTGCCGGGGCGTGCAGGAGGCGACCACCACCCGGTTCAGGTGGTGCTGGCGGATCGCCGCCCGGATCTCCTGCTGCCCGGGCTCGGCGCAGGTGTACCGATTCTGGACCGCGCACGCCACGTCCGGCAGGCCGGCGGCGTACGCGGTCACCGCAGCGGTGTCCACCGTGCCCGCGATGTTGCTGCCGCAATCGCAGACGAAGACGCCGATGCGCAGGTCGTCTTGGGTCGGTTGGTCGATCATCGCAGAGGTCCCCTCACGTTCGATTGGCTACGCCAGCGCGTCCGCGACCAGTTCGGCCACGTCACGCATCTCGATGGTGATCTCGCCAGCCAGGCTCGGGTCCTTCATCGCGCACTGGAAGTGAATCCGGCACTTCGGACACGCGGTCACCAGCACCTCGGCCCCCGTGGCCCGCGCCTCGCGGAGCCGCTCGACCTGGATCCGCTTCACGTAGCGGTCGCAGTGCGACCACGTCCCTCCCGCGCAGCACATGGCGGTCGGGCCGGATCGCCTCATCTCGGCCACCTCGATCCCCGGCAGTGCCTCGAGGACCGCGCGCGGCGGGTCGTACACTCCGAGGTGCCGGCCCAGCCGGCAGGGGTCCTGATACGTCACGCGTTTCGCCCCGTCCGCCTTGAACGTCAACTCCGGCAGGCGTTCCGCCAGGTACTCCGAAAGGTGCAGCATCCGCGGCGGCCTGGGCCCCCAGAACGGCGCGTAGTCCACCTTCCATGTCCGCAGACACTCGGCGCACGAGGTCACCAGGGTCTCCGCGCCGCTCTCGGCCACCAGGGCCGCGTTGTGCTTCGCGAGCAGCTCGAAGCTCCGGCGGTCCCCGTTCCAGAGCAGATCGTGCCCGCAGCACCGCTCCGCCGGGGAAACGACCGGGGCGACGCCCAGTCGGTTCATCAGCCGGATGGCCGCCCGCGTCCCCTCCAGCGTCCGCATCTCGTACTCGGGGAAGAAGGCGTCGAAGTACATCGTGCAGCCGGTCCAGTAGAACACCGTGCCCTTGGCCGACTCGGTCCGTAGGTCGCCGCCCAGCCAGGCGAGGCGGTCCTGCTGGGTTCCGCCCGCCGCCATCATCCGCATCACCGATTGCAGCGCGCCGCCGTGCGGGCAGTCGGGCTCGACGCCGTCGGCGTACGCCAGCGTGCGCAGCTCCCGAACCAGATCCGTGTAGGCCACTTCCGTCGGGCACCGCAGCTCGCACAGCGAGCAGGTCAGGCACTTGAAGAGCTCGTACCCGCCCAGCGCCTGATCGCGTTGGCCGCCGTTCGACGCCAGCACCTGGCGCCTCGGGCTGTAGGCGCCGCCGATGCGGGCGACCGGACAGGCGGCGGTGCACTTGCCGCAGTCGTAGCAGGCCCACGTTCTGGCCTGCCTGGCGGCGCGGGCGAGATCAGGCATCGACGTTGACTCCACGGCGTGTCATGGGGCGCGCTGCGCGTGCTTGAGCGGACTGGGTCCCAGCCGGCGGACCTGCTCGGTGAACTCGTTGATGACCTGCGCGAACCGGTTGCCCTCGGCGGCGCTGATCCACTCCAGCCGCAGGCGACCGTCCTCCAACCCCAGCAGCGACACAATGCGCTTGGTCTTCTCGAACTGCTCGATCGCGCGCTCGTTGCCGAACACGTAGTGGCAGTCCCCAAGGTGGCAGCCGGACACCAGCACGCCGTCCGCCCCCTTCTCGAAGGCGCGGAGCACGAACCCCGGCTCGATGCGTCCCGAGCACATCACCCGGATCACCCGGAAGTGCGGCTGCTGCTGGATGCGGGAGACCCCGGCGGTGTCGGCCCCCGCGTACGAGCACCAGTTGCAGGCGAAGACGATTAGCCGCGGCTGCCACGCCGCCGCACCGCCGCCAGGCCGGGCCGTCTCCGCCACCGCGGCGGTCAATCGGCCAGCACCTCCTCTAGACCGGCATCGATCATCGCGTGCACCTGTCCGGCGGTGTAGTGCCGGGCGGTGATGGCCGCCGAGGGACACCAGCTCGCGCAGGTGCCGCAGCCCTTGCAGAGCGCGGCGTTGACGCGGGCGGCGTAGACACCGGGCTCGGTCTCGACCAGCTGCGGCGCCTGGAACTTGCAGATCTCGACACAGGTGCCGCAACCGCGGCATCGCACCTCATCCACCACCGAGACCGCAGCCTCCTGGACCGCGGTGTCGTACGCGAGGAAGACGGAGGCCTTCGCCGCGGCCGCCGAGGCCTGCGCGACGGAGTCCACGATGTCCTTGGGGCCCTGGACCGTCCCCGCGAGGAACACCCCCTCGATCTCAGTCTCGACCGGAGCCAGCTCCGGATGGCGCTCGAGGAAGAAGCCGTCCGACCCGAGGCTCGCCTTGAGCAGGTCGTGGAAGACCGCGGTCTCCGGTTGCCGGGGACGCATCCCCACGCTGAGCACGACGAGGTCGGCCGGCACCTCCACCGTGCGCCCCAGGAGGTCGTCGTGGCAGCGCACGGCCCGGGCGCGCTCCGCGCCCAGCACCTGCGGCCTCTGGCCGGGAGGCACTCGCACGAACAGCACGCCGAGGCCCCTCGCCTCCCGATACATCTCTTCCGCGCCGGTCGAGATGGTCCGGATGTCCCGGTAGAACACCGTGACATCCAGCCCCTGGCGGTGCAGCAGGATCGCCTGCTTGATCGCGGTCGGGCAGCAGTAGCGCGAGCAGCCGGAGAAGCCCTCCGGGTCCCGCGAGCCCACGCAGAGGATGAAGGCGGCCGACTTGGGCCGGCGCCGCCCGACCAGAGGGCCCGGCCCGCCGTCGTGGAACGCCTGCTCCAGCTCCAGGCTGGTGACGACCCCGGGCAGCGACGGGTAGCCGTACTCTCCCTTCGGGTCGTACAGGTCGGCGCCGAACGCCAGGATGATCACGCCGACTCGGGTCGTCTCCTGCGTGGCCCCCTTGAGCCCGACCTCGAAGCTGCCGATGAACCCGCTGACGGCGTCGACCTCGGTCCCGAGGAGCACGCGGGCCCCACTCTGCTCGAGCCGGGAGAGCTTGGCGGCGAGCACCTCCGCGGCCTCGCGCAGGTTCGGGTAGAGCCGGTGGAGGCTCGGCGCCGCGAGCCGGCCACCGAGACGGTCCGCCTTCTCGACGAGCGTGACCGGGAAGCCCTGCTCCGCCAAGTCGGTCGCCGCCTGGATCCCCGCGACGCCGCCGCCGACGACCAGCGCCGCCCGGGTCATCGGCACCCGGCCCTCGTAGAGCGGCTCCAGCCGGCGGGCGCGCGCCACGCTCATCCGGACCAGATCGCGCGCCTTGGCCTGTGCCTCGGCCCGTTGCCCGCTGTGCACCCACGAGCACTGGTCCCGGATGTTCACCATGTCGAGCAGATACGGGTTGAAGCCGATGCGGGCGCAGGTCCCGCGGAAGACCGGCTCATGCGTGCGCGGGGTGCACGCCGCGACCACCACGCGGTTCAGGTTGTGCGCGCGGATCATCGCGACCAGCTCGTCCTGGCCCGCGGAGGAGCAGGCGAAGAGATGCGTCTGCGCGGCCACAACGCCCCGCAGCGTGTTGGCGTAGCTGGCCAGGCCCTCCACGTCGATGACGCCGGAGATGTTCACTCCGCAATGACACACCATGACCCCGACGCGCGGCGCGCCGGACAGGTCGAGCGGCTCGGGCGGCGCGGCGGTCTCCACGACGCGCTCGCCCGCCAGGAAGCGTGCGGCCCGCGCGGCCGCGGCGGAGGCCTGGGCGACGCTGTCCGGGATGACCTGCGGCCCCACCGCGCTGCCGCAGACGTAGATCCCCTCGCGGTTGGTCTCCACCGCCGAGATCGCCGGGTCTTTCCGGGCGATGAAGCCGTACCGGTCGGTCTCGACGCCGAGTACCTGCGCCAGCTGGATCGCGCAGTCGTTCGGCGCGGCGGCCACCGACAGCACGACGAGGTCGGCCGGCAGGCGGCGGGGCTTGTGCGCGAGAGTGTCCTCGACGAACACCTCGAGGGTGCGCTGGTCCGGCAGGAGGTCGATCTTGGCCGGGCGACCCCGGATGTAGGTCGCGCTGTGCTCGTCGAGGGACCGCTGCACGAAGTCGTCGAACCCCCGGCCGAACGCCCGGATGTCGGTGTAGAGGATCGTGACCTCTTCGACCTCCGGGTCGTGCTGCCGCACGAGGAGTGAGTCCTTCACCGCGTTCATGCAGCAGAACCGGCTGCAGTAGTCGCGCCCGCCCTCGCCGCGTGCGCCGACGCACTGGACGAACACGATCCGCTTCGGCGTGGTGCGGTCCGAGGGTCGGACCACGTGGCCCTCGGTGACGCCGGACGCGCTGAGCATCCGTTCCAGCTCGAGGCTCGTGATCACGTCGGGCCAGCGGCCGTAGCCGTAGCGGCCGAGCTTGCGGGCGTCGAACTCCCGGAAGCCGACCGCGACGAGGATGGCGCCGACGTCGAGCTCGAACTCCTCGGGCCGCTGGTCGAAGTCGATGGCGTTCACGTCGCACGCATCGGAGCAGTGCCCGCAGACCAGGATCCGGTCGTTGAGGCAGGCCGCACGGTCGATCACGTACGCCGCCGGGACCGACTGCGGGAACGGGCGGTAGATGGCCTTCCGGGCCTTGAGGGCGAGATCGAACTCGTTGCCGACCACCTGCGGGCAGTCGACCGCGCACAGCCCGCAGGCGACGCACAGGTCCTCGCGCACGTACCGCGGGTGCTTCCGGACGCGGGCGCGAAAGGCCCCCGGCTCGCCTTCGCAGCCGACGACCTCCGCGTTCGTGACGACCTCGATCAGAGGATGCCGACCGGCATCCATGGCCTTAGGGCCGAGGATTCAGATCGAGCAGTCCATTGTGGGGAAGGTCTTGTCGAGCTGGGCCATCCGGCCGCCCAGCGACGGAGACTTCTCCACCAGCGTCACGCGGATCCGTGCGTTCGCGAGGTCGAGCGCCGCCTGTATGCCGGCAATCCCGCCGCCGATCACCAGTGCCCGCTTGGGCGCCACCGGTGCCGGCACGTCCTGCGTTTCTTGGCTCGTCACGGTCACTTCCAGTGTCCCCCTGCGCCGTCTTCGACTCGGGTCTACGCCCGCGCAGGTGGCGCCGTCGCCGCCACCTCCCCCTGCGCTTCCTCTCCCCGCCCGCCGTACCGCTCCTCGTACCAGGCCCACCCGGCGTCGAACGCCTTGAGGTTCAGCTCCTCCGTCCCCGCGGGCACCGAGGCCTCGACCGCCTTCCGCATCTGGTCGCGGGGCACGATCCGGGTTACCGCCGCCACGAAGCCGAGCATCACGATGTTCTGGACCACGCGCTTGCCGAGCGACTCCGCGAGTGCCGTGGACGGGATCGAGAAGACCTTCTGCCCGGGCCTGGGCGTCGGATGCACCAGGTCGCGCTCGTGGACCAGGACGCCGTCGTCCGGCAACTCGGCGGCGTACTTCTCGTAGCCCTCGGACGACATGGCCACGAGCACGCCGGGCCGGCGGAGGTAGGGGTACAGCACCTCGGTGTCCGAGACGACGAGGCAGGCGCTGCACGCGGAGCCGCGCGCCTCGGGTCCGAAGCTCTGCGTCATGCTGGCGTGCTTGCCGGCCTCCACGGCGCAGGCGCGGCCGATGATATAGGCCGAGAGCACGACGCCCTGGCCGCCGAAGCCGGTGATGCGGATCTCGCTACTAGCCACGCAGCAGCCCTCCCTCCGGCGGCATCGGCACGTACTTCTCGCCCAGTATCCTGCGGTAGTGCGCGTGCATCATCTCCAGGAACGTCGGCTTCTCCTCGTCGACGAACTTCCCGCAGATGATCTTCTGCTGGTACGCGATTCCCACCTCGCGCGTGTCGGCGCCGTTGCGGACCTCGGCGTCGTCGTGGTAGAACCGCATCAGGTCCAGGCCGCCGCCGAGCTTGTTCAAGCGCGCGTAGAGGGTCGGGCACGGGGCGATGACCTCGACGAAGCGGAAGCCTTTCCTATTGAGTCCTTCGCCGAACGCCTTGCTCAGCCGCCGGACGTGCAGGCAGGTCCAGCGTGCCACGTAGCTCGCGCCGCAGCTGGCCGCCAGGTGCGGGAGATTGAACGCCCGCTCGAAGTTGCCGAACGGCATCGTGGACGACCGCGCCTCGATCGGCGTGGTCGGGGCGTTCTGCCCGCCGGTCATCCCGTAGATGAAGTTGTTGACCAGGATGACAAACAGGTCCATGTTGCGGCGCGCGGCGTGGATGAAGTGGTTGCCGCCGATCCCCACCAGGTCGCCGTCGCCCGAGAAGACCGTCACCAGGAGCTCCGGACGCCCGAGCTTGAGCCCGGTCGCGAAGGGGATGGCCCGCCCGTGCGTCGAGTGGAAGCCGTCGAGCTTCATGTAGCCCGCCGTCCGGCCCGTGCACCCGATGCCGGAGACGATCGCCAGCTTGTCGAGGTCGACCTTGGTCTCCTCGAGCGCGGCGGCGAAGCACTTGACGACCGTGCCTAGGCCGCACTCGGGGCACCAGATGTGGGGCATCCGGTCCATCCGCATGAACGGTGCGATCGGATGCTCATCGGGCCGGACCTCCGTGCCTTCCAGCGCTGTGCTCATTTCACCGCCTCGACGAGCGCCTCCGCGATGCGCTCCGGTTCGTGCACGCCGCCCCCGGCGTGGGGTAGGCTGATCGCCGCCGCCTTCCCGGCGGCGCTCCGTTCGACCTCGAGAACCATCTGGCCGCAGTTGATCTCCGGCACGACGAACGCCTTGACACCGCCCGCCAGTTCGCGGATCCGGCGCTCGGGGAACGGCCACGCCACCACCAGCCGGAAGAAGCCGACCTTCACCCCACGCTTCCTCGCCAGCTCCATCCCGGCCCTGGCCACGCGCGCCGTGATCCCGTAGGCAACGACCACCACGTCGGCACCGTCGGTCTCCTCCTCCTCGAACCGGACGATGCGGTCGGCGTTGGAGCGGATCTTCTCGACGAGGCGCCGGACGCACCGCTCCTGGCACTCCACGCTCATCGCCGGGTAGCCGCGCTCGTCGTGCGTCAGGCCCGTGGTGTGGAAGCGGTAGCCGTCGCCGGCGCGCGCGAACTCCGGTACCATCCCCCCGTTCGTCTGGTAGGGCCAGTACTCGGCGGGCGACTTGGCGGTGAGCGTGCGCGGAACCACCTCGATCCGATCCGCCGTCGGGATCACGACCTTCTCGGTCATGTGACCCACGCACTCGTCCATCATGATCAGCACCGGGACGCGGTACTGCTCGGACAGGTTGAAGGCATCCACCGTGAGGTCGAACGCCTCCTGCGGCGATTGCGGGCAGAGGGCGATGATGGCGTAGTCCCCGTGCGACCCCCACCGCGCCTGCATCATGTCCCCTTGACCGACCATCGTCGGCAGTCCGGTGGACGGGCCCGCCCGCTGTACGTTCACCACCACGCACGGTGTCTCCATCATCGCGGCAAGGCCGATGTTCTCCATCATCAGGCTGAAGCCCGGGCCGCTGGTCACCGTCATGGACTTCGTGCCGGTCCAGGAGGCGCCGACGATGGCGGCCATGCTGGCCAGCTCGTCCTCCATCTGGATGAACACGCCGCCCATCATCGGGAATCGGCGCGCGATGCGCTCGACCACCTCCGTGGAGGGCGTGATGGGGTAGCCGGCCACGAAACGACAGCCTGCGGCCATCGCGCCTTCGCCGCAGGCGAAATCGCCATCCAGGTAGTGGACGCCGGTCAGGACGCCTGAGGGGACAGCGTGCACGGGGACTCCTCCAAGGGAACGCTGAAGATCGCGAACTCGGGGCAGATCATCTCACAGAGGTTGCAGTTCACGCATTCGTCGGCCTTGACCACCTTCGGCGGGTGGTAGCCCTTGCGGTTGAAATCCCGCGACATCTCCAACACGTCCCTGGGACAGTACTCCACGCAGAACGCGCACCCTTTGCACCGGTCCGCGATGATGCGCACTGCGCCGTGCGGCACGTGCATCCGGTCGAAATCAAGCGGTCTCCGCCAGTATCGCATCGCAGGGCTCCCTGACGAGCTACGTCATCACGTGTGCGCCGATCGGCCGTGGCCCGAGTGGGCCTCGCGGGTCAGCTGGTACGGGCATCCGCCCCGGGCGCGCCCCACGGCGCACTCTTCCTCGACGTACGCGGCGCAGCGGAGGCAGAAGCCGTCGTTTGACCGCTCGAGGCCAAGGAGCGAGACCGAGAACTGCTCGAGCAGATCGGTGAGACCGCGGATCGTCTCGGGCGGATAGCTGCTGAGGATGGGGGACACGCGCGCGGTCTTGAGTTCCTCGTACTGCCGCACTAGGTGCCGGCCTTTCGCGCTGGCCGTCAGCGGGGTCGCACGGCGATCACCCGTGGGCGGGCCGCGCACCACGAGTCCGAGTCGCTCGAGCTTGTCGATGTTCTTCGTTGCCGCCGGGGGGCTCACGCCGAGGAAGCCGGCCGCCTCGCCCACCTGACGCAGCCCGTCCAACGCGATCAGCTTGAGGAGATGGAACTGCGAGACCGTCAGGGGGAGCGTCGTCGCTTCCCGCAGCAGGCTGACGTCGAGGAACTCGCGGACGACCGATGAGAAGATGTGACTGTAGCGGAGCAGCCGGAGCAAAGAACTGTCTCCGCTGCGCTGATCGCCGCTCGGGGGACGAGCAGTCACACGGGCACCGCCGACATGATCAGCCATTGCTTAACCCGGGTACTGATGAACTCCCGCGAATATGTCGAGCGGCAAGGAAGTGTCAACACCACGAAAGCCGAGTAATTACTTCGGGTTACGGCGCCTTGGCGCGGACGCGAATCGTGCCGGGTGAGCCCTCGCACACGGTACCGATCCGGACAGCCGCGAGGGTGCCGCGCGCCACCAGCGCCGCCAGGAGCCGAGGGCCCGCCTGCGAGGGGACGGAGAGCAGCAGCCCGCCCGAGGTCTGTGCGTCGGCGAGGAGGAGCTGCTGGACGTCGTCCACCGTCGGCTCGAACGTGGTCGCCTCCGACACCGATGCCAGGTTGCGCCGCGTGCCGCCCGGCACGTGGCCCTCACGCGCGAGACGGCGGACCTCGGGGAGCAGCGGGACGGCGTCGCTCCACAGCTCCGCGCTCGCCGCACTGGCGACGAGCATCGCCCGGAGGTGACCGAGGAGCCCGAAGCCAGTCACATCCGTGACGGCGCGCACGCCGGCCTCCCGCCCAGCCTCGGCGCCAGCGGCGTTCAGGGTGGTCATCATCTCGACCGCCGCCCGGATCACGTGCTCCGGCGCGGCCTCGCGCTTCAGCGCCGTGGCGATGATCCCGGTGCCGATCGGCTTCGTCAGCACCAGCCAGTCCCCGGGCCGCGCCGCCGCGTTCGTGGTCATCGTATCGGGGTCCACCTCGCCGACGACTACGAGGCCGTACTTCGGCTCGGGGTCGTCGATGGAGTGGCCGCCCACGATGGCCGCCCCCGCCTGCCGCACCACCTCCGCCCCGCCACGCAGAACCTCGCCGAGCAACTCGAGGGAGAGCGTCTCGCGCGGCCAGCCCACGAGGTTCAGGCACCAGAGGGGTCGCCCGCCCATCGCGTAGACGTCCGAGAGGGCGTTGGCGGCCGCGATCCGGCCGAACGTGAACGCGTCGTCCACTATCGGCGTGAAGAAGTCGGTCGTGAGAACGAGCGCGCGACCGTCGGACTGCCGGATGACGGCGGCATCGTCCCCGCCCAACGCGTCTACGAGGACCGCGGGGTCGTTGGTCGGGGGGATGGCGCGCAGAACCTGCGCGAGCTCAGCGGGACCGAGCTTGCAGGCTCAACCCGCGCCGTGCGAGAGCGTGCTCAGGCGGATGCGCGGCCGTTGGTCTTCGGGATGTTCCGGCACCGGAGCCTCGTTGGAGAGGTCGGCTCAATGTAGCACCGGCACCGTGGTCCGTGAACGCGGAGGAGGGCTAGGCGTACTCCCGGGCGACGAGCCAGCCGCGGAGCGCGGCCAACGAACGCTCCTCGGCGCGCGGGCCGCTACCGATGCTGCCCTTCGAGGCCTGGAGCCTGGCGAGCCTCGGCGCGGCGAGCGCCACGGCCTCACGGGCCTGCGGCAACTGCACCGACGCCAGAGCGTCCACGGCGGGGATGATGTCCAGGTTCCGCCACGACCCGTCGGGCTTCTGGTTGAGCGCCAGGTGCTCCGCCAGGATGGGCAGTTGGGAGCGGAAGGGCATCGGCGCCCACGCGATGGCGGCCAGCGCGCCGACCGTCAGAGTCGGCTGCCACAGCCCGCCCCACGTGTCCCACATCTTGGGCAGCGCGAGCAGGCTCCCGACGTGCCGCCGCACCTGGGACAGGTCGAGGATGCCGAGCGGCGGCTTGGATTTCGGGGTCCTCGCCGGCGTGCCGATGACGGGGCGGCCGGGCCCCGGCTGCCGCGCGAGAGCCTCCGCCTCGATCTGGCCGGCGCGCAGCACCGTCCGCAGCGCGTAGCAGGAGGCCATGAAACGCGCTCCCTGATCGGAGACCGCCGAACTGCCGTTCGGCAGCACCAAGCGGCGCACCGTGCGTCCGGACGAGCGGTACGAGAAGAACCCGCCGATGCTGTGCTCGTTGATCGTGAACTCGTGCCGCCGCGGCAGGCAGTTCTGCGAGCCGTCCTTGCCCTGGCGGCCCAGCAGCCACTTCACGGTGCGACGGACGGGCCCGTCAGCGACGCCGACACCGAGGTCCATCAGTTCCCACGCGAGCCATGCGGTCGCGATGAGGTCGCCGCCGACGCTGCCGTCGCTCCGGATCTTGGCGCGCCGCTCGCGAACGAGCGCCGCCGTGAGGCGCTCGTCGTCCGAGCGGGACCGCCCGAGGAGCCGGCGAGCCACGACGCCTGCCCGGGTATCCCGCACGTCGAAGTACGTGGCCGCCCGCTCGACAGCCCGGTGGATGGGATTCATCGGGGCGGAAAACTAGACGGTCGAAGCTTCAGAAGGTACTAGTCGGGTGGCGGATAGCTGTTCCCTAGCTGTCTTGAGAGTGTCGGTCAAGGTCCGGAATCAAGCCATGATGAGGGCGAGCAGGCCCCCTGCAATTGCGTATCGTATTGTCGCCAATAGAGTTGGCCGCAGAAGCGGCTTGAGGGGCGTACCCTGGGACACCGCTCCGATCCAGCGTTCGACTCCCGATGCCAGAAGCCCGGTGAGGAGGAAGACCAGCAACCAGCCGCCCTTCCCGAGGGAGCCGAACCAGAGGGCGGCGAACAGCGTTAGCACCAGCGCTTCCGCAGACAGCACGACTGCGATTCCGCGTTTGCGCTGGCCCGTCGTCCACGCGTAGCCCACGAAGAGCGCGGCGACGACTAGGAAGCCCAGGGCGATGCGGACGAGCGTCACGGCGCCCTCCAGCCGGGTCCGCGCAGGGCGCGGCCCGGACGC
>Ga0315297_10000830_pt1 | contig 18482 bp, 19 predicted proteins | sample YL17G15_0_MG_FD_203628 | JGI IMG/M metagenome (GOLD analysis project Ga0315297, IMG submission 203628) | Sediment microbial communities from Yellowstone Lake, YNP, Wyoming, USA - YL17G15_0 | ecosystem: Environmental > Aquatic > Freshwater > Lake > Sediment | place: USA: Wyoming | collected... | reverse complement strand
TTCACGATTGGTTGTAACTAATGAAAATGGTTTTCCTATTGGTCTTATTAGTACCAACACATTATTAACTCATAGTGATTATTTTACAAAGAACAAAACACGTTCTAGAGATTATCTATTTCCAATACATGGTGGAGAAAAGCTTACAGTAAATGATTTACTAAATGATGAACTCTTAACAATTAATCAAGAAGAGGATTTGGCGATTGCGGCAAATAAAATGATAAAAAATAAGGTCAGCGGAATTCCAGTGGTTGATTCAAATCAAAATTTAGTTGGAATAGTGAGTAAAACGGATATTGTAAAGGTCTTTTCTATTGTAGAACCTCATGAAAAATTAAGATCAATGTACAAAGAATTGTATTGAATTATAGCTAACTTGAAATTCTAATTGTTCATTCATAAATTTTAGTAATTATTTTCATAAAAATAGTGATGTAGATCACAAAAATCTTGATCCATAATATACTCAAAATTTAAGAACCCCCCCTTTGTCGTTGAACTATTGACAAAATTTACTGTTATATCTGGAAGTTCATCTGAATACCTTGCAAGAAAGTTAGCAAAAAAAATAGGAGCAAATTTATTAAAATCTCAGTTGAGAGTTTTTCCAGATGGAGAAAGTAAAATTACATTAAATGGAAATCTTCAAAAAAACAAAATTATTGTAATTCAATCAACATTTCCACCTGTGGATGAAAATCTTATTCAAACCTTATCAATAATTTCAAAAGCAAGAGAATATGGAACTGAAGTAATTGCAGTAATACCATACATGGGTTATGCCCGTCAAGATAGAGAATTCTTGCCAGGAGAAATAATAACAATGAAAGTTATTGCAAATTTATTCAAAAGTGTGGGAACATCCAGAATTATTGTTGTTGATATTCACAGTATGATTGGTTTAAAATATTTTAATATAAAATCAAGTAATGTGACTGCAATTCCAGATCTAGCAAAATATTTTTCAAAACTGAAATTGAGAAATCCTCTGGTTGTTTCCCCAGATCAAGGTGGAAAAGAGAGAGCAAAAGAATTTGCCAAAATTTTAAAGACCGAATACATATCTCTTGAAAAACAGCGTGATCGTAAAACTGGAAAAGTGAAAATTAAACCCACAAATTTTGATAGAATAATAGGCAGAGATTTGATTTTAGTAGATGATATGATTAGCACGGGTGGAAGTATCATCAAAGCTACAGAATTTCTTAAAAAACAAAAATGTAGGCGAGTCTTTGTTGCATGTACACATACATTACTTAGAAATGATGCTGAAAAGAAAATTAAGAAAGCAGGCGTTACAAAGATAATTAGTACAAATACTATTCCTGGAAAAACAGCTTTGGTTGATGTTTCAGGAACAATTGCAAAGGCAATAATATAATGCCAGAAAGTTTTTTTGTTTTATCTAAAGATAATCTAGAGATTGCAGTAGATGAAGTAATTTCAATTGCAAAAACATATGACAGATTTGCAAAAGTGAAAATATTATCAAATTTAGTAATAATACAATCAAAAACTAGTTGGGAAAAAATTACGAAACGTGCAACTTTTGTGAAAATTTCTGGCCAAATTTTACGTAAAATGTCAGGATTATTTTTAGATGAAGAAAATTTTAAGATTTTAAAAAATGCTAAAACTTTTGTTTGTAGAATAATAAATTTGTCATCAAATCAATTCAATGTGCCAGAATTAGAAAAAGCCATGGGGGACATGATAACAAAATTTTCCAAGGCTCAAGTATCTTTTAAAAATCCAGACGTTACCATATATTTGATTTTTACTAAGCAAGAAAATTTTTTTGGGTTCTCAAAAAGATTAGAAAATGAAAATAGACCCAAAAAAATTATAAAATATCCACATGAATTGGATTGGAAGCTTACAAGAGCAATGATAAATTTAATCGGATTAAAAGAGGGGGAAACCGTTTGTGATCCATTTTGTGGTACTGGAACTACATTATTAGAAGCTGAATCAATGGGAATTCATGCAATTGGGTTAGATTTTGATGAAAAAATGTATCATATTTCAAAAGAAAATTTAGATGCAAATGGATACAAATCAAAAATAATCAGGGCAGATTTTAGTCAATTAACGGAGTTGGTAGATGAATTTGATGGCATTGTTACAGATTTACCTTATGGAATTGCATCTAAATCATCAGAAAAACCTGAAGAATTAATGAAAAAATTTGTATCAATATTACCTAAACGTAAGAAAATAGCTATCATGTGTAAAAAAGGATTTGAAAAAAAATTGAAAATTGATCCAGTAAAAAAATATGAAATCTATAGGCATAAAAGCTTGACAAGAACAATTTTAATAAAATGAAACTAATATTCCTAGGAACTTCGGCTGCTCAACCTACTGAAAATAGAGGACTGTCATGTGTTTGTTTAGAAAAAGATGGTGAAATTCTCATGTTTGATGCAGGAGAAGCAGCGCAGATTTCTTATCTGAAATCAGGTCTAGGTTGGAATAAGGAAATGAAAATTTTTGTTACACATCTTCATGGTGATCATTGTATTGGATTGTTAGGATTACTTCAAACAATGACAATGCAACATAGAATTGAACCTTTAGAAATTTACGGACCCACTGGAATCGAAGAATTTATAGCTGCAAATATCAAAATACTTAACTTTGGATTATCATTTCCAGTTATGATTACAACAGTTAGAGAAGGAAAAATATTTGAATCAAAATTGTATTCAATATATGCTTGTAAAGCTAATCACTCTATTACTACATACTCTTATCTTTTTGAAGAAAAAGATAAACCTGGTAGATTCAATATAGGTAAAGCTAAGGCTTTAGAAATTCCTAAAGGCAAACTATGGAATCAATTACAAAATGGAATGGAAATTAAGATTGGGGAGAAAACTATTTTTCCAGAACAAGTATTAGGAGAAAAAAGGCCTGGTAAAAAAATTGGAATTTCAGGAGATACTATGCCAACCAAAGAGTTAGAAAAATTTTTTAAGGATTGTGATTATCTAGTGTTTGACTCAACATTTTTAGATGAAATTAAGGAGAGGGCAGAAGAAACATGCCATTCAACGGCAAAACAAGCAGCTGTGTTGGGTAAAAATGCAAAAGTAAAAAATTTAATCTTAACACATTTTTCAGCTAGATATAAAGATGAAATTAGGCATTTGGAAGAAGCAAAACAAATTCATGATTCAGTTATCACAGCAAAAGATTTTTTAGAAATTGAAATAAAATAGACAAGAAATGTTTGAATCAGTCACAAAAAAGCTAAGAGATGCTAGAAAAATTGTATTTGTTACAGGGGCAGGAATTTCTCATGAAAGTGGGATTCCTACTTTTAGAGGAAAAGATGGATTATGGAGGAATTATGATGCAATGAAGTTGGCTACAGTTAATGCATTTTATGATAATCCAAAATTAGTTTGGGAATGGTATAATGAAAGAAGGAAAAATATTCTTTATGCAGAACCAAATTTAGGGCATAAGGCAATATTTGAATTAGAAAAATATGTAAAAGTTATCGTATTAACTCAAAATATTGATGGACTTCATCAAAGGGCGGGAAGTACAGAAGTATTAGAGTTACATGGAAGTATTGTAAAAATAAAATGTACTGTTTGTGATTTTAAAAGTGAGATTTTAACCGAATTTACACAAATACCACCATTATGTAAGTGTGGGAATGTTTTAAGACCTGACGTAGTATGGTTTGGGGAATCTCTCCCTCAAGAGATTTGGCAACAGGCAGTAACTCATGCAAGTAAATGCGATGTGATGATAGTTGTAGGTACGTCTTTAGCAGTATCACCTGCAAATACTTTACCAATTTATGCCAAACAAAATAATGCAACTTTAATAGAAATAAATCCAGAAGAAACAATAATGTCATCAGATATGAATTTGTCAATAAGAAGTCCTAGTGTAGTTGCATTACCAAAATTTGTTTCGATTTTTAAATGAAATCTAAATCATAATTAAGAAAATTTTTTAATTATATAGAAAATATATGTTCACATCCACAATTTTGTTATCTAATTTGATTAATTTCTAAGAATTAACCAATCTATGATTTTGTCAATATTAGAAGAAGTTAAGATCACTTTGATGGGTCCTAATGGTGATTCCTCTGCTTCTTCGCAGAGAGTTATAGTTCCAACAAATGCAGCTTGTTTGTTTAAGTAAAACCAAGTAGAATTATTTTCTAAATTTTTTTCAAACTGTCGTTTATAGATTTTTTGAGATTGATTAGAATGAATAATATCATATATTTTTTCTAGTGAATGTAAATCTTTAGAATTTGATGTAATAGAAAAATTATCAATTTTGATTTTTGTGTTTGGAAATATATTTAAAATTGCTGTTTCAATTTTTTTTGGATCTTCGGATGGATTAAATGAAGCGAATATTTCTATTTTACAACTGATGTTAGGAGATCTCATTCTACCCAACCTTCAATGATTTTGAAGGCATTTTCGATCAATTCATCTTTTGTTAAATTATTGTTAGAAATTGTTTCATCAGATAAAGCAATTGAATTACTAATACCAATACCTATTTCTCGATTGTCTCTTTCTTCAAAATTTTCTTTAGTTTGTGGATCATCAGATCTCCCCCTTTGTTTCAAAAATCCAAATCTTGTATTAGTTGATGCATGTATCGCAAGAAGTTTAACTGTTCCATATTTTCGTAAAACTTCTATTTCAGAATTAGATCTTATTCCATCAATTAATATTACATTTGATTTTGAATTTTCAATTTGTGGTGTTACTAATTCCGCCACTGCACCTTGACCATTTTTCTGCCTCAATTCAAGCATCAATCTACCAAGATTGGTTCCAGTCGGTTCAAGGTTTCTATTCTTAGCTTCTGCTCTTACTACATTTCCCATATTAATAATGTCGTAACCTTTGGATTTTAGACCATCAGCTATTGTTGATTTACCGGCTCCAGGCATACCAGTTAAGCATACGATTAGTTTTGTCAATATTAGAACAAAAATATGGCTGGTCTATGAAGTTACCGGAAATTATTATAAAACATAATTTAAAGAAAATAATATGCGAGTTTTTGTGGCGACTGACATTTCTTCTGATAAAATATTTAATTCTATTTCTAAATTACAATCTGAAATTAACATAAATGCTAAACCTATAGAACCATATAATCTTCATTTTACACTGCAATTTTTAGGTGAGATATCACAAGAAACCGTAGAGAAAGTAATGATATCATTAAATTCTGTTAAATTTTCGAGATTCATGGTAAATTTCAAAGGTGTTGGTGTTTTTCCCAAATTAAAATTTCCTAGAGTCATTTGGATTGGAACTGATGAAAATGGTGGGAATTTATTAATAGAATTAGCAAAAAAAATTGAAAATGTATTAACTCCTTTGGGTTTTTCTGTTGATAAGCCCTTTAAACCTCATATCACAGTGTTTAGAATTAAAAACAAGGTTGGAGATATTAGTAAAGAATTGGATAAATTCAAATCAGTTGATTTTGGAACACAAGAGATTACAGGATTCAAACTCAAACAAAGTGTTCTTAGTTCAAAAGGTTCAGTTTATTTTGATTTAATGGAGATAAAGGCTGAATTATGAAACAAATAATTTCTAAAGTTAGAAAATCTGTAGTACCATCTAAAAATATAAAAAAATTAAAAAAACAAATTGCTGATGAAGTTTTTATTTTAGTTGAAAATCAAATTAGAGATTACCCTGAAATAGTGGGGTTAGAATTTGGGGGATCTTATGCTAAAGATACTTGGCTTTCAAAAGATGCGGATATTGATGTTTTTATTAAATTTGAAAAATCAATTACTGATGAAAAATTTACAGAAATTTCAAAAAAGGTTGGTTTTGAATCAATGAAAAAGTACAATCCTCATGTCAGATATTCTGAGCATCCATATGTCGAGGCTAGAATTAAGGAAACTAAAATTAATGTAGTTCCATGTTATGATGTAGGTTTAGGTGAATGGAAAAGTTCTGCGGATAGATCACCATTTCATACAAAGTTCATGCAAAATGAGCTTACTCCTAAAATGAGAAATGAAGTAAGAATTCTCAAAACATTCTTGAAGTTAACTAAAATTTATGGGGCCGAAATTGCAAAACAAGGTTTTAGTGGATATGTGTCAGAAGTTTTAATTATAAATTACGGTAGTTTTGAGAATGTAGTAAAATCAATTGCAAAAATTCAACAAAATCAAGTAATTGGAAAGACGTCTAAAGTATTTGAAACATCAATTGTAATTATAGATCCTATTGATGGTAATAGAAACTTAGCAGCTGCAATTTCTGATGAAAACATAGGGAAATTTATTCTTGCTTGCAGATCTTTTCAGAATAATCCTATACTGCAATTCTCCAAACCTAAAAAATTAAAATTGTCAAAAAACAATTGGGAGAATGTTCTTGTAGTAAAATTCAATTTCAAGATGAGAAGTCCAGATATTATTTGGGGACAGGTGAAGAGAGCAACTACTTCACTTGTAACTCAATTAGAGTTAGGAGGTTTCAATGTTTTACGCAGTAAATCGTATTCAGACGAACAAAATGAGGCTTATCTTTTTTTCCTTTTAGAATCAACTAAAATTTCAAAAAATTATTCTAAAAGTGGTCCCGAATTTTTTAGAGAAAGTGATTGTAATAGTTTTATTTCAAAAAATATTGTAAAGACTCAATTAATGTGGGTTGGTGACGACAAAAAAATTATCTCGCTTGAAGAGAGAAAACATAATGAGGTGGTAAAATTCATGAAAGAATTACTAAAAAATAATCTTCAAACAGGTATACCAAAAGGATTACAAGATGATTTTAAGAAAGGATTCAAAGTTTTTAGTGCAAATAAAAATCTAGGCAAATCAATTAAAGAGGTAGTTTCGGATCTGATTTCAACTGATGACACAATCTTTCATTTCAATTAAAAAATTTGGAAAAGAGCCATATTCAAGAATTCTTGGTTATCCAAAAGCTAGTTCACGTCAACTTCAATCAAGAATTTCTGAATTAGAAAAACTGAGAATAAAATCAGTATCATTTTCTGGTCAAACTACAATTGGTAATTTACAAATTTTAGGAAAGGGATATGTTGGAGTGGTAGTATTAGCAAAAAAAAGAAAAAATGTAATTGCTTTGAAAATTAGGAGATTAGATTCTCAAAGAAGTGAAATGCAAAGTGAGGGAAAATTACTCAAATTAGTAAATACAGTAAATGTTGGACCAAAACTATATGATGTAAGTAAGAATTTCCTAGTAATGGAATATCTTGAGGGAGATAAAATCGGAGATTGGATTCAATCTCTCAAGGGGGCAGGAAGTTCAAAGAAACTAAAAACCATAGTCAGAACCATTTTAGAAGATTGTTACAAATTAGATCAGATGGGATTTGATCATGGTGAATTAAGCAGTATTTCTAAACATGTTATTATTGGAAAATCAAGAGTTACTTTAATTGATTTTGAAAGTTCAAGTGTTAATAGAAGAGTATCAAATGTAACATCAGTCACTCAGGCTATTTTTATTGGTTCAGGTATTGCCAAAAAAGTTCAAAAAATTTACAAGATTCCACCAAAACAAAGAATTATTGATGTTTTACGAATATACAAGCAAGAACAAACACAAAAAAGTTTTGATGATATTCTGAACATATTAAAATTATAATGGGGCCGGCAGGAATTGAACCTGCGACCACTAGTCCCCCAGACTAGTATCATACCAAGCTAGACTACGACCCCTCATGTGAGAGGCACAAAATGAAATTATTAAATCGTCGGGTTAGTATCTAGTATTAATGAAGATTTGTAATATTTGTCATAGAATTTCTGCAACTGATCAGGATCATCTTGATTGTATTCAAAAAATAAGAATTGAGTTTGAAGATGAGGGTTTTAAACGAAGCATTCCTGAAAAATTAGAATTAGCCAAAGATTCTAAAAATTTAGGTATTGAGGTGAGAGCTATTTTGGAATATCTTACAAAAGAAAATAAAAAAGATGATTCATCCTAGCCATTTTGAGAGTCGTTCTTTCTCAAATTGTATTTTTTCATCAAGATGTTTAGCTGTAGATTTAGTTAGTTTTGTAGATGGTTTAGGTTCTGAAAACATATCTACTTCAATTAAGGATGCAGTATCTCTTCCTGATTCAATAAAACATCCACCCTTTCCATTAAATAATGAAGATTCTTTTTTAGAGTGGATTTTGGATATAATATTTTGTGCTACTGCTATTGCTTCTCCTTCTGCAAATATTCCTGCTTTTGGAACAGTCATTGTATCAGTAACTGTCAAAGTAGTCACATCACCTACGGCATATACATTTTCAAACGGTGTTTTACAATCTCTGTTAATTGGAATAAATTCATCTTCTTTTGCTAATCCTGATTCATAAACTACCTTAGGTACAACGTGGGGAGGTATAGCAAGGAGTAAATCAAAAATGGCTTCCTCCCCATTTTGAAAAATCAATTTATTTTTTTCTACTAATTTTATTTTACATGAACCATGAAAAACAATATTTTCAGAATTTATCAAATTAAGAATTTGTTGACTGATTTCTGGACCAGCCGCAGGTAATGTTATTGGAGCTGGACTATAGAAATGAATTTGTACAGAGTCTCTAACTCCTTCTTCTCTTAACATAGAGTCAATCAATAAACTAGCCTCAAATGGTGCGGGGGGACATTTGTAAGGCATTCCCATAATTGATATGGCAATATTACCAGATTTCATTCTTTTTAGTTTATTATGAATTTCAGTGAGTTGGGTATGATCATAAAGATTCATTCCGTTTTCTAATAGTCCTGGAATTTTTTCAGGGGCTAATACGGCACCCATTGCAATGATTAAAAAGTCATATGATAAAATTTTAGTTGTAGTTTTAATATTTTTATTTTGAAGATCAATTTGTAAAATTTCCTCCCCTACAAAATTAATTCCTTTTTTTGTAAGTTCATTTAGTGAACGTGTTGAATTTTCAAATGTTCGTGTTCCCTTTATAATCCAAAGTTTGGCAAAGCCTACCATGAACCAATTTTTTTTGTCTACAACTGTAATCTTTATTTGATATGATGAAAGATTATTTCTAATCTCATTTGCGGCAGATAATCCTCCAAAACCTCCACCAAGAATTAACAGATGTGGAATGTTAGACAATTCAACGATCTTGTGTTGTAGGTCTAATCAGAATTTCATTAACATTGACATGATTTGGTGATTCTATAGCATAAACAATAGCATTTGCAATGTCTTCAGCCTGTAACGATTCCATTTTTTTAGCATTTTCAACAAATCCTTGTAATGATTCATCAGTAATCGTGTTTGTTAGTTCTGTTGCAACTACACCTGGTTCGATGCATGTAACACGAATGTTTTTTCTTACACTGAGTTCTTGTCTTAGTCCTTCACTAAAAGCAGTAATTGCGTGTTTTGTTGCACAATAAACACTACCTGCAGGAAAGACTATTCTTCCTGCAACTGACGAGATGTTAATTATATGACCTGATTTATTTTCAAGCATATGTGAAACTACTGCTCCAGTACAATAGAGTACCCCCTTGATGTTGACATCTATCATTTGATCCCATTCATCAGTCTTCAAATTTTTGAAAAAACTTAGAGGCATTAATCCAGCGTTATTTACTAGAATATCAACTATGCCCCATTTTTTCAAAACATTATCAACAAAAGAATTGCATTCATTTTTCTTGGTAACATCTAATTTTTGTGAATAAACTTCTCCACCATTTTCTTTAATCTTTTTTTCTAATTCAGAAAGCATATCTGTTCGTCTTGCGCCTATTGCAACTTTTGCCCCCCTTTTTGAAAGTGCTAATGCGGTGGCAAAACCTATTCCGCTACTTGCTCCAGTTATGATTGCTACTTTGTTTTTTATCAATAAAATTCACTTAGTTATTTTTAATTTCAACATCGTAAAAACGTTTTCTTGGGTTTATTGAAAAAATTAAATTTTAATAAGATGAAAGCAAGTTTATTAGAAGAAAAACCATAGAATGATTGTGAAGCCTGAGAAGTGTGCTTATTGTGGAGATATGGTAGATATGCCTTTTCAGTGTAATTATTGCAAAGATCCATTTTGTGCTGAACATAGACTTCCAGAAGAACATAGATGTGTGAAATTAACTCAGATAAGAGCTCGTAGATTTGGGGAGAAAAAAGTAATTAGAGATGGAGGACCAAATAAACAAAATGTGTTCAAACGAATGTTTCGAAGATTCAAGAATTAGATAAGAATCTAATATGGACTTTTATCAGGCGATATTTTTGCACGTCTTCCTTGATAAATTAATGCTATGGCGAGTACAAACATTACCAATCCTGTTAATGGAAAGTTTCGAGGTTCAGGTAATACAAACCAGTAATAGATTCCAAAGCCTATTGATACAATTGCTTGTATCCAAAGTTTAATCCATTTTGGAATTTTAGTAATTCTACTAATTAGTTCTATTGTAAAGATACCAATTACTGGATAAATTGTATAAAAGAGAAAATCAACTACATCTACACCGGTATGGGTCATAAATGAAAATAATTGAGGTATAATTTCTATCTAATCTTCCCAACGAATTTTTATTGCTATATTTTTAGCAATTAATGCCTGAGCATTTTCATATGGAATAGTAGCAATATCTTCTATTTTGAAAGGTCCATATTTTTCCAAGTCAGCACCTACAATTTCATCTACTTCTTGAAGAAATCTAATAACAACAGTTTTAGTTTTATGATTTTGAGAAATTGATTCAAGGAATTTTGATTTTCCATTAATGGTTGCTGAGAGAATCATTTCAATTCGTTCTCTTTGTTCTTCTCCTGCATCAAAAATGAATTTTTCTTCATCTAAAAGATTTCTAAAATCAATATTAGATGATTTGGAAATTTTGCCGAGTCTTATCTTAATTAAAAGTGATGTTAATTCTGTTGCTGTATTAATTATTGCTTCTTTGATCTTATTTTCTACACCATCAAATTCTTGTTTTTTTAGGTTACCAATAAAGTCGGAAAGATTCCTATAGAAATCAGGATTAATTTCTTGAATTGAATCATTTTCTGTTTCTCGTGAGACTAAATAATGTAATTTGTTAATATCAAGTTCGTTTGTTTCAGACATTTCTTACCTAATCCTTAAATCTCGGATGTATTTGTGTTTGATTGAAGCACAAAATTGCCCTATAAAGTTAGTCATGGAAAAGCACTCCAAGTAACATATTCGTCTGACGAAGTTTTTGCTAGAATTCAACATGAGGGGATTCAGTTCATAGATCTGCAATTTACTGGTCTTACAGGTCGCTTTCATCATACCACAATCTCAGCAAATACATTTACTCCTGAACAAATGAGAGATGGATTACCAAAATTAGATGGTTCTTCAATAATTGGTTTTACTAGCGTTAATGATTCAGATCTTCTTTTAAAACCAGATCCGAATACTTTTGCCATTATTCCATGGTTAACTGAAAATAAGACTGCACGATTACTTTGTGATATCTATTGGGGTGGAGATAGAGGTAGACTTTCTAGAGATCCAAGAGGAATCTCGCAGAAAGCAGAAGAATATGTAAAATCTCAAGGTTTTGATTATAGTGCATGGGGTCCAGAAGTAGAATTTTTTGTTTTTGATAGAGTCCATTGGGATGTTCTTACTCCTTACAAGGGTCAATCATATTCAATTGAATCAAAAGAAGCTCCGTGGAATAATGAAGGTTCAGGGTATCCTATGGGCCTTCAAGAAGGATACTATCCAAGTACGCCTTCAGATACTCTTACCCCATATAGAAATGAATGTGTAAGCATATTGAATAATGATTTTGGTATATTATGTGATAATCATCATCATGAAGTTGCTACTGCGGGGCAATGTGAAATTGATATCAAATATGATTATATGACAAATGCTGCCGATGCTGCTCAATCTTACAAGTATGTAATAAAGAATGTAGCACAAAAATACGGAAAGGTTGCAACTATGATGCCAAAACCTGTTGCAATGGATGCAGGTTCTGGAATGCATGTCAATGTAAGTTTATGGAAAGGAAAAGAAAATGCATTCTATGATCCTAATGATAAAGATGAGTTGAGTCAAATTGCAAGATATTTTTGTGGTGGAATTATTAATCATGCAAAAGCATTATCTGCTATTTGTAATCCAACTACCAATTCTTATCACAGACTTGTTCCAGGTTATGAGGCACCAGCCTATATCGCCTGGAGTGCAGGTAACAGATCTGCAATAGTTAGAGTACCAATACACCTCAAAGGTAAAAATTATGCAAGTCTTAAAAGACTTGAATTTAGAGCTCCTGATCCCTCATCAAATCCATATCTTGTTTTTTCTGCTGTTACTGCAGCGGGAATGGATGGAATTAAGAAAAAAATAGATCCTGGTGATCAAATTCAAGAGGATATTTTTAAAATGACAAAATCGGACAGAGCCAAAAGAGGGATAGGGGTTTTACCAAAAAGTCTGGGTGAAGCACTAGATGAATTAGAAAGTGATAGAAAATTTCTAATGTCAATATATACGAATGATGTGATTGATAAAATTATAGAGTTGGAAAGAAGAGATCAACGTGAAATTGCGATTAGACCTCATCCTCATGAATTTTATCTGTATTTTGATATCTAAACTCTACCAGTGATTTGAAAGATAAAGAACAGTGAGATAGTCATCAGAACAAATCCTCCTCCAAGAAATATTTCACGTCTTTTCTCAGAAATAATAGATTTGTAAAGTAAGATAGCCCCAACAAGACCAACAAATAGTATTATAACTCCATTTACTACACCTTCAAAACCTGTATTGGTAATTAATGGATGAAAAAATCCTGAAAGTAATGCAAAAAACGCTATTAAATACACGTACTTAAATCCAACAAGCATTTGAGAAGTTGTTTTATTCAATGTGATTTGTAGATAGCATTATCAAATAAACTTTTGAAAAATAAGTTGTTATCAAAATGATTTACATCATTCCGCCCATATCTGGCATACCGCCACCCATTCCGCCCATTCCTGGCATACCGCCACCCATTCCGCCCATTCCTGGCATACCGCCTTCGCCTCCAGGTGGAGGACCTGAAGATTTTTGCGTGGCAATAACATCATCAATTCTAAGAATCATACATGCTGCCTCTGAGGCTGCGGAAACAATTTGGAGTTTAACTGCTAATGGCTCAATGATATCACTGGATTTCATGTTCCCGATTTTACCTTTCATAACATCAATTCCTGTCCATTTTTCTCCTTTCATTTGTCTTGAACGTAGTGCAGTTAATGTGTCAATTGGATCCATTCCAGCATTTTCTGAAAGTGCTAAAGGAATTGATTCTAGAGCGTCTGCAAATTTTTCTGCAGCTAATTGTTCTCTACCTTCTAATGATTTTGCCCAACTTCTTATTTTAGTTGCAGCATAAGTTTCAGGTGCGCCTCCACCTGCGACAATTAAAGGATTTTCTATCACGTCTTTTACAACCATTAATGCATCATGAACTGAACGTTCAACTTCATCAACTACTCTTTGAGAACCTCCACGAAGAAGTAAAGTTACAGATTTTGGATGTTTGCAACCTTCAATGAATACCCATTTATCCTCTTCAATTTTTCTTTCTTCGACTAATTGAGCATCACCTAAATCTTTTTCAAACAAATCATCTAGATTAGATACAATTCTGGCACCAGTTGCTTTGGCAAGTTTTGTAAGATCACTTTCTTTAATTCTTCTAACTGCAATAATTCCTGCTTTTGCAAGATAGTGTTGAGCCATATCATCAATTCCTTTTTGGCATAGTACTACATTAGCTCCTGAACCAATTACCTTATCAACCATATTCTTTAGCATTCTATTTTCCTCATCAAGAAATGCTTTCAATTGTTGTGGATTTGAAATGTTTATTTTGGCATCTGTTTCAGTTTTACTAATTTCGAGAGCTTTGTTAATCAAAGCTATTTTTGCTTCAGTAATTTTTCTTGGCATACCACCATGAACAATTTCTTTATCAAGTACAATTCCTTGAATTATAACTGAATCTTTAATTGAGCCTCCAGCCTTCTTTTCAACTTTTATATCATCTATATCAACATTATATTTTTCATCTTCTTTTTCAGCAATTGCAAGAACTGCTTTTACAATAATATCTGCTAATTGATCAGAATCTTTTCTTACCAGTTTTGTTTGCATGGATGTTTTTGCAACTTTATTAAGAATTGTTTTATCATTTGCAGATATTGTATCCGCAATTTCTTCAAGAAATTGTTTTGCCTTTTTAGCGGCTTTTCTGTATCCATCAACTATAATTGTTGGATGAACATTTTGGTCTAAAAGAAATTCAGCATTTTCTAGAAGAGCCCCAGCTAAAATAACGGCAGAGGTTGTACCGTCCCCTACTTCATTATCGGTTGTCTTTGATATTTCCACTAGCATTTTTGCTGCTGGATGCTGTACATCGATTTCTTTTAGAATGGTTGCACCGTCATTTGTAATAGTAACATCCCCTAGTGAGTCAACTAACATTTTGTCCATGCCTCTAGGACCAAGGCTTGTATGAACAATTTCGGCAATAATTTTGCACGCAGCAATATTATTTTTTTGTGCTTCACGTCCTTTGGTTTCAGACCCTCCTTCTTTCAATAACACAACAGGCATAGTGCCTTTCGAAGTAGCTTGCATACCCATAAAAAGAAAAACCTTCAATTCCCCTTTTATACGTTGCAGATCAAAAATTCGTGAACTAGATTGTCTAGAATCGGTGTTTTTAAATTGGGAAAATCAAATCGCAGAACATGGTCAAATCAACAAATAGAGAGTCTTATGATAAAATTTTCTCTAAGTTAAAGGAACATCATAAGTGGTTTGAAAATTCTATTCCATTAATTGCAAGTGAAAATATTCCAAGTCCTGCGGTTAGAGAGGCAATAATATCAGATTTCGGAAATAGGTATGCTGAAGGTTGGCCCGGTGAGAGAGTGTATGCAGGATGTATGTACATTGATGATGTTGAGTTTGAATGTATGAAACTTGCAAAAAAGTTGTATAAAGCCAAATTTGCGGATGTAAGACCTGTTTCTGGGGTAGTTGCTAATCTTGTAGTATATTCTGCTTTTACAAATCCTGGTGATGTAATGTTAGCACCTTCAATTCCTGCAGGAGGGCATATCTCTCATGGTAAAAAGGAACATTTTGGAACTGCGGGATTAGTTCATGGATTAGAAATTGAATTTTACCCCTTTGATGCTGAAGAGATGACAATTGATGTTGATAAGACTAAACAAAAAGTAGAAGAATTAAAGAAAATTAATCGTCTACCAAAAATGGCAATGTTTGGTGGATCGTTATTTTTGTTTCCACATCCTGTAAAAGAATTGGCTGATTTTCTAAAGAGTTTTGGAATGCACATTAATTATGATGCAGCTCATGTAGCAGGTTTAATTGCTGGTGGAAAATTCCAAGATCCTCTACGTGAAGGTGCAGATACTATGACAATGAGTACTCATAAAACATTGTTTGGTCCTCAAGGTGGACTTGTTTTGGGTTCTGAAAAACATGAGGATGTAATAAAGAAAGCAACGTTTCCAGGACTAACCAGTAGTCATCATATTCATCATATGGCAGGAAAAGCAGTAGCTTTTGCAGAAGCATTGGAATTTGGAAAGAATTATGCAAGTCAAATTTTAAAAAATGCAAAAACATTTGCTGAAGCTTTAAACAATTTTGGATTTAAGGTGTTAGGAGAAAGTAGAGGATTTACACAATCTCATCAAATTGCTGTAAATGTTTTAGATTATTCTGACGGAGGAAAAGTTGAAGCAACTTTAGAAAAAGCCAATATTATTGTAAATAGACAGCTTATTCCAGGTGATATTAAGGCAGGACGTAATTATTTTCATCCAGGAGGAATAAGATTAGGGGTTTCTGAAATTACACGGCTTGGAATGAAACAAAGTGAAATGAAAGAAATTGCATTGTATATGAAAGAAATCATAATTGAAAAAAAGGATCCCAAAAAAATTCTTCCAAAAGTAAAAAATTTTAGAAAAAAATATCAAAAAGTTCATTATTGTTTTGATAATAAACTTGGAGCCTATGAATACGTCAAGTTAAGATAAGAATCTAAGATGAGTAATCAGTTAGTAGTGCTTGATCTCCCTTACTCTTTCCAAAAACTAAGTCAATTTCATCAGATAATGCATAAATTCGCCCTTTTTGATATACGCCAACATCATATTTTTCTACAAGTCTTTTTGCAAGTTTTAGATATTTTTCGACAGATCCTCTAGTTATCGTTGGAATTAATTTATGACCACAAATACAAGTTTGAATTAATGGGATTCTTCGATATGATTTTCCACAGCCAGTACATCTGAAATTTTGTCTAGCATAAGCACGGAGATTTCCCATTATGTCAGGTACTAGATGGGTGGAGATTACATTTGAAACAATTTCTGATGTGTTTACTGCATCAATTAATTCTGCATTTCTAATTTGCATGTCAAATTTATCAAGCATGGAGCCAAGGGTAGAATAAGCACTTCTCGACTTTGATGTAGTAAGAGAAGTTGTAGAGTGTGTAAAGTAGTACCCAAAGAATTGTCTTTCTGTTTCAAGACGTGATTTGATGATTTCTACTGAAGTAATATCAGAAGCTTTGCTTTGTTGAATTGTTGATTTAAAGAATTCAAGTGGTAGAAATTTAGTAACTTCTAGATTATGTGCTTGTGGTTGTGATTCATGTGGCAATACAAGTGGTTGAATTAATAATGGAGCATCCATTAACCCCCCAATTTTATCAGAAAGAAATTGTCTTGAAAAATTTAGAAGACTGTCCATTAATAGCATAATTGAATCAGCATCACCATCTGCATCTCTTCTTTTTGCAGAATGCCAATTTGGAGTGGCAAAACAAACATGTGTCTCGGTAAATCCAATTATTCTTCCAACAATTCCAACAGATGTGTGAGGTGCTAACCCAATAATTAGATGGCCAACCAATTCATCTGTATTTTTAACATTATAGAAAATTGATTTTCCATAAAATTTTTCTAATATAGTATCGATGTATTTACAAGTAGAAACAAGATATCTTCCACTTTCATTTGGAATGATTATATCTTGCATAAGAAGTTCAACTATCTGATCTGGATTAGTTAATGGATTTCCATCAATATCGTGAGAATACCCTAGATAGTTAAGCTTCTCAATAGATGTCCCAATCCATGATGGTTTAAATTGAGTAAGAGGAGAATTTGTCGCGTCAAAACGTACAGTTCCGTCTTTGAATACTGTAAGACCAAAATTTTGACGAGCCAGTCCTTTTTCGAGTGGTTCAGCAATTCTATCTTGGTTAATTAATTCTTTAACTCCTTTGAAAGGTTCTTGGGCACGTAAACCCATTTTTTCTTGTGCTGCTAATAATTTTGCTTTTAATGGAAATGCCTTGTAATAATGTGAAGATGTTTTTCTTTTACACTTTTCACAATACGTATTATCAAGTTTATCTCGACAGTTGTTACAACGATAAGTTATTGATGTCTTAGTACCACATTTCGAGCATTTTATTCCAATGGATGGTTCATCACACATGTTACAATTTCTATTAAAAATATTAGCAAAAAAGTCATTTTGCCTTGAAGCCTTTAAGAGATCTCTAGTTGGACCTCCTCTTTCATTAACTGGAAATAATGTATGAGTTGGTGGTTTCATTTGTCTAGCAGCAGCTTTTTCTGGTCTTCCTATTCTTACTCCGATTGAAGTTGAGAATTTATTTCTGATTTGAATTCCAGATGATTTTGATAGAATTGTAGGAGTAGGTAAGTCATTAATTTGTGGTTCTTGTTTGAATAGTAGATTATAGAAAATTTTTGCTTCTTCTTTTTCGAGTATTACTTGATTGTTATTTAGTTTATGTGGAACTCCTAATTTTTCAAGAATATTTTTTGCTTCAATAGAGTATTCTATAGAATTTTCATTTGTTTTGTTTGGTTTTAAGATTTTTAATAGTTCTTCGGATGATATTTGATCCCAGAAATATAGATATTGTGGATGTAGTGGTATTTGGAAATCTGTTGATAGTTTCAATGCTTCATCTAAGGTTGGAATTTTTGTCAAAAATTGGCTTAGAAATTCATTATTTGGAGTATACTTTGTTAATTTTTCTTTTAATTCTTCAATCCAGAATTCTTCTACATACCCAGTTGGTATGAGTTGGGCATTGTTTTCTAAAAAATCTCCAAATGAGATTAGGATATCACCCAAATGAAGAATTTTTTCAATTTCATTTTTGATTTTAATTCCATGACTTACATCTTTTATTTTTACAACATTCCCATTTTTTAAACGAACAATTGGTGTATCAATCGAATCCACAAAAGCTACCGTTGCACCTTTGCCTGGAATATCAATTTTAACTTGAGTACCAACTGCAATAGTATGATCTAAGATCTCAGCGACCACTGGATTAATCCCTACAGCTGCAAATCCT
>Ga0315297_10000829_pt1 | contig 18485 bp, 15 predicted proteins | sample YL17G15_0_MG_FD_203628 | JGI IMG/M metagenome (GOLD analysis project Ga0315297, IMG submission 203628) | Sediment microbial communities from Yellowstone Lake, YNP, Wyoming, USA - YL17G15_0 | ecosystem: Environmental > Aquatic > Freshwater > Lake > Sediment | place: USA: Wyoming | collected... | reverse complement strand
AACATGTTCATCAAGCCTGAAGGCTTCGACCAGATCCACGACCGCCACGGGATGCAGCACCGCCTGAAAGACGAGTCCAAGTGGAAGCCACTGGGCATCGGGCCGGGGGAGGAAGAATAAAAAAAAAGCGAGTACGCGCCTCGAGGCGTCCTCGCGGGAAATACGAACGTGGCGCACGGAAAACCGTGCGCCACAAGTTTTTTAATTAGGCGTTACGAGACCGGCGGGAGTGGCTCGTTCGGTAGAACAGGGGCAAGCTCGGCCGGCTTCTTCTTGCGCAGGGTCAGCACGCCAACCACGATCGGGATGGCGACGAGAATCAACGATACGCATATCGAGGCGAAGCCGGACCAGCCGGGCATCTGACCATATCCTGAGATAAAATCGGGCATCTGTCCAGTGGCCGCATACACGCCGAAAAGGCACATACTCAACCCTGGGCAACCGCACAGAAGTACTGCGGCAACCGTCCCAATGATCGCACCGGTTTTGCTTTCTTTCTTTTCGATTGGCATTTCCATAGTTGTTCTCCTCTCGTGTTTTATTTCTGCCAGTATACATGGGATATGCTCGGAATGCAAGCAATTCCATTAAGCAAGTTTGCTAACTTCGCAATGCTGCGCCCAGTTCCTGCTCCAACCGCCGGAGGATGCGCGTGCGGATGCCAGCCACGTCCCTATCCGTCAACGTTTTATTGGGCGCCTGGTAGGTGAGACTGTAAGCCAGGCTCTTCTTGCCCGCGCCGATCTTCTCACCGCGATAAACGTCGAACAGGCGCACGCCCGTCACGATCTTGCCCCCAGCCTGGTGGATGACCTCCGCGACGCGTTCTGCCGGTAAGGTTTCGTCCACCACCAGGGCCAGGTCTTCCAGCACGGGCGGATAGGCAGGCACCGGCTGGCTTATGTACCTTTCAGGGATGAGCGGCAGCAGCATGTCCAGGTCGAGTTCGGCGGCCAGGAGGGGCGAGCCAGGCAGATCGTAATTCTGGCGGATCACGGGATGCAGCTCGCCGAAGACGCCGATCTCCCGTTCACCGGCCTGGACTTTGGCCTGCTTCTCAGGATGGAAGCTGGGGTGCCCGGCCGATTCGTAGCGCACAGCCTCGATGTGCAGCGCCTCCAGCAGCGCGGCAAGGATGCCTTTCAGGTCGTAGAAATCCATCGTTGCCGAATCGGCCGGTTGCCAGCCAGGGAGGCTGCGCGGACCGGTCAACACGATGGCCAGCCGCTGCGGTTCGTCTGGTAAATCGCCTTCTTCTGAGGCGATGAACACCGGGCCGATCTCGAAAAGCGCCATGCGCGCCCGGATGCGGGCGTTGCGCTCGACGACTTCCATCACGGAAGAGAGCAGGTTTTGCCGCATCACGTATCGGTCGCTGGCGATGGGATTTACCAGTTGAACATATCCCTTCAGACTCCCGGCGTCTCCAGAGACGCCGGGAGTGTTGCCCAGGAACAGGCGCGCCTCGCGCTCGATCGAGGTCATGTGGTAGCTGACCACCTCCTGCAGGCCCATCTTGACCAGTAGGTCGCGGATGCGTTCCTCGCGCTCGAGGCTTGGGTTGCTGCGCTGCGGCGGGAGTTCATCAGCCAGCCGCGTTTCCGGGATGCGGTCGTAACCGTAGACGCGGGCGATCTCCTCCAGCAGGTCGGCCTTGCCGACGATGCCCTCGCCGATGTCAAGGCGGTGATCGGGGCCAGCAACATGGAGCGTGGAGCGTGGAGCGTGAGGCGTGAGGTCACAGTGGAATTCGAGGGATTCCAGAATCTTCTTGATTTCTTCAATGGAAAGCTCGATGCCCAGCCAGCGCTTGACGTCAGCGGACGTAATCTCGATGGCCGGTGTGGCGGGAGGCAGGGGATAGTTATCCACCAGCCCCTTCGCGACGACGCCATCAGACCACTGGCTCATCAGTTCCAGACCGCGTCGCACACCTCGCTCGGCCATGGACGGATGCACTCCGCGCGAGAAGCGGAAGCTGGCCTCGGAAGGCAGGTTTTGGGCCTTCGCCGTCCGGCGGATGTTGGTGAAATTCCAGGCCGCGCCCTCGAGCAGGATGTTGCAGGTCTTTTCGCTGACTTCGGACTCAGCACCACCCATCACCCCGGCGATGGACAGCGCCCCGGCGGTATCGCACACCAGCACGGTCTTCTCGTCCAGGGTGCGTTCCACGCCGTCCAGGGTGGTTAGTTTTTCGCCTGGCCTGGCGATACGCGTAATGATCTTTGGCACTTTGTGGGGCGGATCGCCAATCCGCCCTACCAGCACATCATAATCAAACGCGTGCAGCGGTTCGCCGATCTCCAGCATGGCGTAGTTGGTCGCGTCCACGATGTTGCTGATCGGGCGCATCCCGGCTAGCTTCAGCCGCCGTTGCACCCAATACGGGCTGGGGCGAATCTCCACATTTTCGATCAAACCCAGCACGAATCGCGGATTCAGTTCAGGGTTGGTTATTTCGATCTGCGCAAACCCGGCGTCACTCACCGATGACTGATCATTGATGACTGACGACTGCTTTAGCTGCACACCGGTCAATGCCGCCACCTCGCGCGCCACGCCCAGGATGCTGGCGGCGCGGGCAGTGTTCGGCAGGATGGAGATATCCAGCACGGCGTCGCCCATATACGCCACCAGCGGCACACCGACCGGGGCATCCTCGTCCAGGATGATGACCCCTTCGTGATCTTCTGAGATGCCCAGTTCCTTCTCGGAGCAGATCATCGAATAGGAGTCGAAGCCGCGGATCTTGGTGCGCTTGAGCGTGGTCAGCACCTGGCCTGGCTGGTGGCCATCATAAATTTGCGCGCCTTCGCGGGCGTAAGCCACCTTGAGAGGCTTTTCCAGCGGACCGATGCCTTTGTACGGGAACAGGTTTGGCGCGCCGGTTAAGACGACGTGTTCCTGCTCGCTGTCGTAGAGTTTGCACAGCACCAGCCTGTCGGCGTTGGGGTACGGCATCACCTCCGAGACCGAGGCAACGACGATTTTATCGGCGACCCACTCGATCCCAGAAGTGTTGATCTCGAGCACCGAATCGCCGCTCGTGTGGCCTTCGACTTTTTCGGCTGGCAGTGGCAATCCGACATATTGAATGGCTTCCACTTCCAGCCCGGCCAGCGTCAACCGCCGCGCCAGTTCTTCGATGGGGATGGTAATTTCGACAAAATCTTTTAGCCAAGAAATAGGAACTTTCATAAGAACCTCCAGACCTCACCCCCCACCCCTTCTCCCCTCCCCCCTCTCCTGCCAGGAGAGGGGGGAGGGGGAGGGAGGAGAGGTTAGAACTGCTCCAAGAACCTCAAATCATTCGTCCAGAAATAGCGAATATCCACGATGTAATAGCGCAGCATGGTGACGCGCTCCGGGCCGATTCCAGCTGCGAAGCCGCTGTACTTTTCTGGGTCGTAGCCGCCGTTGCGCAGCACGACCGGATGCACCATACCGCAGCCCATGATCTCCAGCCAGCCGCTGCCCTTGCAGACCTGGCAGCCCTGGCCGCTGCACAGGAAACACTCCACGTCCACTTCGGCGCTCGGTTCGGTGAACGGGAAGTACGAGGCGCGGAAACGGGTACGGACGTTCTGCCCGAACATTCGGCGGGCGAAGTCGGCGATGGTGCCCTTCAAATCGCCAAAGGTGATGCCGCGCCCGACGGCCAATACTTCCAGTTGGTTGAACTGGATGTCCTTGCGGGCATTGACCTCTTCGTAACGCGAGCACATGCCTGGCAGGATGATGCGCACCGGCGGCGGGTCATCGGGATCAGCCGCCGAGAACTCGCGCATAGCATGGATCTGCCCCGGCGAAGTATGCGTGCGCAGGAGGAGAGGGTTGTCGCCCCGATCACCGCTGCTCTTGATAAAGAAAGTATCCTGCATATCGCGGGCGGGATGGTCGGGTGCGAAGTTGAGCAACTGGAAGTTGTACTCGTCTGTCTCGATCTCGCGCGAGCGGTAGACCTGAAAGCCCATGTCACCGAAGACGCGGAACATCTCCCGCAAAGTTTGCGTGGTGGGATGCAGGCGGCCGAGGGGGAACGGGCGTCCCGGCAGGCTGACGTCCAGTTGCTCCTGCTCGAGCGAACGCTTCAGCGCCGCCAGGCGCAGCGTCCCGGACATCTCGCCGAGCGCTGTTTCGAGGATCTTTTTTGCCTCGTTGGCGCGTTTACCGATGGCCGGACGCTCCTCCTTTGGCAAAGCACCCAGCCCGTCGAAAACCTGCATCAGCGGTGAACTGCGACCCAGGTGAGTGACGCGCCAGGCCTCCAATGTAACCTCGTCGCTTACGGCATGAAGTGCTTCTAACGCGGCTTTTTCGATTCCATTCAGCTTCTCAAGCATTCGTACCTCCACACTCTCGCCTTCACTTATATGTCATTCTGCCTGCCCTGGCGGGCTAGGCCAGGGAGCGACCGCTTCGCTTTGCTCAGTGCAAGCTCCGGGAGTGAAGAATCTCATGTGCCCAGAAACTCTTCGGTCGCTTCGCTTCCTCAGAGTGACATTTTCAAACAATAACCTCCCGCCCACAAAATGGGACGGGAGGGGTTCCCGCGGTACCACCCAAATTAGTCGCTCGCGCGGCTCGCTCTTTAGAGAGCAGAGATGAGAGATTGGAGATTAGTATGACTAATCTCTACTCTCGACTCTCTAGTCTCTTCCCCTCTAACGCTGGGACTGCGGCTCGAACTACAAAACGTGGCACGTTACACCAGAACACATGACACGCTCTTCACCTGAGCGGCTCGGGAGGGAACTTCGGCCAGTTGCTACTGAGCGCGGGTCTCAATCTATGCCCGGCGCATCCCTGTCAGCTTTCGCTGGCGTACTTTCCTCCGTCAAAGCCATTGGAAAAGGTCAGTTGTTGGCCTTATTATCTGCAAAAACAGGTGTGTGTCAAGGGGCGCGCGTATCATAAGAATTCGCTCAATGGATACCGATATAGCAAACGGGAAACGAATTTCGTCTCCTGGAATCCACCTACTCTGAAAAGGTTCCTATGGCGTAGGAGTAAACGTTGGTACAAGTTCTACAGGGCCAGACCAGGGAAGATAGGAGGCGAATGTCCCCAGGTCAACCCCGCCGATGACCGGCCGGCGGTTCAAGTAATAGAGATTATACATACCCTGGTTCCAGGGCGATCCCAGCCCAACAGCGGACGTATATCCGTAATCCTGTACCTTCTGGCTGACCACCGTATCCATCTCGCCAAAGGGATAGGCAAAGCTCATCACTGGAACGCCCAATGCCTCCTGAAGGTCAATTCGAGACTGGGCGATTTCAACATCCAGGCTATCATGTGCATAGCGCAAGTCAGCATGGGTCATGCTGTGACTGCCCACTTCCCAGCCGGCTGCCACCATTTCTTTGATCTGGTCAATGCCCATGTAGCCGTCTGCATATAAAAAGTTGACAACGATATACACCACACCGCTAAAACCGTATTTCTGCATGATTGGATAAGCATTAGTGAAAACATCCAGATCACCGTCATCGAAAGTAATTATGACTGGACGATTGGGCAGCGGGGCGCCGCGCGTGATCGCTTCGGTCAATTGCGTGATCGAGATCGAAGTATAGCCCCAATCGCTCAAGGCTTTCATTTGCATCTCGAAATCTTCGCGCGCAACGTAATAGGTTGAGGCAGCTGGTGAGCTGGGCAGCCCGATGTGATGGTAGAGCAGGATCGGACAGACAACCTTGCCAGGCCCTTGCAACACCCAGGTTGGGGTCGGCTTGGGGGTGGGCGTAAGTGTCAGCGTGACCGTGGGGGTGCGTGTTGGGGTGCTTGTCAGCGTAGGGAGGGGAGTCTGCGTCTCAGTTTCAGTGGGAAGAGCTGTGGCAGAAGGCAAGTCGGGGATCGCTTGTCCATGCGCAGCACCTACTCGGTTGCAGCCTATTAGAAACACGAATACCAATAAAAGGGTTATCAGCGCGAAGCGGCGAAAGGGCATCAGTTTTCCAGAGGGATTAAGAGCGATTCAATTCCCAGATGATGCGCAGACCGTCCAGCGTCAGCCAGGGGGCGAGAATCTGGATGACCGGCGTCTCTTTCGCTATTATTTCGGCCAGCCCGCCAGTGGCGACGACTTTCATCTCCGGGCCGAGTTCTTTGCGGAAGCGTTCGACCATGCCTTCGGTCATCGCCACGTAGCCGTAAATCAGCCCGGACTGCATGGCGTGGGGTGTGTTGCGCCCAATGACCGACGGCGGCTTTTGCAGGTCAATTCGCTGGAGTTTGGCGGCATGGGCGAAGAGCGCCTCGGCCGCCAGGTTGATACCGGCCGTGATGGCCCCTCCCAGGTAATCCCCTTCTTTGGTGATGGCATTGAAAGTAGTTGCCGTGCCAAAATCCACAATGCAGGCCGGGCCGCCGTAGAGATTGTAGACAGCCACCGCGTCGGCCACGCGGTCCGCGCCGACAGCGCGCGGGTCTTCGTAGAGGATGCGGATGCCGGTCTTCACGCCCGTATCCACCACCAGCGGTTCCTGTTTGAGGTACTCGCGGCAGGCCTGGGTAACGCGCCCGGTCAGCGGTGGGACGACCGAGGCCAGGCAGATGCCGGTCAGGTCAGCATAGGAACGCCCGATGTGTTCGAGCAGGCCGAGAAACTGAAGCCCGTATTCATCCGGCATGCGCTGGTGGTCGGTCGCCAGGCGCCAGTGGGGGCCAAGCTTATCGCCCTCAAACAGGCCGAGGGTCAGGTTCGTGTTGCCTACATCAACGGTGAGTAGCATACGCTTATTATAACGCTCAAGCAATCATTTTACCGCTTCTATGAACTCCATCCCCATATCGTAAGCTAACCTTTCTGGCGGCTCGCCAGCCAGTCTTTAAGCGCCGGGCCTGTGCCTATTTCCCAAGGGCGGATTTCTTCCGGTGCGAGCGCCTTGCTGGCGGCCAGTTCACCACCGATAACGATTTCGCCTTCAGCGCGGACGTGAAAGGCGAAGATAATCTGGTTTCTCTGCTCGAAGGCATAGTGCCCGACGAAGGAGACGATCTCGCCATCCAACCCAAGCTCCTCTTTGACTTCGCGCAGCACACCCTGCTCAGGGGTTTCGCCTTTTTCGAGAAAACCCGCCACGATGCCAAGCCACTTTTCGGGCCAGCCTTTGTTACGGGTCAGAATGACCTTGCCTTCGCGTTCGACGATCGCGGCAATAACAGGGATGGGATTATCCCAAAAGACGAAATCGCAGGCGGGGCATTTCTGACGTGCGTGTCCGCCGATTTCGGCTTCGATCAGTTCCGCGCCGCATTGAGGACAGGATTTGTAGATCATTCTTTTTCATCCCTTCATTGGTGTATTTGCAAGTCATGCGATCTCCTAAGACTTCCGAAGTCTTGGAGACTTCGGAAGTCTGACAATATTTCTTGCCCCACAGCCAGAGAATAAAATCCTGGTCGAAGGTCGGCGCGCCGAGGGCTTGAAGACGTTCCAGCACGGTGCCGCGATAATCCGTGCCATGATTGACCAGGTGCAGGAGCGCCTGCCAACGTGGGCCGGGCATACCATAAATGTGCGGATCATTTCAACCGATGACATACTACACCTCCATGTCTGGAGGCAGGACGGCTTTGCCTGCCTCAGTCATTTTTCCTTCCTGGATAAGTCTGCGGGCTTTTGCTTTGTTAGCTTCAGTCCAGTTGGAAACTCTACGGCGCGGGGTGAAGAGCTGGACGTATTTTTCAGTGTCTATGGACTTCACCATGCTGTCCACCCAGCCGAAACAAAGAGCCTCCTCCACGGCCTCGTTGAAACTAATGGTCGGTTTGCCGGAGGATTTCTTGTAGATCACCAGCCAGATTTCCTTCTTGATCTGGTGATTTTCTGCCAGCCACTTCCTGAACTGCTGACAATCTGTCAGGGAAAGGGACTCATCAATTTTCAACGTCCTCCTTCCATGAAAAGCAGTTGAATTATATCTATTTATGTCCACTTTATGGGCTGTGAATCCTTACCCCCCTCTGTCCCCCCATTTCTGCCTGCGCCAGTGCCGCCCTGGCTTGGCCGCCAGGACAGGCAGGCACAGGTAAACTTCGAAATGGGGGGATGAAAGGGGGGCGGGAAGGGGCCAACAGGCTTTTTCTCAGACGTTTGTGCCATTGACAGGTTTGTGAGCGTTGGGGTAAACTAATAGCGTTAAGTATTTCCTTAACGGCTGGAGAAAAACATGGGCACGGTCGAAACACTCAGGGCATTCGAGCAGATCAAACTGCTCTCCGATCCCCGCCGCCTGGCGATCCTGCGCCTGCTGATGGCAGGACAGGCCACGCTTACCCACCTCGGCCAGGCCCTTGGCGAGCATCCGGCTTGGGTGCGGCACCACATCAAAAAATTGGAAGAGGCCGGGCTGGTCGAAGTGAACGAGATCAAGGTCACCAGCGGCGTGACGGAAAAATTCTATCGCAGCCGCGCCGGAGCTTTCCTCATCCAAGAGATGGTCTTGCCGCAAGATACCAATCGGCCGACAGTCATCTTCTCCGGCAGTCACGACCTGGCAATCGAGCGCTTGGCCGGACAACTCTCCCCTCACGTCAATATGTTGACATTGCCAGTTGGCAGCCTGGATGGGCTGATCGCCTTGCGCCAGGGTTTTTGTCATCTTTCCGGCTGCCACCTGCTCGACAAGGATGGGGAGTACAACGTACCATTCGTGCGCCACTTTTTCCCCGACCGGCCTATGTCGCTGTTTACGCTTGCTCACCGTCAGCAGGGACTGCTGCTTGCACCCGGCAATCCCAAGGGCATTCGCAGAGTTGCCGACCTGGCCTGGCCGGATGCAACCTTCATCAACCGCCAGCGCGGCTCAGGTACACGCCTGTGGCTGGATGCCCGGCTTCACGAACTGGGCATCCCCGGCGAACAAATCCGCGGCTATGAGAATGTAGTTTCCACGCATACCGAATGCGCCCTGGCCGTCCAGCGCAGCGAAGCGGACGCGGCCCTTGGCCTGCAAGCCGCGGCCTTCCAGCATGGATTGGATTTCATTCCCCTGTTCTTTGAGCGTTACGATCTGACTGTCCCCCAGGAGCAGTTTGAGGCGGTTGCCCCCCTGCTGGACTTCCTGCAATCTGGAGATTTCCGGCGTGATGTGGCAAGCCTGAGCGGCTATGATACCACGCACACCGGTGAGCAAATTCTTCTTTAGATGCTTACGTCGGTGCTTAGCCCCGACGAGAGCGAGAATTCCTCTGTAGGAGAAAAGACAACATGAAACGCACGATCAACATCTTTCTGACCCTCTTCGTTTTTCTCTCCCTGGCGCTTTCAGCGTGCGAAGTCCCCGGAGGGGGCGGGGCGTCCAACCCTACGCCTGCCGCGATAGTCCCCATTGCCACTGAGCCACCGGCAGCCGCGCCCTTACCGACACCTGTTCCTTCGCCGACGCCGATCCCCGCTCCCGCCAACCCGAACCTGATCCTGGCGACCACCACGAGCACGCAGGACTCGGGTCTTCTGGATGTGTTGATCCCGCTCTTCGAGCATCAGACCGGCTACGTGGTCCAGACCGTTGCGGTCGGCACCGGTGCGGCGCTCCAGATGGGCGAGGAGGGCAACGCGGATGTTCTGCTCGTCCACGCGCCGTCGTCAGAAAAGACATTCATGGATAACGGCTTCGGCTCTGACCGTCGCCTGGTCATGCACAACGACTTTGTCATCGTCGGGCAAGCGGACGATCCGGCAACCATCCAGGGCGTTGCCACCGCTGTGGAGGCCTTTCAGAAGATCGCGGCCGCAGGCGCTACCTTCGTCTCGCGCGGCGACCAGTCGGGCACAAACACGAAGGAATTGAGCCTGTGGAATTCAGCGAACATTGATCCGGCCGGCCAGGCCTGGTACCTAGAAACCGGCCAGGGCATGAGCGCGACGTTAACCATCGCTTCCGAGAGAGAGGCCTACACCCTTACCGACCGCGCCACCTTCCTGGCGAATAAGCTCAATCTGCAACTGAATATTCTTTACGAGGGCGACACCATCCTGCTGAACGTCTACCATGTCATCACGGTCAATCCCGCCAAGCAGGTCAATGTCAACTATGATGGCGCCATCGCCTTCCTGAAGTTCCTGACCACACCCGAAACGCAGGCGCTGATTGGTGAATTCGGCAAGGACAGGTTCGGCCAGCCGCTCTTCTTCCCAGATGCCGACAAGACCGATGCTGATCTGGGTTTGCCTTGAATAAATTGCATTGCCGCGCACCTCACAGGTGCGCGGCACATCAACTTGATCATGAACCTAATCTGGCAAGGCATTCAAAACGCACTTCTGCAGCTCTCTGGCGGTGATCCGGAGGTTTGGCAGATCACCCTGCTTTCCCTCAAGGTCTCCGGCCTGGCAACGGCCATCAGCCTGTTGATCGGCTTGCCGCTGGGTACCGGTCTTGCACTGGGAAAGTTCCCCGGGCGCTCGTTTTTCCTCAGCCTGATCAACACCGGCATGGCGCTGCCTCCGGTCGTGGTCGGGCTGGTAGTTTCTGTTTTCTTGTGGCGCAGCGGCCCGCTCGGCACGTTGCGCCTGATCTACACGCCGGCCGCCATCGTCATCGCGCAGACGATCATCGCAGCGCCGGTGGTGACTGGCCTGACCGCCGCCGCCCTCCAGCAGCTCGACCCGCGTCTGCGCCTGCAATTGCTCGGCCTGGGGGCTTCTCGTTTCCAAATGATCCTCGCCTTGTGGCGGGAAGCGCGCCTGCCTCTACTGGCCGCCTTGATGGCCGGATTTGGCAGCGTCATTTCCGAAGTCGGCGCTTCGATGATGGTCGGGGGAAATATCCGCTACCAGACGCGCGTGCTGACGACTGCCATTGTCTTGGAGACAGGCAAAGGTGAATTTGCGCGTGCTATTGCCCTCGGCGTTTTGCTGCTATTCCTGACCTTCCTGGTCAACCTGGCCCTGACCTGGATCCAGCAGCGGGGGGCCAAACGATGAGCGACTTGCTGGCAATCCGCGACCTGCTCGTTCGCCGTGAGGAGCAAATTGTCTTAGAAATTGACCGGTTGAGCGTTCAAAAGGGGGAAGTATTGGCCGTCATCGGCCCGAACGGCGCCGGGAAGAGTACCCTCTTGCTGACGCTCTCGCGCCTGATCAGGCCGGCGCGCGGTGAGATCACCTTCGGCGATCAGCCACTCGAAGCGCAGAACGACCTCCAGTACCGCCGCCGCATTGGATTGGTCTTGCAGGAGCCGCTCCTGTTGAACACATCTGTCTTCGAGAACGTGGCTGCCGGCTTGCGCTTCAGGCATCTGCCAAAAGAAGAGATCACCCGGCGCGTGGACGCCTGGCTGGCGCGGCTGGGCATCAGTCACCTGCGGGATCGTCCAGCGGCCAAACTCTCAGGCGGCGAGGCGCAGCGCGTCAGCCTGGCGCGGGCGTTTGCCATTGCGCCCAGCCTGCTCCTGCTGGATGAACCTTTCAGCGCCCTGGATTCCCCAACTCGCTCCCGCCTGCTCGAAGACCTGCATTCTTTGCTGAAAGAAACCGGCCAGACGACCATCTTCGTCACACACGATTTGGATGAAGCCCTGCTGCTCGGCGATCAGGTCGCCGTGTTGCTCGCTGGCCGCCTGCGCCAGTGCGGTAGACCGGAGCAGGTCTTTGCCGAACCCACCGACGCGGACGTGGCCGCCTTCGTCGGCGTGGAAACGATCGTGTCCGGCCAGGTTATCGCCTGTCGGGATGGCCGGGTAATCGTAGATGCGAACGGCCTCCACCTGGAAGCAGCCGGCGAGATGAACCCTGGGCGGACGGTTCTGTTCTGCTTGCGCCCCGAAGACGTGACCCTCTGGACGAAGGATGGCGTCCCGGCCTCCAGCGCGCGCAACCGCCTGACGGGTCGCATCCTGCGCCTATCGCAACAGGGATCGATGTTCCGGGTGGTGGTGGATTGTGGCTTTCCGCTCATGGCGCTGGTCACGCGAGCCTCGGCGCGCGAAATGAGCCTGGCAGAGGGGATGGACGTTTCCGCCTCATTCAAAGCCAGCGCGGTGCATTTGATCCCCCGTTGATTTGGATGCCATAGACTCCCATTTCATTGATAACTTTTGCGTGCGCACCACACGATACGAGGTACCTCAAGCGAAAGCCCTAGTATAATTCTCCATAAGGAGATCGGACACGGTTGACCGCCAACGAGCAAACCCCGCCCGCGCATCCACGCGCCCGGCCTGTCTTGGGAGCAGTGCGGTATTTGGCTGGCAAGGCATTGACCATTGCGTTGACCATTTTTATCGGGGTTTTTATCACCGTAATGATCGCGAACCAGCCATCCCGGCGCGGGCTTGGACCGCCCGTATCCCCATTTGAAACCAGCCTCGAATCGCAGATATATCTTGTCGTACGCAACAATATAAACAATGGAACCATCACTCAGATTTCCCCCGGGGTTCCCGATCAAAATCAAGTAGACGCCCTGACTGAAAAATTGCGCACGGAGGCGGGATTAAATCTTCCGTACCTGCCGCGTTACATGCTCTGGACATTAAAAGCGCTCACATTCGATTGGGGGCCGTTGGGCGAGAGGCAGTCAGCTTCGTGGTTCAGCGTTAACAGGACCACGGCCGGTGCGCGCGACATCATATTACAGTACCTGCCCAATACATTACTGCTGACAGGAATTTCATATCTCCTGGTACTCCTGCTTGGTATGCCTCTATCCCTATATCTGGCGCGGAACTATGGGAGCCGGGCCGACAGGCTGTTTGCAATTCTTTCGCCGATCTCTTCCGTGCCAAGCTGGGTGTTTGCCATTCTGCTGATCTCCATCTTTGCGTTTCAGTTGCGCTGGCTCCCTTTCAGCGGCATGTTCGACTATCCCATACCTGAGAACCCAATTGAGTATGTTTTAAACCTTTCCAGACACTTGATCTTGCCGGTATCTGCCATTGCGCTCAGCCTGCTTTTTCAGGTAGTGTATGCGTGGCGCACCTTTTTTATCATCTATTCCGATGAGGATTACGTCGAACTCGCGCAAGCCAAGGGATTGCCATCCAAGCTGCTGAATAGGCAATACATTCTGAGGCCTGCGTTGCCTTATGTCATTACGAGTTTTGTGACCACCCTGATCAGTTTCTGGCAGTTGAGCATGGCGCTGGAGGTGATCTTCCGATGGCCGGGGCTGGGCTGGCTGTACATCAAAGAAGCCCTGCCCAATTTCTGGGGAGAAAGCATGGAGCCGGGCGAGTTAATTATTGTAGTGGGAATCGTGGTCATCTTTGCCTACTTGCTTGGGGCTGTTGTGTTCATACTTGATCTTGTCTACGTAATTGTTGACCCACGCATTCGCCTTCTTCGGGCAAATAATGAGATGCAAGCCCAGGAGCGAGTTCAATCGAGAGGCGCGAGGTGGAGGAGGCGCTTCAAGACCTGGACGAAGGGGAGAGACCAGGATTACGGGATCAAGGCCCAAGATCCCGCGAAGAGGCGGAAATTTTCATGGGCTCAGGTGGCGGGTAATTTCAAAGGATCCATCCTCGACCTTCGCGAGAGGAGCAGGTTGTTTTTCCAGGAACTTCGCAGGTACCCATCTGCCATCTTTGGACTGACGGTGATCGTCTTATTACTTGCTGGATCAATATACGCAGTCACTGCCCTCCCATACGCGCAAGTTGGAAAGGATTACGAACAGAAGCGCTTGACAGGCCGCAGTTACATCCCGCGCACGGCCATGCCTGCATGGGTAAATTTGTTCCATAACCCCCCGTTGCTTTCTACACTCATCATGGATCAGAACAGCCCGGAAGCCAATGTGTCCATGCGCACGCTGGATAACGGCTGGATCGAAAAAACAATTACGTTCACATTCGAATATCCCTACAGGGAAACCCCAAGCGAGATTTTTCTTTACTTCGACCCCATATATAAAGAGAAGCTTCCATTTGTTACGCTTGAATGGCAGTACCCGGATGGCAGGAGCCTCGAACTCAGACGGACAATTGCAGAACCAAGTTCAAGTTATGATTTTGAATCAAGTATTATCCCCCTTCAACTTCTCAAACAATATCCTGAATGGAACAATTGGTTCATTAATACTGGGCTTTATACAACACCTGTTTTCACCCTGCTATTTGCCGAACCGGGTTCCCCCCAGCCTGCTCCGCAGCACGGGACGTATCAACTGACGATCAAGAGTCTGCTCTTTGAGCAGGACAGCGATCTTCAGGCGCAGTTTGTTCTATTAGGGCAGGTGTACGGACTGGCAGGGACAGATTACGCGCGACGGGATTTGATTGTGCCTTTGTTTTGGGGAATGCCGTTCGCATTGCTCATCGGCTTGCTGGGGACGCTCATCACCACATTGGTAGCCATGTTGTTGCCAGCCATCGGCGTATGGTATGGCGGCTGGGTTGACAATTTAATCCAAAGACTCACTGAAATTAACATGGTTATACCCGGCTTGACGATCGCCGTTCTGGCAAATGTGCTTTTTAACATCAATATTTGGATCATATTGGGAATCGTGGTTGTCATCAACGCCTTTGGTTCTCCCATCAAAATAATTCGTTCGGCGCTCCTGCAAGCGAAGGAAGCGCCGTATATCGAAAGCGCGCGTTCGTATGGGGCAAGCAATTTCAGGATCATCATGAAATATCTTCTGCCACGTATCATGCCGGTGTTGATCCCTCAATTGGTGACACAGGTGCCAAGCTTCATCTTTTGGGAAGCTACACTGGGTTTTTTTAATATCAAATCTAACTATCCATCGTGGGGGCGTATCATCTACGACGGACTAGCGAACGGAGCATTATATGGTTCACCGTTTTGGGTGTTGGAACCAATCTCCCTGCTGTTGCTTACAAGTCTTGCGTTTGCCATGCTCGGTTCTGCGCTCGAGCGTATTCTCAACCCGCGCATAATCGATACGATCCCTGTTGTAAAAGATGAATCAAAACAGGAAGTGGATCGCGCCGATGCTCGCCAAAGAAAAGGACTTCGTCTTCTCTTTGACAGGAGGGTCATTATAGGCTTGATTGCCGTTGTTGTTCTTTTCATAGCAGGCAAGATATTGACCAGCGCGGCCATTAATTCTATGGTTCCCTCTCAAGCGACCGAACTGAGGGAATCGATAAACACGTCGACAGACGCCACAAGTAAACCTATTCCTGTCACCGCCTCTTCTCCGACCGAAACGCCGGCTTCCGTTCCAGGGACGTTATCCACCCCCACGCCAATCCCGGCACCGCCGACCCTTACACCTAGGGCAACAGTGGTTGTCAGCGAACCAACACTTGTGCCATCTCCAGTTGATTCGCGCCCAGTAACCTACACACTGCGTCCGGGCGAGTTTCCTTATTGTATTGCGCGCCGCTTCGATGTGGATCCAAATGAATTGCTGGCTCTAAACGGGCTGGGAAATCATCAGGTTTTTTATGTTGGAACGGTTATCCAGATTCCACAAACTGGGAACCCTTTCCCCGGGAATCGTATGTTGCGATCTCACCCAACAACGTATACTGTTGCCAGGCAGAACGAGACCCTCTACGGAGTTGCCTGTTTGTTTGGCGATGTCGATCCAGCGATCATTGCCCAGGCGAATAATATTTCTGTGGATTCAACCCTGTTCGTGGGACAACAATTGACGATCCCTTGATACTACAGCACCGTGGCGATGGCGCTGATCTTGGGCTTCCATCGCAACGACATGCACCACCTGGACCGCTTTGGACGGTGGGAGGCGGACAGCCGGGCAGAGTATCGAGCCGAGTTGTGGGGTATGATTGATCACCTGTACAACGCGGCCTGCATCGCGGCTTGGTTACCTTTTAGGGATTCACACCCGGATCAATAAATCCCGCCTGCAAATCGCTCAACACCTCTCCCACCAGCCGCTGCTTGCCCTCCGTGAGCAAGTCGGGATTGATATCGGTCAGGAGGAGCGGGGTGGAGAGGTTCTGTCCGCCCTTGCCAGCGACCAGGTCGGGGAAGATTTTTTGAATGGCAGAGATGACTTCCGGCTGGATGCTGACAACCCAGCCCGGACGCAGATCCTCGGATGGCAGGGACTCGCTGATGATCTGGATGTCTTTTTGGTAGAGATAATCCAGCAAATCGGGCGTGGCGATCTCAGGATAAACGAACGCAACCTCGACCATATAGCGCGCCAGGCCGTCGGCATAGGCCGGGTATTGGCCCTCCGGGGCGTCTTTGGGTATCTCGATGTGCAAGGGGTAACCGTAGAATGGGGCGAAGGAAGGATTGCACAGGCCGCAGTAGAAATGCACGCCGTTGATGAAGGCCGCCTCGGCGATAAGGGCGCTGGGATTGTCTTCCTGGGTGAGGATACCGACGCGAAAATCGGGCGAAAGCATGGCGGCGATGTAACCGGCCAGGAAAGCCTGCTGATCCACCGGTTTGCCGGAGGTACCGATCAGGGACAGGTTCGCGGCGGCAGTCAGGCCGGGGATGCCGACGCCCAGGAACTGGATCTGGGGTGCGGCAGCAGCCAGTCCGGCCAGACCGGGATCGGGCGGCAGGGCGATGACCACCTTCAGACCCGGTTCCGTGCTGACGTCGCTAACAGTCAGCACATTGCGCACCTGGAAGCGCATCCCGGCCTGCTGCGCCAGATCGTATACGCTGGTTTGATATAAGCTGGATTGATCCGACGGCATGTCCGCTGGGATGACCAGGATGACCAGGGGACTTACCGCTGTGGATTCTGTGGTTGGGCTGGGGGTAGGCGGCGGAGCCGTCGGCTCAGCCGGATTCGGCGTCGACGTTGGCCGGCCAGGGATGGTGCAGGCCGCAAGCAGGATGAGTAATAGGATGGAAGCGAAGCGAATTCGCACAGCAAGTCTCCCGAGTAGGCCTTCGGCGGTGAAGGTTTCCAATATTTTACCTGAAAAGCCCTGAGCCGGACGAACCGGAATCAGACAGGGGATTTCAAACACAAAGAACCTATCCGAAAATTAAGAACCTGACCACAAAGACACCAAGTCACTTAGAAAATCAAAAGAAAAAAGTAGAGACGCTCAATCAGGGCGTCTCTACATAGGAGGAGAAATATGAAATGTTTGGCTGGCGTTATTTCGCTGCTACTTTGATCGTCTTCGGGCGAGCGGATTCAGTCTTGGGCAGGCGCAGGGTCAGCACGCCGTCGGTGATCTTGGCCTCGGCTTTTTCGGCGTCTACCGGCGCGGGCAGGCGCAGGCTGCGGCTGAAGGAGCCATGCGGCAGTTCGCGCATCAGGTACTCGTTCTCATCCTGCTTGAACTCGCCTTCGATGGTGACCACGTCGTCCAGGATCTGGATGTTGAGGTCGCTGGCTTTCAGTCCAGGCACGAGCGCGCTCAGGACGAACGCCTCGTCTTCATCGCGGATATCCACAGCCAGGGTGAAATCTCTATCGGCTTCACAATAAGCCTGCATGGCCCAGCGGCGGGCCATGCGGTACGGGTAAGGGGTAACGTAGAAAGTCATTTTTGATCTCCTTTTTGTTTATTTTTGCTTACGATATTGGCCTTATCTTATCCAGTTTGTGTAAGAATCCCGAAAGTGGAAAGTAGGATTTGCGTTAGAGGAATCCAAAAGGTGTATATAATGGTAGCCGGAGGCTACTATTATCGGGCTATGCAAAAACGCCTGATCTACGTGGTATTTGTGGCTGGCGCGCTCCTGGGCGTCGGGTTTTACCTTTACCGGACGCTGCGGCCTTCGCTGGCGCGCTCAACGCGCGTGGTCGAGTGGATCCGGGATCCGCAGGCTCACCCGGCCTGGGCGGTGCGGGCCGGGACCCGTTGCGGCGCGGACGCCCCGTTCGTGATGCCCACCGACGGCTTCATCGGCTACCTGTGGGACGACTCGTTCAAGATCGGGCACCGTCACCAGGGCATTGACATCTTCGGCGGGACGGACCTGGGCCTGACGCCGGTCGTCGCGGCCTATCCCGGCTACCTGACCCGTTTGCCAGATTGGAAGTCGTCGGTCATCGAGCGCGTCCCCGAAGACCCGTTGCAGCCTGGACGCCAGATCTGGCTCTACTACACCCACATGGCCGACCCGGCCGGCAATTCGTTCATCTCGCCGGAATTTCCACCCGGTACATATGAGAAATACGTCGAGGCCGGGACGCTGCTTGGTTACCAGGGTGACTATTCCGGCGACCCGAATAATCCGGTTGGCGTGCATCTGCATTTTTCGATCGTGCTCGACGACGGGCAGGGTAACTTCCGCAGCGAACTGGACATCAACAACACGCTCGACCCATCGCCGTATTTCGGGCTGGAGTTGAACGCCAGTGCCAATAGCGACGAGGTGGTGGTTTGCGGACAGTAAAACGTAAAGCCCCGAAGGCCTACTCGGTAAAACGTAATTGGGCGAGGTAAAATGGCTGATTTCAAAGATAAGGTGGTTTTAATCACCGGCGCGGGCAAAGGGACGGGCCGCGCCGTTGCCGAAGGGTTCGCCGCGCGCGGGGCAATCGTGGCTGCCAATGACATCACGCCGGTCAACCTGGATGAAACCGTTGCCAGAATCACGG
>Ga0315297_10000828_pt1 | contig 18492 bp, 16 predicted proteins | sample YL17G15_0_MG_FD_203628 | JGI IMG/M metagenome (GOLD analysis project Ga0315297, IMG submission 203628) | Sediment microbial communities from Yellowstone Lake, YNP, Wyoming, USA - YL17G15_0 | ecosystem: Environmental > Aquatic > Freshwater > Lake > Sediment | place: USA: Wyoming | collected... | reverse complement strand
TCTCCCGGGCCGCCCCCAAGGCCAGGCCGCACTGCCAGTTGAGCCAGTGGGCGCAGGACTGGGTCATCGAATCGGACCAGCCCTTGCGGCGGTCAAACTCGGCGATCAGGGCCAGCCAACGGCGACTGGCGGCATTCAGGTGTCCGGCCAGTTCGGTGATGGCCGAGGCCAGTTCACCGATCGAGAGCGTGTCGTGCGGATCCGAACCGGGGCCTTCCATGGGGCTCTCCAAGCACCTGTAAGTATGTACAGCAGTCTAGCACATTCCTTATTAAAAGCAATAAGTTATACGCACAAAACCGCGCAAGACTACCCTCACCAAACGGGCCCAGAACCCCGCCGCAGTGACTCCATCCGCGGTGCCACGCCCAGCCATGAACCACTCGCCCAGCGACATAACTGGCGATTCGCCGGGCCACCGAACTCGATCTAGTCCACGCCACTGGCCGGCGATACGCTGCGGCCATGACCCAGCACATCCGCTCCGGCTTCGCCGGCACCGTCGGCAACACGCCGCTCATCCGCCTCAACAGATTCAGCGACGAGACCGGCTGCGAGATCCTCGGCAAAGCCGAGTTCCTGAACCCCGGCGGATCGGTGAAGGACCGCGCTGCCAAGGGCATCCTCGATAACTTCGAGCGCCAGGGCCTGCTGAAGACGGGCGGAACCGTCGTCGAGGGCACGGCAGGCAACACCGGCATCGGCTTCGCGCACTTGTGCAACGCGCGCGGGTATCGCTGCGTGATCGTGATGCCCGACAACCAGTCGCCGGAGAAGGCGGCGCTGCTGCGCACGCTCGGTGCCGAGGTGCAGGTCGTGAAGACCGTGCCGTACAGCAATCCCGATCATTACCAGAAGCTTGCCCCGCGCGTGGCGCAGGAAATCCGCGGCGCTGTCTGCGGCAACCAGTTCGACAACACCGCCAACCGTGACGCGCACTTCGCGACCACGGGGCCCGAAATCTGGCACGACACCGACGGACGGCTCGACGCGTTCGTCTGCGCCACCGGCACCGGGGGCACGCTCGGTGGCGTCTCGCGCTCACTCAAGGAACTGAGCAACGGCCGAGTGCGCATCGTGCTCGCCGACCCGATGGGCAGCGCGCTCTACCAGTGGGTCAAGACCGGCGAACTCAAGTCTGCGGGGTCGAGTGCGGTAACTGAAGGCATCGGCATCGGGCGCGTCACGGCGAACCTCGAAGGCTCGCCGCTCGACGACGCCGTGCAGATCGAGGATCCGGAAATCGTGCGCACCACGTATCGCCTGTTGCACGAGGAAGGCTTGTTCCTCGGCAGCACGAGCGGCACGAACGTCTCGGCGGCGGTGCGGGTGGCGAAGCAACTCGGTCGCGGCCACACCATCGTCACCATCCTGTGCGACGGCGGACAGAAGTATCTCTCGCGGTTCTACAACCCCGAGTGGCTGCAACTGAAAGGGCTCGACGGGCACGCTGCCCGGTAGCAGCAGGGCAGCGTTCAGTTCGGGCGCAGTTTCTTCGTCTTCTTCAGCACGCGGGCCGCTGCCCACAATGCGAGCGCCACGAGCCACACGATCAGCAGCGTATGCGCTGTCGGGTCGCCACCGTTCAAGCGCCCCGCCCGCCACAGGTGCACCGCACCGATGACGCACAGACCGGTGATCCAGCCGAACGGCGTGCCGTATTCCTTGACGATCACGCGGCGCCACTTGAAGTCCATGCTCTGCAGAGTGGCGCCGAGACCCGCGAGGCGGGGCAGCCAGCGCGGCACGTCACGACAATAGGCGTCGAACGCCGCGCCGAACTTGCCGCGCAGGAAGTTCTCCTCGGCCGCGATGATCGCCACGTAGATGAACACGCAGAACGGCACCGCGAGCAGCACGCACGTCCAGGTGTTGCAGGCGAGCGCGACGCCGCACAGGATCAGCACGTTGCCCACGTACATCGGGTTGCGCGAGTGGTTGTAGAGCCCTTCCGTGACCAGGTCTTCGGCGTAGACGCGCCGGTCCTTGCCGCCGCGAATGATGTACTTGAAGCCGATCGTGGTGCCGCGCACCAGCTGGCCGAGGCAGGCAACGACAAACCCGAGCAGCACCGCGTCCATCGGATCCGCAAAGACCTTGCTCCCGGGCAGCAGGACGAACAGCAGCGCGAACGGGAACAGGAAGTTGCGGTAGTGGAAGAAGAAGTTACCGATGCGTACCAGCATGATTATTTCACCGCGACCATGCCGCAGAAGTTGTACCACTTGAAGAACGTGTCCACGTACCGGAAGCCGGTACGCAGCAGCAGTTCGCGGTTCTCGAGCAGCTTGTAGGGCACCAGCACGTTCTCGAGCGCCTCGCGCTTCTGGGTGATCTCGAGTTCGGAGTACCCCATGCGGCGCTTGTATTCGTAGTAGTACTTGATGAAGAGCCTGTTGAAAAGCGAGTCCTCGCCCAGGACCTTCTCGACGAGCAGCAGGCAGCCGTTCTCGTTCAGGCCCCTGTAGACGTCCTGCACGAGACGCTCCCGTTGCAGCGGGCGCACGAACTGCAGTGTCAGCACCAGCGTGGCGACGGAGGCGTTCTCCATCACCACGCCCTGGTTCAGGTCCGCAAAGCGCAATTCGTGCTCGTGCTTCAGCCCGTGCTCGGCAAACTTCTTGCCGCACTTGATGAGCATCTCCTCGGAGTTGTCGAGCCCGACGAACTTGACGCCGGGTTGCACGGTGCGGTCGAGCAGCAGCAGCGTTGTGCCGGTCGAGCAGCCCAGGTCGTAGACGTTCGTGCCGGGCACCGCAAAATCGCCGGCGAGTTCCGCAACCATGCGTTGCTGCTCGGCGTAAAACGGCACGCTGCGCGACACCATGTCGTCGAAGACATTGGCGACTTCCTCGCCGAACTTGAAATCCGAAACAAAATCCTTCGCTTCCCGGAACACCTGATCCCGCGGCGCGTTCTTTTCGGTGGACATTGGAGGGCCCCTGATCCGTTTCGCCTAGTTTACGGGATACCGGGTCAGCCTACCGACCTGTCGCCCGGACGCCGATCCATTCGGGAACGTCGAAATTTCCTGCGGTCGGCCTCAAGGCTGCAATGTGTCCAATGGCAGAGCCGCGTCGCGCCAACGATCAGGGCGGTGGTGAGTCCCCGGCTCTCGTTGCCGGCGTCACGTCGATCTCCGCATCGGCGAGCTTGGTGCGGATCGTCTCGAGTTCCTGCACGGTCGCGATCGGTCCGATCTGCACCCGGTACCAGGTCTCGTCATCCACCGCGACACGCCTGACTTTGGCGTCGATGCCGAGCGTCGCCAGCCTCGCCTGGAGCTTGTCGGCTTCGACGGACTGCTTGAACGAGCCTGCCTGCAACGTCACGTCGCCCTTCGGCAGGCTGGATCCGTCCGCACCTGGTTTGTCCGCCGAGTCGGCCGGGATCTCCACTTCCTGGTTCTTCAGGATGTCGTAGAACGTCAGGTCACCCGACGGGTCCGGCTCGGCCCGGACTTCGTTGGCGACATCTGACTTGGGGACTGCTTTGGCTTCGGCCTGCGGTTCGACCGCTGACTGGCCACGGTAGTGCAGGAACACGCCGAGGGCCACGCTGAGTCCGACGGCCAGGCCGGCGCCGAGGCCGATCCAACCGCTGAACGCCTGGCTGCCGCCGCCCGGTGCGTGACGCTTGACGTGCTTGAAGTCACGGCTGAGCGTACGGCCGCCACCGCCACCGCCACCGCCGCCGGCACCGCGATTGCTCACGTCACATCGCCTCGGGCGCCGAGACGCCGAGCAGGCCGAGGCCGTTGCGCACGACCTGGCGCACGCCCTGGATGAGGGTGAGGCGCGCGTCGCGCAACTCGCCGTCTTCCACCAGGAACTGGTGCGCGTTGTAGTAGGCGTGGAAATCGGTCGCGAGCTCGCGCAGGTAATGCACCAGCGCATGCGGCGCGCGCTGCAGCGCGGCTGCCTCGACGACTTCGGGGAAGCGGCTCATCGAGGCGAGCAGTGCCTGCTCGTGCGTCTCGACCAGCCGGTGCAGCCCGAAGCGGCCGCGCGCGACGTCCAGCTCGAAGCCTTTCTCCCGCATCTGCCGCAGCACGCTGCAGACCCGCGCGTGTGCGTACTGGATGTAGAAGACCGGGTTGTCGTTCGAGTGGGAGACCGCCAGCTGCATGTCGAAGTCGAGGTGCTGCTCGTTGCTGCGCAGCACGTAGAAAAAGCGCGCGGCATCGTTGCCCACTTCGCAGCGCAGCTCGCGCAGCGTAATGAACTCGCCCGAGCGCGTGGACATCTGCACTTTCTCGCCACCGCGATACAGCGTGACAAACTGCATCAGCCGCACGTCGAGGCAGTCGGCCGGCTGCCCCATCGCGACCAGGCCGGCGCGCACGCGCGCGATGTAGCCGTGATGGTCGGAGCCCAGTACGTCGATCAACTGGTCGAAGCCACGCTCGCGCTTGTGCAGGTGGTAGGCGATGTCGGAGGCGAAATACGTCTTCAGGCCGTTTTCACGGACGACGACGCGATCCTTCTCGTCGCCGAAATCGGTGGCACGGAACCACTGCGCACCGTCCTTCTCATATACCACGCCGTTCTTGCGCAGCAGGTCGAGCGCGCGATCGATTGCGCCATTGTCGGACAGGCTGCGCTCGCTGAACCACTCGTCGTAGCGAACACCGAACTCCTCGAGGTCCGCGCGAATGTCGGCCAGGATGTCGCCGAGCGCGAGGTCGAAAGCCTGGCGGAAGCCGTCCGTACCGAGCAGTTCCTTCGCGCGCGCGATCACGGCGTCGATGTAGAGGTCTTTGTCGCCCGCCGGCGCGTCGGCCGGCAGGTTCGCGAACACCTGCGCCGCGGGCCGCACCAGGCTGCGGCCGGCGCGTTCGACCAGCTTGTCCGAGATCGGATGGAGGTAGTCGCCACGGTAGCCGTTGCTCGGGAACGCGAACACTTCGCCGAAGCACTCGAGGTAGCGCAGCCAGACGCTCGCCGCGAGGATCTCCATCTGGCGCCCGGCGTCGTTGATGTAGTACTCGCGGTGAACCTTGAATCCGGCGGCGTCGAGCAGGTTGGCGAGCGATGCGCCGAACGCCGCATGGCGGCCGTGGCCGACGTGCAGCGGGCCGGTGGGGTTCGCGGAAACGAATTCGACGATCACGCGCCTGCCGCCACCCAGCTGGCTGCGGCCGTAGCTCGCGCCCTGGTCCGCCACGCGCAGCAATTCCTGGTGATACGCGCTCGGCGCCAGGAAGAAATTGATGAAGCCGGGACCGGCGATCTCCACCTTTGCGACGAGTTCGTTCGGCGGCAGGGCTGCGATGATCGCCTGAGCGAGATCGCGTGGTTTGCGTTGCGCGCTCTTCGCGAGCTGCAGCGCGACGTTGCTGGCGAAGTCGCCGTGGCTCGGGTCGCGCGCGCGCTCCACGACGGTGGCGATCTCGGTTATGTCTGGTTGGCGCAGTTCGTCGGGGAGGGCGGCGAGCGCCTCGCGCACGAGCTTTTCTATAAGGTATTTCAAGGTGTTGCCGTCGGAGAAGGCCGGCGAGGGCGGCAAGTCTAGGGAATTCCGCCCCGCGAAGCGAGTCAATATTTGCGAACCAGTGCCGCCGTGATTTTCGGCGATTCCCTAAGCTATGCGCTGCGGTAGTTTCCGATGCTCTTGCAGGTGACCCCATGACAGATTTTCGATCGAAGGCAGGCAAGACATTGTTCCTGGCCTGTGCCGCACTCGCTCTGGCCGCCTGTGGCGGCGGCGGCGATTCCCGGTCCAATACCGGCACGCTGAAGCTCGGCATCACCGACGCGCCGGTCGATGCGGCGGAGGCTGTCGTGGTGCAGTTCACCGGGGTCGAGCTGAAGCCCGTGGGTGGTCAGGCCTTCGCGGTGGACTTCGCGGCTCCCAAGAGCCTCGATCTCATCGCGCTGCAGGGCACCACCCGCGCCATGCTGCTCGACGGCGAGCAGGTGCCTGCCGGCGACTACGAGTGGATGCGCCTCAAGGTCAACGCCGACCCGAACGTGGCCGACGACTCGTACATCACGATCAATGGCGCCCGGTGCGAGATGCGCATCCCGAGCGGCGACGAGACGGGTCTCAAGATGATCCGTGGCTTCACGGTCGGTGTCGGCACGATCACCGACTTCACCGTGGACTTCGACCTGCGCAAGTCCGTCGTGCAGCCGCCGGGCCAGCGCACGGACCTGCCGTCCTGCGACGGCCAGGCCTACCTGCTGAAACCCGTGCTGCGCGTGGTGGACAGCCTCCAGGTCGGCACGATCTCGGGCACGATCGATGCGAACCTGATCGGCGCGGGCGCTTGCGCTACCTCGTCGGTCACGCCGGGCAACGTCTATCTCTTCGGCCCGTACACGGCTACCGACCCGGTGCCGGTGCCGGACGACGTGGATGGCATCGCCACGGACGGCGCCGACCCGCTGACCACCGCGATGGTCGATCCGAACACGCATGCGTACACGATTGGCTTCGTGCCGGCGGGCAACTACGTTCTCGCCTACACCTGCGACGCGGATGCGTCCACCGTGGACGCGGACACGGACGTACCCACGCCGCCAGCGACGGACGAGGTCGTGACCTTCACGCCGGCAGCCGGCACACAGGCCACGGTGATGGCGAACCAGACGACAACCGTCGACTTCGACCTCGTCCCGGCTCCCTGAGGAGGTCGCGACCATGCGCTGGACTCTCGTCTTCCTGTCGCTCGTCGCCGCCGCCGCTGTCCAGGCAGCGGATCCCGCACCTGCACCCGAAGCCGAGCGCGCGGCGCAGCACGAGCAGATGAAGGCGAGCGCACGCAAGCGCTGGAAGGCGGCGGACCAGGACGGCAACGGCAGCTTGTCACGCGCCGAGGCCGAGGCGTCCATGCCGCGCCTGACGCAGAACTTCGACAAGATGGATGCCAATGGCGACGGCCAGATCGCGGCGGACGAGATGCACAATTTCAAGTCGGCGCATCCGCACCACTCCCGCAAGGCAATGCGCAAGCATTTCAAGGCAGCGGACGGGAACGGCGATGGCGCAATCGACCTGGCTGAAGCGCAGGCGAGTCTGCCGATGCTGGCGGAGCACTTTGCCGCAGTGGACGCGGACGGCAATGGCCAGGTGACGAAGGCGGAGATGAAGGCTCACCACCAGCGCATGTGATCGCCGTGGCGCGGACCCGCTAGAACAGCTCCTGCGGATCCACGTCGAGCGACCAGCGCACCTTGCGCGCCTCGGGCAGCTCCTCGATCGCGGGGAGCCACCGCGAGAACAGCCGCTGCAGCTGGGCGTGATTCTGCCCATGCAGCAACAGTTGCGCGCGGTAATGACCCGCGCGTCGTTCCATCGGTGCGGCAGCCGGACCGAGCACCTCGATCCCCGCGGCGGCGAGTGATTGCGCCATGTCGCGCGCCCGGTCCAGGAAGGCGAGCGGCGCGCCGCGTTGCGCGGCTTCCGCACGCAGCACGGCAATGCGCGCAAACGGCGGCCACAGCGCTTCCCGGCGCTCCCGCAGTGCGGCGTCGGCGAAGGCGTCGTAGCCCCCGGTCACCAGTTGCGCGAGGAGCGGATGCTCGGGGTACTCCGTCTGGATGAGTACTTCGCCCGCGCGTTCTGCGCGTCCGGCGCGTCCGGCCACCTGCACGATCGTCTGCGCCAGCCGCTCCGCGGCACGGAAGTCCGTGCCGAACAGGCCCTGATCCGCATTCAGCACCACCACGAGGCTCACGTCCGGGAAGTGATGCCCTTTCGTCAGCATCTGCGTGCCGACCAGGATGCGAACCTCGCCGCGATGGATGCGGTCGATCACCTCTTCCAGGGACCCGCGTCGGCGCACTGCATCGCGATCGATGCGCGCGAGCGGCACGTCGGGGAACAATGCGGCGAGCGTCTCCTCGATGCGTTCGGTGCCTTGTCCCACGGGTTTCACGGCTTGGCCGCAAACCGGGCAGGCCTCCGGCGCGGGTTGCAGCGTGCCGCAGTGGTGGCAGTGCAGCGCCCGTTCGCGCTGGTGGACGGTGAGCCGGGCATCGCAGCGCGGGCACGGCGCCACCCAGCCGCAGGCGGGGCAGAACAGCGACGGCGCGTAACCGCGGCGGTTGAGGTAGAGCAGCACCTGGCCGCCCGCGTCGAGATGACGCTTCATCGTCAGCAGCGTGGGGGTGGCGATCCCCTGCGTTGCGGCGTGCTTGCGCAGGTCGATGAGATGCAGCTGAGGTGGGCGGGCGCTGCCGGTGCGGTTCGGCAGCTCGAGCAGGGTGCCGCGGCCGGAGCGCACGCGCTCGATGCTCTCGAGCGACGGCGTGGCCGAGCCCAGCACCACGGGAATTCCGAGGCGCTGTGCGCGCACCAGCGCGAGGTCGCGCGCCGAGTAGCGGAAGCCCTCCTGCTGCTTGTAGGACGAATCGTGCTCCTCATCCACGACGATCAGGCCGGCCTGCGCCAGCGGGGCGAAAATGGCCGAGCGAGTCCCGATCACGACGGGCGCCGCACCGCTGCGGGCTGCACGCCACGCGCGCAGTCGTTCCTGATCGGGCAGCGACGAGTGCAACACCGCCAGCGGAGCGTCGAAGCGGGCCGCGAAGCGCGACACGAGCTGCGGCGTGAGAGCGATCTCCGGCACCAGTACGAGCGCCTGCTGGCCGCGAGCCACGACGGACTCGATGGCACGCAGATAGACCTCGGTCTTGCCGCTGCCGGTGACGCCGTGCAGCAGGAAGGATGTGAAGCTCCCCTCGGCACCGGCGATCGCGGCAACGGCCGATCGCTGTTCGGGGGTCGGTTCCAGGCCCGCGGCTCGAGCCACCCCATGGCCGACGACGAATGGCAGGCCCGCCACCTCGTGGCGCAGACGCGTGACCCAGCCGCGTTTCTGCAGCTCGCGGAGGCTATCCCGCCAGCGCGGCGACAACGTGGCGAGCTCCATGGCCCCCGCCTGGTCACGCTGTTCGAGGTAACTGACGAGTTCGCGCAGGCGGCTCGCGCGCGCCGTGATTGCGGGGAGCGCGCCGGTGCGCGCCGCCGCGCTGAGGCTCCAGCGTTCAGCGGATTCGTGCGCGTCGCTGCCGGTGCGCAGCGGCGCCGGCAGGGCGGCCGCGATCACCTCGCCGAGCGGGTGGCGGTAGTAGTCGGCGGACCAGCGCAGCAGGTCGAGGAGGGCGGGATCGACCACCGGCTCCTCGTCGATCACTGCTAGCGCGGCCTTCAGCTTCGATGCCGGCAGCTCCGAGTGCTCACGGACTTCGACCAGGACGCCGACCACGCGGCGCCGGCCAAATGGGACCCAGAGGCGGACTCCCGGTTGCAGCCGGGACACTTCGACCTGCGGTGGCGGCAGGTAGTCGAACAGGCGCTTGAGCGGCGCGTCGATGGCGATCGCCAGCACTGGGCTCACGGACTCGCCGCCTTATGTGAAGTTGTCCACAAAGGCTGTGGATAACTCTGTGGATGAGTTGCGCGAATCGTGCCCAAGTGCTGATTCCGCCGGGCAGTTTCCCAGTCTGGCTAGAAATTCGCCGGTTCAGAAAATAATATTAAAAATCAGTGACTTACGAAGACACGGGTGAGGTGTTATGGACTGGTTCCAGAAACGAGCCGGGGGTGAAGGCACCGCCGCACCCGCTGCTCTGCCGGGCAGTGCACATCTTTTTTACCAAAGCGCGTCAACCACTTGGTGCGCAACGCGTTTTGCTAAGTCGAGACCACCTGTCCGCGCCTCATCGAACCGCGAGTCTACCCGCATGACGAGCTCTGGTAGTCTGGATTTCACGCTGACCCGCGGGCTCGCGGATACCGGGTCCACGCCTCGAGAGGAGTCCGCCCTGCTGCAGTCACGCGCGCTCGACCGATTCCTCGCCGGCGTGGAACGGCGGGCCTACCGCATCGCGCAGATGGCCCTGCGCCACCCAGACGACGCCCTCGACGTGGTGCAGGATGCCATGCTGCGGCTGGCCCGCAGCTACGGCCAGCGGCCGAGCGAGGAGTGGCAGCCGCTTTTCTACCGGATCCTCTACAACGGAATCCGCGATGCGCAGCGGCGGCGGACGGTGCGGTCCAGGATTTTCGCGCTTTGGCCGGGCTCGAGTCGTGACGAGGACGAGGCTGCTGGCGACCCGTACGAGCACGTCGCCGACGGCGGACCCGACCCCAGCGACCGCTTGATGGCCACCGAGGCAATGGCGAAACTTGCAACGGCGCTCGGCCAGTTGCCGGCGCGGCAGCAGCAGGCGTTTGCTTTGCGTTGTCTGGAGGGACTCGACGTCGCGGCGACCGCCGTCGCGATGGGATGCTCCGCAGGCAGCGTGAAGACGCATTATTTCCGCGCCCTGCAGTTCCTGCGGGAGCAGCTCGGGGAGGTGTGGTGATGACGAACGAAACCGAACGGACCGGGCACACGGAGCGGCGCGCGCGCGAAGTCTTCGACGCGAGCGTCGCTGGGCTCGACGCGGACACCCGTTCACGCCTCAACCAGGCAAGGCAGGCGGCGACAGCCGAGCTGGACCGCGCGCGCTTGCCGCCGTGGCGCACGTGGGCGCCGGCCGGTGCGCTGGCCGCGGCGGCGCTCGTCGCCGTGCTGCTGTGGCGTGCGCTCGGGACTGGTGCAGAGCCAGAGCAGCAGGCGCAGGCAGTGGCCAACCCCGCCGATCCTGCCGAAATTCTCGCGACCGGCGACGACCTGGACCTCGTCACCGAGGATCTCGACTTCTACGAATGGGTCGCGCTCGAGACCACCGAGCCGGGCAACGGCGTCGGATGAGCTGCGGACGTTGAGAGCGGAACGAAGCAAATGAAGCCTTGGATTGCAGGTGTGTTGGCTGCGACGTTGCTGTTCGGCACGGCAGCGGCGAGCGCCGACGACGCAGCGCCTTCCGGCGCGCAGCCGGGCGTGGCGTGGGAACGGCTGTCGCCCGAGCAGAAGCAGGTATTGGGCCCGTATCGCGAGCGCTGGAATCAGTTGCCCCCGGACCGCCAGCAGTCACTGACGCGCGGCGCGCAGCGCTGGCAGCAGATGTCACCGGAGCAGCGGGCGGGCGCGCAGCAGCGGTTCAAGCAATGGCAGGACATGCCGCCGGCGGAGCGCGAGCGCGCCCGCGAGCGCTACCAGCAGTTCAAGCAGATGTCGCCGGACGAACAGCAGCGTCTGCGCGAGAATTTTCACCGTTATCGCGACCTGCCGCCGGAGCAGCGCGAGCAGTTGCGCGAGAAATGGCGCGACATGAGTCCGGAGCAACGCGAGAAGATGCGCGAGAAGTCGCGCAACGCGACGCCCGAAGAGCGGGAGCAGATGCGCGAGAAAGCGAAGAAGCGCACGCACGACGGCGACTGAACGTCTGCTGCCGGTTCACGTGGCCGGCGATACGGGCCGGCGAAAATCCGGTTCCGAAGTCCGCGCCTTTCGGCTCATCACCAGGTCGCGCTGCAGATCGTTGCCGAGCTTGAAGGTCTGTTCGCCGACCGCCTCGAATCCCCACTTCCGATAGAACGCGATCGCCTGCGGATTTCGCTCCCACACGCCGAGCCACACCGCCGTGAATCCAGAGGCCTCGGCTCGAGCGAGGACATGCTCCATGAATGCATGGGCCAGGCCGCCGCCATGGCGAGACGCGTCCACGTAGAATCTCTGGATCTCGATCGGCCGGTCGCCGGAAATCACCGGGGACACCGCATCGAGTCCAAGCTGCACGTAAGCGACCAGGCGACCATCGGCGTCGGCCACCCAGGTTTCCCGGCCTGTCTGACGAATCTCGGTCCTCTGGATGGCTTCCCCGTAGGTCGCCGCACAGTGCGCCTGCATGTCCGCAGCAGTATTCACCGCCTCGAATGCGTCGCGAAAGGTTCGTTCGGCGAGCACCGACAGTTTGAGCGCATCCGCGTCGTCGGCAAGGCGAAACCGAATCGGTGTCTGCATCGGTTGATCACGCCCTCTACGGTGTTTGGCCGTCTCCTACGCGGACGTTGCCCAAGCTTTCGAGGAGCCTACCGGGTCGTTGCTGCTCGCGCTCGTTGCTGGAACGTTCCGGCGGGAACGTCAAGTTGAACTAAGCAATGCCGTATGGGCCAATCGTCCGCTATCGACCGAGGCTAATGGAATGGTCGCCCCTGTCTGATTCGGCATCAAAGTGCCACAGTGGAGTTGCGAATCAACCACTGACCAAGAAGGGGCGACCGTCATGAAGGCTACGACAATCGGGATCGATCTGGCAAAGAGCGTGCTCCAGGTGCATGGCGTGGATGCGCGCGGGAATGCCGTCGTCAGGAAGCAGCTTAAGCGCGATCAGGTGCTGCCATTTTTCGGCAACCTTGCGGCGTGCCGGATCGGGATGGAAGCATGTGGGAGCGCACACTATTGGGCGCGCAAGCTCGAGAAGCTGGGACACTCGGTGAAGCTCATGGCGCCGCAGTTCGTCAAGCCGTATGTGAAGACGAACAAGAATGATGCGGCAGATGCGGAGGCGATTTGCGAAGCCGTGAGCCGACCGAATATGCGCTTCGTTCCGATCAAGAACGGTGAACAGCAGGCGGTGTTGGCGCTCCACCGTGCGCGGCAAGGGTTCGTTACGGCACGCACGGCGCAGGCGAATCAGATCCGTGGACTTTTGAGCGAGTATGGGATCGTCATTCCGCAGGGACTGAGCCATGTCAGCAAGCGCCTGCCCGAGATCCTTGAGGACGGCGAAAACGATCTACCGGGTGTATTCCGTCAGTTGCTACAGCGACTCGGTGACCACCTCCGGGAGCTTCATCGGCAAGTAGGTGAGTTGGAGCTGCAGATCCAGCTCTGGCATCGGCAACACGATGCGAGCTGCAGGCTTGCGCGGATTCCGGGAATTGGACCGCTCACGGCGAGCGCTCTGGTGGCCTCCATCGGCGACGCGAAGAGCTTCGCGAACGGACGCCAGTTGGCGGCCTGGCTGGGCCTCGTCCCCAGGCAGCACTCCAGTGGGGGTAAGTCCGTGTTACTCGGCATCAGCAAACGCGGTGATAGCTATCTGCGCATGTTGCTCGTTCACGGCGCCAGAGCAGTGATCCGCGTCGCCGAGAAGAAGCCCGGCTATGCAGATAGCTGGCTCGCGCGACTGATCGGTAGGCGCCATCCCAACATTACCGCCGTCGCGCTCGCTAACAAGAACGCCCGAATCGTCTGGGCGTTGCTCAAGCATGATAGGGACTACCGAATTGGTTACCAGCCAGCGATGACTTGAACCGGGTGAGAGCACAATCGACTTAACGAATTACGTAAACGAGGACCTCCAGCGATTGCTCAGGCGATCAAGACGTGATGGCAAGACAGGTCAGACCGTGGCAGGTCAAACCTTGTTCACACAGGGAGCGAAAAGCTCGTGAGGCTGATCAGGACCCTGCCAGCAAATTCCATCAGGGACAGCGGCTCCGCCGCACAAAAGTCCGGATGTATGGCTGCAATCTCCACCTCCTTGCCGGAATCGAATTGAGCGCTTGGCAAACAGGGGCGACCATGTATGTGTGAAAACGCCGCCGCTAATGGCCTTATAGCGCGAACAGACGATGAGACGCGAGCGTCACGCCCGCATCGCCGCGATCAACGGCTGCACGCCGAGGATCTGCATCACGCGCTTCAAGTTGTATGCCAGGACCTGCAAGCTCATCTCCGTTCGCACTCTCGGCAGCGTCCTCGTCAGGAAGTGCGTCGCTCCCATCGACGATTTGAGCGTCCCGAACGTGTGTTCGACGGTCTGACGACACAGCCGCCCGGCCTGCGGCATGCCGTCGATGCGTCGCTGCATCCGCTCGACCACGTCTTCGTGCTCCCAGCGGTTGATTCGCCGATAGTGATCGGTGGTGCAAGCGCTGCGGATCGGGCACTTGGTGCACGCCGACGACCAGTACTCGTGGATCACCATGCCTTTCTCGTTCGAGCTGAAGCGCCACGTGGCGTGCTCGCCGGCCCGACAACGGTATCGGTCGTGCTTCGGCTCGTAGATAAGGTCGCGCTTGTCGAAGCGCCCGGTGGTAGCCGAGTTCCTGGTGAGCGGCTTCGGCACCAGCGCCTTGATCTGCGCCTGCTCGCACTTGACGCGTCAGAACTGGAACGGCTGGCCGACCATCATCTGCACGCCGAAGCCTTCGTCGGAGTAGGCAACGTCCACCCGCGCGACCAGCCCCCGGGCCCACGCGCGCAGGCCGCAGCCCACGTCCCATTTCATGTCGCGATGCAGCTCGTCGAACTCCCAATCCGGCGCCACCCGGCCGACCTCGACGAAAGGCACCAGCTGGATCCACTGGATGCCGACGCGCTGCTGCAGTGCCGGCCAGTACTCCATCGGGTTCCACTCGGGAATCAGCCGCAGCTCGGCCGCGTAGTAAATGCCGGCCTTGTCGTTGAAGCGCTGCGTGGGGAAGGCCCGCATGCGCCACAGTCCGCCCAGCGTCGCGCCGCTGAACGCGGGCGGCCGGTTCTCCACCCGGCCATCGGGCCGCACGCTCCAGGTCGGTGAATACGACGTCCAGGCATTGAGCGCGAGGACGCGTTGACGGAAGCGCCCGGTCTCGCCGAGCGAGACGTAGTGATCCGCCTCGGCGCCGACGCTGGTCCACGAATCCGTGCTGTCGAGCAGGCCCCAGTCGCGGGCGACGCGCAGGCGCACGGACTGTCCGCGCGAGGGGTTCGACCCGATGTCGCGGTTGTCGTAGAACAGACTCAACTCGAGGCCGTTGGTGGCCTGATCGATGTCGACGAGGTCGTTCTCGACATTCTGGGAGCGGAAGAACGGCATCACTTCGACGTACGTCAGGCCGGACTTCCGCGGGTTGAAGGCGTCACCGCCGTTCGCGCCGTCGACCAGCAGCCCGCCGTCGAACTGGAAGGCGGGCAGGATGCGCTCGCGGCCAGTGCCGATCGGCAACAGGTACTTGAACCGCACGCGGGCGAACGTGTCGCGCCCGCGACCGGTGATGAAGTTGTCCGGATCCGAGTCGTTGCTGCCGGCGCGCTCGTCGGGGAAATCCGGGTTGCCATCGATGAAGACGTCGGCGTTGTCGAAGTAGCCTATCGAGAAGATGGGATCGACGAACAGGCGCGGCAGCGACCGCAACGGCCGGATGTTCTGCCCCATGGCAAACCCCATCACCGAACCCTCGGTGCCGGCCATGATCGACCCGACCATGCCGGCCTGCGGCTGCGGGAAGCCGTTCATCGCAAAGACGTAGCCCGCCGCGAAACCGAAGGTCTCGTTCCAGAACGCGTAGGGAAGGTTGATCTGCGCGTCGGCCGGCGGCAGCGAGGTTTCGAGGATTTCCTCGGCGCAGGCCGACCGCGCCACCAGCGCGAGCGACGCGAGCGCAACGATTCGAACGGTGCCCGGCGGACGGCGCCCGGTCACAGGGCCCAGTTGCCGTACACCGTCAGCACGACGGACAGCGTCTGGTCGTACCCACCCACCAGGTTGCCGCGTCCGCCGAGCACCGGGGGCAGCGCGCTGCGCTTGTCCACGTCGATGTTGCCGCCGTAGAGCAGCTCCGTCGTGAATCCCCACTTGAATGATTCGCTGGCCTGCTTTTCGCCGCCGGCACCAAGCCGCCACGCTGAGTTGGCCGGGAACAGCGGCGAGACGTCTTTGCCGTCCTGGAACCCGGAGTCGTAGGCGAGGCCGACGTTCACTTTCCACTGATCGTTCGGGCGGTATTGCGCACCCACGGCGACGTGCCAGGTGTCGTCGAACGACAGTGGGTTGGTGAGGCTAGCCGGGTTCTGCGTGTTGTCGATGCCGATCTCGACCTCGCCGAACTCCGACCAGTCCTGCCAGCCGACGTTGCCCATGAGGGCCCAGCGGTCGCTGATCTCCGTGTACACGCTCCCCATCACCTGCTGCGGCACCTTGGCGCCGACATCCACGCGTGCATCGAGCAGGCCGCGCGACTGCAGCAGCGCGGTCAGGATCGGGCCGGTCCCCGAGAATTTCGCACGGCCGCTGAAATCGAGGTCGATCTGCGACGTGTACGTGAGCCCGAGGCGCGTGCCCGGCGTCGGCTCGTACAGCACGCCGACATTGCCGCCCCAGCCCCAGGTGTTGTCGTCGATCTCGAGGCGACCATCGCTCAGCGACGGCAGCGCGTTGTTGATCGCGACCTTCTGGTCGAAAATGCCGTACATCGCATTGACGCCCGCGCCGAGCGACAGCTTGTCGTTCACGCGATATGCGATCGACGGTATGACGGATACGCCGACGAGGTCGCCGACCTGCACGCGGTAGCGACCCACCCAGTCGTCTTCGTAGTCCAGCATGGAGCCGAAGTTGCCCGCCACGGCGAAGCCCAGCGCGAGATCGGGCGACACGCGATGCGTCAGGAAGGCGCCGCCACCCGGGACGTAACCGTTCGAGCCGATGGCGCGGCCACCGTCGCCGGTGCCCAGGCCGGGCGAGGTGGCGCCATCGACCGAGAACTGCGTGTTCAGCCACATCAGCTGGCCGCCCACGAGCACTTGGGTGCCGTCGAGGCGGGTCATGCCTGCCGGGTTCGTGAACGCCGTCGATGCATCCTGCGCACGCGCGGCATAGCCGGCCGCCGCCAGACCCGGTTCGGCCGTGCCGAACTCGTAGAGCAGCAGCCCGCCCGCTGACGCCGGCGCGGCGTTGAAGACTGCCACTGCGAGCGCCATCGTCGTCACGGCTTTGCGCCGGGTCCGGGTACGCGTGTCGATCATGATGTTCCCTCTCGATTGCTGCACGAGCGCCTGGCCCGTGGTCGCGGTCGCTGTCAGCGAGGCTCCGGCGCCGCTAACAGTGTAGCGAGACTGGCGTTCAATCGCATCCGCTGGTTCGCGCGGCAGGCGTAGGATCGCTTCGACGAACCGGCTCAGGTGTCAGGGCGTGTACCAGATCGGCGACGTCCAGCCGCGTTCCTGCTGCTTCATCGGGACGTCGTCGCTCATCTTCACGCCGAAGCGCACCTGGTCATACGCCGTCCAGCGGGGCGTCGGGATCTCGATCACGCGAGCGTAGTAGAAGGCGCGCTGACCCCGCTGGAAGTCCGGGTCTTTCCACACCGCCGACAGTTCCGCCGCACCGATCGTGTTGGTGAACGTGGCGCGGGCGACATCGACCGTGTCGCCTACCGGCGGCAGCTTGCCGTCCGTGCCGGGCTTGCGGTCGCCGGCCCACACCACGTCGTACACCTTCTCCTGCGCAGTGCCCGAGGCATCGAGCCAACCCTTGACCACCTGGATGCGGTCGAGGTTTGCGCCGGTCGGGTCCTTCATCGCCGCCACCAGGAACAAGGGCGCCTTGCCGGGCGCAGCGGGCTTCAGGTCGCCGCCCATCGGCACGCCCTTGGTGTAGCCGACCTCGGCGAGGTAGCGCGACTCGGCGTCCTCGGGCACGTAGTCGTAGCCGCCGAAGAAGCGCACCGTCATGCGCGTGCCGGACGTGCCGTAGGTCTCGCGGCGCATCATTGCGTCGAAGATCGCGTCGCGCGTGTTCTCGGTGGCCCAGACGGCCGCGTAGCCAGCCGCGAGGTACTGCCAGGTGTAGCGCGCCGCGCCGTCACCCCCTTCGCCGGTGTTCGAACGCTGCTTCCAGCGATCCGGGCTCGGCTCCTGCCCGGGGAACTTGCCGAAGAAATTGTCCTCCTCGACGAAGGGCAGCGCATTGTGCGCGTCGGAGCTGCCGATGATGCCGGACTTGAAGGGGTTCACTCCCAGCTTCGCCTCGTGCTCGAGGCCGCGCATGAATCCGGCGCGCACGTAGCTCGTGGGCATCATCTGCGGAGTGAGTTTCCCGCCGAGCGTCAGGTTGCCGAGTTCCCAGCCGGCGATGCCGTACTCGAGGAACTCGTCGTTCGGCGAAAGTTTCGGATGGCTCTCGGAGGCACCCTTCATCTGCACGATCTCCTGCACCGGCTCCCAGCGCTGCCGGCGCTCGGCGTAGTCGCGGGTCAGCGGCGCGCCGCTGAAGGTCTGCGCAGCGTACATGCGGCCGTTCGACAGGTTGCCGTTGTGCGGAATCGCGAGCGCCCGGCCGCCGGTGCGCTGCTCGTACGCGGCCATCCACTCCCAGAGCTTCTCCGGGTCTTCGCTGTTCCAGGATGAGAATGGAAATACCTGGCTCGCGCGAGTCTGGCCGTCGCGCAGCACCACGTTGCGATGCAGGTTGTCGCCGCCCGGCGTCGGGGTCCACTCGAAGCCGATGAAGGTCGTGAACCTGCCGGGGTCGTTGTACTTGTCGGCCATCACGGCCGCGCGCTGCCACACCGACATCATGAGAGGGCCCGCGATCTTCGGGTCGGTCAACACCGATGGCACTTTGTTGCTCGCCTGCGCTCCGATCACTTCAGTCACCGCCGCGGCCGCTTCGGCGCCGCCCGCCTTGATCATGCGGCTCCAGCGCTGGACGGTGCTGTCGCCCATCAGCTTCGGGTTGCCCTCGTAGACCTGGGTCATGAGTCCGAGCGCCTCGCTGTGGTCGCTGATGACGACGAAGTCGAGGGGGCGCGGCAGACGCGCCGGCAGGCCGGTCGTCGAGATCACTTCTTCACCGCGCGAAATGCGGTAGGTCTCCTCGGGCG
>Ga0315297_10000827_pt1 | contig 18493 bp, 14 predicted proteins | sample YL17G15_0_MG_FD_203628 | JGI IMG/M metagenome (GOLD analysis project Ga0315297, IMG submission 203628) | Sediment microbial communities from Yellowstone Lake, YNP, Wyoming, USA - YL17G15_0 | ecosystem: Environmental > Aquatic > Freshwater > Lake > Sediment | place: USA: Wyoming | collected... | reverse complement strand
TCTGTCCTCCTTTACTTTACTTCTTGCTCTGGAGTTGAAGGTAGTTCCCCTCAACTCCAGATGCAAAAAAGTGGGAGGACAAATGTCCTTATTTCATCAAAACCATTTTTCTAGATTCCGTGAACGGAGGCCGCTGGCCATCCGCGGGTCGGACCTGGAGACGATAGTAGTACACACCGCTGGGAAGTGCCGATCCATCCCAGTGCACCATATGATCCCCCGGTTGAAGTTCTCCATCCACAATGGTGCAGACGCGTCGACCGAGAACGTCGAAAACCTCCAGCTTCACGAAGCTGTCAGCTACGAGCTGATAGCTAATAGATGTTCTTGGGTTGAACGGATTTGGATAATTCTGGCTGAGTTTTATCTCCGTCGGAACGATCTCCGCTGCCCGCCTGAGGACGAGATCCCTTCTCCCTACGACGACCGACAGTTCGGAACGATCTCCTATTGCAGTGCGCACATAGACCGAGTCCCTACGGAGATCAATCGATTGCTGACGCTCTCTGTCGATCAGGACAACATCATAAAGGAGTGGGATGCTCCCGACTCCGCTGAAGGTGAGTACTGTGCGCGTTTCCCGTTCTGTCTTGATGACAAGATCCCATTGCTCGAGGTCGGTAGCCGAGGGTCGGATGTCCGTCGCAAACGTCGTGAACTCAGGATCCCATTGAGGCCGCTCAAATGAAATCTCGGGAAGCGAACCAATCGCTCTCGGCTTGTGAACATCGAACTCATCAAGCTCCCTCGAGGCCGTCGCCGATACGCCGAATTTCATGCAGCGATCAATGAATTCGCCAGCTGCAAGCTGGACGCTCACCCTCCACCCCTTCGCCTCCGGCATTGGGGCATCCACCATATCGGCATAGATGGCTTGATACGGCACTTTCAACGTCGTGAGCGTCGTGGCGGGGGATCCATTGAAGATATAGTAACCCGCGTACGGATCGAAGGTTGTCGATGAAGCAAAGGATCCATTGAACGAATAGATGGGAGTTGACGGAATATTGTTCGCTGCCTGAACCCTCGACCATGGGATCGATAATGAAAATGGATTCGTGATGAGATTCCAACCCGGATGGAGAGGTATTTCTGCTTCATACGCTGCATTGAGCGGCGCGGCTGACACAGAGCGGTCGATGCTTACGTTGCTCTTGGAGAGAATCCAGAAAGCCCTGCCTGCCGAGAACTGGAACGTCGCTCCTCCGTCATATGGCACCATATAGTCGCTCGCATTGCCGTTATCCCAGTACGCCGCCCAGTCTTCGGCGGGATTACCGGTAACGATTGAACCAACGCTCAGATTGCTCGCCCCCGGCAGGCCAAGAATCCGATAATCGGCTGCGCCGTAGTCAGCCCGTTTTGCCTTCGTAGGAAAGCTGACGGATGTGGTTGCGGTTATGGTTGCCGGAGCAGCGGGAAGAGTCGTGAAGCTTGCAGAAGCCGAGAACGCTCCTGTTCCGCTGCCATTCGATGCGCTGACTCTCCAGTAGTGAACCGTGTTGAACAAAAGCGGGCCGATTTGTTTCGATGTCAACGTAAGCGTTGAATCCTCGAGAAGAAGCGGCGGCGTGAAGCCAGAATTTATAGAAACCTGAAGATGATAGTTTGTTGCGCCGGCCACCGCCTGCCAGCTCAGAGTCGGGGTGATCAATTGATTCGTGGAGCCGGCGGAAGGAGTCGAAAGCGAGACTACGCCAGGTGTCGCAACAAGCGTAGCAAAACTTGCGATAGAGCCTTCCTGAGACCCGGCGCTATTCTGCGCGAAGATTCGAAAGTAGTATCGCGTGTTCGAAGTTAGATTGGTGAGCGGTGCCGTGATTGTCTGATCGGTAAGACCGGAGCCGACGGACTGAGACGAGGTTGTGTTGAATGTCGCCAGGTTGGCCGTGGTTCCCCATTTGAAATACGCCGTCGTGCTTGCTCCATTGGGGTTGACACTGCCGCTGAGTGTCGCTGAACTTACTGTGACCAAACTTGCGATTGATGTCGTTGCCGCCGGCAACTTGGAGCTCGTTGAAAAACTGAGTATCGCACCTTTTCGTGTTCCTGCGCTGTTCTGGCTTGCGAGCCGAAAATAATACATTGTACTGGGACTGAGGCCCGCCAAATCTTCTGATATCACAACATCAACCACTCCGGATCCAATCGACCGCGACGGAGTTGTCGTGACTATCGAGAGCGTGCTGCTGGTTCCATATTCGAAGAATGCTGTCGTCGTCAGTCCGCTGGGATTCACCATGCCGTTAAGAGTGGCAGAGGTGGTGCCAACTGTTGTCGCCGGCTGCGTCACGATTTCCAGAGTTGATTGTACACTCTTAAAGACGCCATTGGCGCTGCTCCCGGCGAACAAGAACCCAGCAGGACTTACAGCGAGTGAGAGAACAGATTGATTCAAGAGTCCGCTGGGGACAGAACTCCAGGTCGCTCCATCATCAGGTGATTGAAACACTCCACCGGAAGTAGTGCCTGCGAAAAACTGTCCACTGGAGTTGATAGCAAGTGCTCCAACGTGAGTATCTGTCAATCCGGTCAGAGTCCAGTTTCCACCATTGTTCGTGGAGCGAAACACTCCGCTACTCGTTCCTGCAAGGGCATGGCCGCTTGTACTGAATGCGAGAGACTGAACGGCAGTGTTTGTCAAACCGGTTTGTGTCCAATTCGCGCCATTATCGGACGAGCGGAAGGCCCCGGTGCTCACGCCAGCGTAGACATCTCCCCCCGATTGAATGGCTATGGCGGACACTGCTTTGCCTGCAAGCCCGACGTGCGCCCAGCTTCCCCCGGTGTCCGTCGAACGAAACACCCCCGAGTCGGTCCCTGCGAAAACGTGCCCGCTTGAGTTGGCGGCAAGTGAGTAGATCGGGAAGGATGAGAGTCCGCTTGCAACCCAGTTGAAAGTGCTATCGGGTGATCGTGAAACGCCATCCGCCGTCCCGACGTAAATGATCCCCTTGTTACTAATCACGATGGACCGAACGTCATGATCTGTCAATCCAGTGCCGCCTGCGATCCAGGTCCCTCCATTATCCGGGGAGCGAAAGAGGCCGGTGTTCGTCCCGGCGATGAGCTGTCCGCTTGAAGTGATCCCAAGACACTGGATGCGACTGCTGATGAAGCCATTGACAATCAGGGCCCAGCTTCCTCCGTTATCTGTCGAACGGAACATACTGCTGCCGGTTCCGGCAAACGCCTGCCCGGTCAAGCTCACTGCGAGGGCGGTCACATCGGTGCTGGTCAATCCAACATTCATTTGGGTCCAACTAACGCCGGAATTGGTCGAACGAAAAATACCGCTGCCATTCCCCGCGAAGACATCTCCATTCATGTTGACAGCAAGTGCTCCAGCGTGAACATTGGTCGATCCAATCTTAGTCCAGTTTCCACCATTGTTCGTGGAGCGAAACACCCCGGAGGTGGTCCCGGAAAAAAGATCGCCATTCGGACTGACAGCAATTGCATGAACAGGAAGGCCCGTCAATCCTGTTGTAGCCGGGAACCAACTCTTACCGTTGTCAACCGAGCGATAGAGACCGCCAGAGCTCTCGAACAAGCCGCTATAAGCACCGGCGAAAATGTGTCCACTCGAATTAACAGCCAGCGTCCTGATTACCTCCCATTCGACCGTTAAGCCGGTCACCGTCCAGGTCGCGCCATCGTCTGTCGAGCGGAGGACACTCTCGGACACACCTAGAACGTCTGCATAAGCTCCTGCATAGATGTCGCCGTTTGGGCTGACCGCCAGAGATTGCCCTCCATAATTCGCTAACCCGGTTTGTGTCCAACTTCTGCCATTATCGGTTGACCGGAAAACACCGCCGGCGTTCGCGCCAGCGAAGACGGTTCCGCTGGAACTGATCGCCAGCACGCTGACATAGGTGTCTGTCAATCCTACTTGTATCCAGCTCTCACCTCCGTCTGTTGTGCGAAAGACACCCCGGCCGTTACTCCCCGCAAAAACAGATCCATTTGGAGCAATAGCGAGAGAGGACACGCCGCCGCCATACGGACCGTTTGTCTGTTGCCAGAAGTTCTGTGCGCGTGCGTGGTGAATAGAGAGAAGCGACACGCATAAGAAGAGGGAGAATGCAATTCTCATCGCGCCACAGCGTGGGCGTTTGGAGGAGAAAAGGTATGAAAAGACTGTCGCCATCAAGACAATCTCATTCCTTGAAGACCGGAAAAGTCCGGGAAGCAGTGCCACGGTGCAAAGGAAGGTGAAAAACAACTGTACAAAGTAGTGCAGTCTGGAGTGAAAGGCAAATCGCCGAGCCATTGATTGGGGCCCGTCCCGAGCGAAGTGCCGGCCCGACCTTACTGTACTACACTCTTGCTCAAATATTCCACCGCATCATGTGGATTGGGTGAATAGAAATCAGCGCCAATGCGAGTGCAGAAATCCTGCGTGATCGGAGCGCCGCCGACCAGGACTTTTGTATCAGGATAGGCCTTCTTGATGGCTCCAACGCTAGTTCCCATGTTGCGCATTGTTGTGGTGAGCAAGGCGGAAAGCCCGACAAAACAACCTGGGTGCTGAGCAATTGCATCCAGGAACTTATTGGCTGGCACATCCATGCCAAGATCGATCACTTCAAATCCGCCGCCTTTGATAATCATGCCTACAAGATTCTTGCCTATGTCATGCAAATCGCCGGAAACGGTTCCAATGACAAATTTGCCTTTGTGTTTCACTTCACCGGATTCCAGGAATGGTTTGATATGATTCATAACGGCGTTCATTGCTGCGGCGGACACAATCAGATTAGTCACGAATGCTTTGTTCTCACCAAATTCTTTCCCGATTCTGTCCATCCCCAGCATGCATCCCTCTAAGAGCACGTTCGGGTGAATGCCGTTCTTGAGTGCTTCAGCAGCAATCTCATCAGCGCCGTCTTGATCTTTCAATTCGGGTGGCCACCAAGCTGATTTGGAGACTTTGCCTCGAGCGATGTACGTAGCGATTTTTTCAACAACCTCTTGCATGATCCTTCTCCGTGGTTGACTGTTGCGTTAGTTTTGTGACCCTTTGTCAGAAGAAAAAAAGGTTCATTCACCTCAGAGTGACACGCCTGTGGAGTACTGACCCGTCAGTCACTTTCTGAGCCGCGGAACCTGTGCCGTTAACACTATGTTCCCCATTTCTTTTCAGAAAAGAAATGGGGAAAAGTCCCGCTCTTGCCTGCCCGCCTTCGGGAATTCTAGAAGGCAGGCGGGGATCCCGCTTTGGAGCGGGATCCTGGAAAGCGGGAAAAACTTCCCGAAATCCCCGCCTGCCCTTTTTGATTCCGCAAGGCGGGCAGGGAAACGCACGTGATGGTTCTCCCCCCTCTTTCCGTAATTCCGGTGCGGAAAGTGATCGGCAAGTCGTGAAGGTCTCAACACCTGCACCGGAATTAAACGCGCGGGATTGGGCCTCCAACCCACATAGCCGTCGATTTCGGTGACTCAGATCCATTGGCAAGCTCGGATCCTTATTCTTTTGCGAAGCTCCCGAAATCATCGGCTGGCGGGTGGACGGCTTCATCGTGTGTTAATTTCGGGGCGAGGAAGTCGAACTTGATCACTCACAGTGACCACCCGCCCCGAAATCCAGGCAAGTGGGTGGGTGTATCACCACGAGGGTTATCCCGCCCGCCTGACCGCAGGCGGTCGCGCGGGGATTTCGGAAGTTCTCTTTGGTTACTCTCTCTTCAAAGAGAAAGTAACAACCCGCAATAGTCGTGTTCTTCTCCCTAGTTCGTCAGATTCAACCTTGCTTCTTTGACTATCGTTGGAATGACACTCTCCCACATCGTAGGCATCAAATGGATGCCTCGAACTCCACTGATATTTTTCAGCGTCTGAGCAAGCTCAACAGCCATTTTGATGCCCTCTCCTTCGGGATCGCGCGCATCTTTCATTCTATGAATATATTGATCATCGATCTTCATGCCGGGCACTTCCTTCTTCATCCAGAGCAACGTCTTTGCGGATTTCACAGGCATGACGCCAGCGACGATCGCTGTTTTTTCGTGAAGACCCATTTCAACCACTCTCTCCATCCACCTGCTGAAAATCTCCAGATCAAATACAGGCTGTGTTTGAATGAAATGTGCCCCGGCTTCTATTTTCTTGTACAGACGAATCAATCGCATTTCAAACGGCAGGGCAAATGGATTCGCTGCTGCGCCGATCAGAAATGAAGGGGCCTTCTTCATTTCACTACCAGAAAGCAAAAACCCCCTGTTCATGGTGGAGACAGTGGCAATAAGCTGGATGGAATCAAGATCAAACACCCCCTTGGCTTCGGGATGATCACCAAATGATTGATGGTCGCCGGTCAGGCACAGCACATTCCGGATGCCCAGCGCTGCGGCGCCCATCAGATCACTTTGAATCGCCAACCTGTTGCGGTCCCGGCATGTCATTTGCATGATCGGTTCAACGCCTTCGTCCAGCAATATCTTTGCTGCGGCGATGCTCGACAGCCGGGCGGTCGCCGTCTGGTTGTCGGTGATATTCACGGCATCGACATAGCCCTTAAAATGCCTTGATTTATCACGGATTACGTCACCATCGCAGCTTTGCGGTGGACCTATTTCTCCGCAAACAACGAACTGTTTTGATTCAATCTTCTCTTTCAACGTCATGAGAGATCAAGTCCTTCACTTTTTGTTTGTCATGATGGACGAACCAGATCGGTGCTTCAATTCGTCTTCTGACGACATTCAGCCACGATGATGTAACTTCCAAATTCCAGTTGTGGATTTTGTTCATCTTATATAACAAGCTCATTCGATTCAGCAGTTTTGATCGATAGTAAATTTTGTACCACACACATTTCCGTTCGCGATATACTTCACACGATCCATCCTCGCCGGTTCCCCCACATGGACCATTGCGCAGCCGTTTTGGACAATTCTGGCTGCAGATAAACGCTGTGGAAGAGAGAATGCACTCGCCACAATGCTGACAACCAAACAGTGGCACCTTCACGATGTCTTCAAAGAAGAGTAGAAGTCGCGAGAACTTTCGTTCTCTCGCCGTGATGGGAGGATTGTTCAAAGTGAGTAGGTCTTGTGACAAGGTGATTTCCCCAGCGTGTCGTTCGAAATGCTGTACCACGGATGGCACACCGACAAGCACCGATGTTGAATTAGAGTATGCGGCGGATTTTCTCCAGTTTGGAAGCACCAAAGTTAAATAGGAGTCCAACCCGCAATCCGGTCGTCTTCAGATAGCTGAACAATTGCGCTTCATCGCTAGCGCTCAGTCCCGTTATTGCTTTGTTCTCGACAAGAATTTTCTCTTCTATGATCAAATCTGCTCCAAACCTCCGCTTGAAAATGACATCCTTATACTTCACATCCAACTCGACTTGCCGTTCAAAGCGAACGTTCATCTTCTCCAATTCATAGCACAATGCATCTTCATATACCGACTCCAAGTACCCCGGACCTAATTCCTTATGCACCTCAATTGCCGCACCAATGATCTTGTAAGTAGTTTCTTCGTATAACAGCTCAATCTTCTTCTTGCTTCTTCTTGTCGGTGACCATCGGTGTATCGTCAGTGGTAAGAATATCTCATGAAAAGTACATCATCACTCTCATGACAACGTCAACCCCTTCCAGTTTCAGCACATCCCTCAGACATTGCATGGCTGGAGCATCATCCGTCAAGAGCGAGTACTTACGGTTTACAGAACCGATGATGGTATTCAATCCCATTGGCATCGCCATAGTCAGAAACGCGCTTTCCAGCGGGCCTTTCACTGGCGAACCGTCTGTTCTCTTTGAAGGCAACATTGCTGTAAAATTGCTCAGTCCAACTGACATGTTCACGCCGGCCAGGTCTTTCTCCTGATGGATCAGCGCCATCGCATGCATGAGCCGCCTGAAATCTCCTTTTGAATCACTCCCGATTGGCATGATGCCGGGATCAAGAATGACCTGGTCGTTGGTCAGACGTCCTATGCGTTTCCGGGCGGTGTTCACCATCGATTTCGCCGTCGCATGGATCTGTTCTGCCGTCTTGTTCATAACCACTTCACCGGAGCCATCCGTCCCTTCGGTGACAAGCAAAATGGGAATGAAGGGCTGAATTGTGTAGAGGTCAAACAATTCCAGGCGGGCTTCAGAAATTGAGTTCAGAATCGGCTTCTGATTCCCAGCGCGTTGAGCGTTGTATGCTTCCAACCCTGCAGCCGCAATTGCAGGATCGGGTGTATCAACGGAAAGTGGGAGCGAAATATGCTCCTGGATTTTCCTGACAACTTCCGCCATGAATCCCGGAGTGCGGGATCCGACATTGACATCAATATAAGCCGCACCTTTTTCAGCCTGCAATCTCGCCAGATTAACGATGCCTTCAATATTGTTTTCTTCAAATAAGGTGTGAGTGGATGGGACGGAGTCATTGATCGATTCACCGATGATCGTGAGACCAGGGATACTCATTCACTTACCTCCTTGACATCGAGCGGCATACACGGTGGGATGGTGAAGAATCCGACTGTACCTGCCCCGACCCATAGAGACCTCCTTCATCGCATTTCATCAATCTGGAGGTCCTCACATCCGCTTTCCACGGGAAATCGTGGATTTGTCGGAGGCGGGCTACGGTGCGCAGCGGAAAACTACGACTGTAACAGCCCAAATGCAACGATGATCGACCTAGAGAAAACAAGAGGGGTGCGACGTGTTGTCGATTCTCCCGGCTATTTCAACAAGAGTAATTTACGCGTCTCCGAGAAGTCGCCTGCTTCGAGCTTGTAGAAATACACCCCGCTCGGTTCGTTGGCCTCCCACTTCGCCGTGTAATATCCCGGCGCCAGCTCCTCTGAAACAAGTGTCGCTACTTCACGCCCCAGGAGATCATAAATAGCCAGTGTGACGAAGCTCTGCTTCGGCAATGCAAACCTGATCGTCGTAGAAGGGTTGAAAGGATTGGGATAATTCTGTTCCAGGACAACTGAAGACGGTTGCACAGAAACAACCGCGCTTCCGACACTCGTGATCAGCGATGTTGCTTCTCCCATAGAATTGCCCCCCTTGTCTGCCATATAGAGGTTGACAAGATTGGCGCGAGAAGACGGTGAGACACTGTACAGAGTGACCCATTCCTCGTCCGTGAGGCGCTTGAACCCCGTCGTGAGACGCTCATAGTAACTGAGCACCGGGCCGACGAAGGCTGTGAAATGTCCTTCGGGAGTCTCCGCCGCCAGGATTGCCATGTCAAGTGCGCCCGTGCCTGCATGAAGCACCCATCCGACCGGACTTCCGCTCTCGTCCGTTGGTGCAGTATGGATGTCGGCCACAACGATGTCCTTCCTAAAGAAATCCTCGTCTCCGCGATAATAAAGACGGGGATACCATCCCGTGTAAGGAGCGCCACACACCTGTTGTGGAGGGATGAGCATTCCCTTCAGGAAGTCTCTCTCGGCTGACGCCAACGGTGTTCTCGAAAGGGTCTTTGAGGCTATCGTCTCGAGTGTGTCGGCAACTCCCTTCATATGAGCGAAGTACATCCTCACGGCATTGCTTCCCATGGCCGTGAATCTCTGTATGCCCATGGCCGCAAATGTCGAAAGTGCACGATAGAACGCGGGAACCGGCTCGACATAGCTCTCGGGGAATGAACAGATGATACCAGGTGTGTAGGATTGTTTTGCGTAAAGGAGATTGTCGTGGCGGAGTTGCGCCCACGAAGCCAACTGCGTGTTCATTTCCTTCTGCCACCACGCTGCTGTTCGCATGAAGGGCGGGAGCGTAGCGCGGTCCGCCGGAGGACTGAGCTTCCTGATCATCGAAAGCCAGCCGTTATAAAGCGAGCAGCCCCAGAACTCCGGCTCATACGAATCAACAAGGTACCGAAGCGCTGCAAGGTTGCTGGCATAGTGATACCGAGCCAATTCCGGCTCCAACAGCTGGGCCGCAGCATTATTGCCGAGCGCAAACAGGACGTCCAACGTGGAAGGGAGCATCCGGCGAACTTTCCTGTTTTCAAACAGGATCTTGTCATAGACAACGCTGCCGGTGATGTACGAATCAATGACGAACCGCTGGCCGAGAAGTAAGAACGCGGAAGCCGGCCTGACCTGCTCGGGAGACATGGGATCGGACATCAGGATTTGTGAGTTGATACGCTGATAGACGAACGATTTCTGCGTGAGCGTATCACGAAATGTCTTCCACCGTTGCACGTTCAACAGTTCGTTCGCCCGCTGGATCCCACTCTCATCCATCACAGATTTGATCTGAGTGACGGTGACGTTGTCAGGCTCTCCAACGAGGAATCGAATGGTGCTGTCGATGGTGTCCAGAAGGGCCACAGCACGGGCGCCAGCAAGTGCTTCGACGATCAATGCGGCGTCGATTGTTTGACGCTGGATATCAGCATCGGATGGAGGGGGTACCACCGATTGCGGCGCCAGTAGCCAGATCTCGGTTCTCCCGAGCCACATCATCGCCTGGAAGTAACGGGATAATTCCGGCGACTGCGTGTAATGTCCACGAACAGTGAACTGACTAAAATCCATCGTCCGCGCAACTTCGCCAAACAGCTTTATCTCTGCAGGCTTCTGTCCCTTGACAAGGGTTATCAATTGGTCCACGGTGTTCCGATTCTCGTAGAAGTACGGCTGCACAGCTTGGCCGAGAAGGATCCGTGGAACAGTCAAGTAGACATCCACGTCGCGAAGCATCGTTTGCATCAAGGTATCTGAAGAGTATCGTGCCGCTAGTGCCGGTAATTGTTGGTGGAGGGCGGTCAGAAGCGAGTCGACAAATGCGAGGAGCATCGAACGCTCGATGTCCATAAGGATGGCATCGTACGACATGTGCACAGCGTGGAGAATTGCATCGGCTGATACGAAGACAGGCAGATCGGCGTGGAAAATCTCAGCGTATCCTTCCATAAATGATGCTTTGGATAGCCTTGACGTAACGACGAATCCGTGATTGGCGAGCAACTCCTTTTCGTACGCAGTGAGAGCATATACTTTGTCAATACTGTCGAGATAGGCAGGTTGAGTCGATGACCTGGCAATTCCAGCCTCAAAAACGCCCGCAGAGTAGAGTCCCTTCAACTCTCCTGGAGTAAGATTCTGATTTGTTTGCAGAAATTGTTGGTATGCTTGAAGCGGGAAAGGCGGATTCTGTTGGGCGCTAGTCACGTGGATGGCAATCCACCCGAGGGCACAGAAACAAAGCACTCGTCTCATAACGGTTCTCTGTTATTCTTTCGAACAGTCGTGCGAAATCGATCTTGTGCTACAGAGAAGTGCTATGCGCAAGAAGGCGATGTTCTGCTATTTCAGCACAACGTTGAGATCATGAAAAGGCAACCTCACATGTTCATGCGCGGTGGTTGGACGGTTAATTTCTGACATCGCACTTCATTAATCCAGAGGTTCTCACATCCGTTTTCCACAGGGAATCGCGGATTTGTCGGAGGCGAGCTACGGTGCGCAGCGGAAAACTACGACTGTAACAGCCCAAATGCAAACAACAAGTCGACGGGAAGATCCGGTGGTTCACGAAGAATCTTGGATAAAACGAAGAATCCCGACCAGCTTTCGCTAACCGGGATTCTTTTGTTGTGCTTGTGGTGGGGGCACACGATGGAAACTTTGGCCTCATCGCGCCAGATTTGCTCTTTGTACCCGTTCCAGAAGAGCTGATCCGGGCGTGCGACTCTCGACAGACATGAAGATCTCGTTGTCTGCGAAATCCTTCTGGAAAGAAATCTCCTATCCCTTGGAAGCCACTTCCACAGCGTGCTGTGCATGAATAGTCGTCGGGTCAAACATCGGCACGCTGACATCTTTTTGTTTCAGCAGGAGCGGGATTTCAGTGCATCCCAATATGATTCCCTGAGCCCCTCGCTTAACGAGGTTATCAATGATCCGGATGTACTCTGGGACTTGGGAAGCCTCTGGCTTTGATGTGAGCAAGAACAACAACTATGCGCGAATTCGCGGTCTGTCAGTCATAAGCCAATCGCATCTTCTCATCCGCCACCGTCGGCTGAATCAACTCCTTCCATTCCGGTGTCTCCCATGTTCCCAACTGCATGTGGGTCTTGTAGTATTTTTCTGGGATGGGATGCGTGCCAACGACAACTTTCAGACCAAATTTTGCCGGGATGAAATCCCGAAACTGGGATACATAAGGGCACGGGGGATACCCGACAAGCATCCCGGTGGCGAAGTGTATTACCTGTGCTCCATTCTTCTTCATCTCCTCAGGAGCTGATTCTATGTTCCCGCCGGGGCAGCCGTCACACGTGGTAAATCCGACGAGCTCGACCTCCTTGTTTTCGTACACGCTGAATGCCCCTTCCCTGCGGGACAGCGCGCGGAAGCACTTTCCACCGGCGCACGTATGATAGCGATGACAGATGATAATTCCGATCCGGGTTTTCTCGCTCATGACGTTGTGCTTTCTCTGTTGGTTGTTCATTCCTTTTTGCGTGACCGACGTCAATCTAGGGCAAAAGCACAGCCATTGCAACCACCGACGTCCAGATTCCTTCCTTGCTCCCCTCCGCCGATTGTGTGATGTTAAATGTTCTCAGGATCTTCCCGCTCATCTTATAGTATTTTTCACGCTCGTCCCACGCAACTTCCGGGTCCAACTCTATGCCCAATGTGGATGCAAGCATCGATGCTGCGAGATCCTCGGCGTAATCACCCGCGCGTTCATCCGTTTCACCGAAGGGATGATGCTCCGAGAGATACCCATACGTCAAGTCATCCACCGGTTGAGCAACTCCGATCGAGGCAGCGACCAGGCGATTCGCTTCATTCGTGGCGTTGCGGGCCATCACGACGAAGGTGATTGACCCAGGCTCCAGAAGCTTCACTCCCTCCGTTCTTGTGATCCGGCGACACTTCGGAGGAAAAATACTGGAAACAGTCACCAGGTTGCATCGCTCGACCCCAGCATCCCGAAGGGCCAGCTCGAAAGATTGCAGGTAGTCCTTGTGGCGACCAACCCCCTTCGTGAAAAATATCTTCTGAGGCACAAACATCTGTTACCTCCAATGGCCGTGAGTCGGAATCGACACAACCTTGGGACTTCAGTGCAATCGTTCCTCATGATTAACGATCGTGCCACTGATAATTTCGCGGACCGCATCATCAATTGTCTGGGTATGAGTAATGATTGGCTTGATCTTCGCGTCTGCGATATGCTGGTACGCACCGAATCCCATTCCGCGGGCGACCAGAACCTGGCAATCCAACACGTTTGCCGTCATCGTACGATGTTTCCCCTGTGAATGTTCGTCAAGGCCGTGCCCGGGACCGTGATGTTCGTGCTGTTGTTCTTCCCCGGCAAATGTGTGATGCCCCGCCTTCTCCCGGCGTTCGCGATTCGTCACGGCCCCATTGGCAACCGTGAGAACTTCGTAGTAGCGGGCCCGCCCGAAATGCTGACTGATGGTCGTTCCGTCATCGGTGACAAATGCAACTTTGATGTTTTTCGTATCCATCTATCCAACCCTTCTGATTATCCATCATTGTTTGTTTTCTTGAAATGAGAGCAGCCGGACCAATTCCTTCAGGAATCGCCAAAGCCATTCCCTCGAAATGCCCAGGATACTGTCAGCTCAGTGCCTGATAACGTCTGCCTCGGCGTCTTACTTCTTCAACACGGTCGCCAACACCTTCTCTTTGTCGATCTTTTTCGTGCAGAAGAACCAATCGTAACACGTCATGTCCTGCTTGTTTTCCATGCGCTCTTTCGCAACACCGCACGATCCTGCGGTGGGGACGATCACATCGTCGCCAGGACGCCAGTCGGCAGGTGTTGCGACGGCGAATGCGTCGGCGGTCTGAAGAGCGATGATCACGCGATACAGTTCATCGAAGTTTCTTCCCAGACTCAACGGGTAGTATATGATGGTGCGGATGATTCCCTTCGGGTCGACAACGAAAACGGCGCGCACCGCTTTCGTGGAACTCTCGCCCGGCTGGATCATCCCGTACCTCTTTGCCACCTCCATCGTGATATCCTCTATCAACGGGAAGGTGACCTCAACGTTCTTCATGCCTTTGTACTCGATCTTCTCCTTGATCGTGCGCAGCCATGCAATGTGACTGTAAAGCCCATCCACGGAAAGCCCCACCAATTTGCAGTTTGCTTTGGCGAACTGACCTTCCATGGACGCAAACGTCATGAACTCCGAAGTGCACACAGGTGTGAAGTCGGCGGGATGACTGAACAGAATGACCCAACTCCCCGAATACTGTTCTGGAAAGTTGATCTCGCCCTGAGTTGTAACGGCTTTGAAGGCCGGGGCCTTATCCCCAATGCGAGGCATTGAGAAATTCTTTGCTGCATCGTCGGTTTCCATAGGATTCTTCCTCTCCTCTTTTTGCGCCTTTGATTTCTGAACAGGCAAATGCTGGCGCAGAACAGTTGCCCAATATGAAAGACACTTTGGAATTATTTCGCGTATCGTCTCTCTTGTTTGTTCTTCAGGTCAACGACCCGGGCTGAGAATCCGTTCAGCGGGAAACCCTCTCTCCTCCTGACTGTTTTCCCTCATCAGAGCGCCTGACCCTATGTGGACTCAACCAGCTTGAAGGTACCACGAGCGGTAACACACACTTGGTCATTCCGCATAATAGTCGCATGCGCCCAACAATGTGTTCCCCGCCCGATGTAATGCACGCCGTCACCCGTGCCCTCTCGTCGTGTGATTTTGTTCATTGTCACCATCCTAAGAGATGAAGGAGAGGCAACGATACCTGCACAGTTGCAGGATTACCTTCATCACCGTATCGCTCATCGGGACCAGCCTCTCCGTTTACATCTCGGACAGTCCTTCTGTTCAGCGGCGACCGCTGAGAATTGCCACCTCCGGTTACAACTCCTGCATTGGAATTCGCACATCTTCCCCTTCCGGTAATTTCCTCCTTCAATGCGAATCGCCTTGCCGTTTACAATCGCCTCAACGAGCGTTTGACGCGCTTTCTCGATAATTCTCCCAAAGGTCGCACGCGATATTTTCATTTTTGTCGCCGCTTCTTCATGCGAATGCGCCTGCAGATCGGCCAGGCGAAGCGCTTCGAACTCATCAACCGTGAGGACGACTTCATCGAGCAACGACATCGGGATACCCTGGGGTTTGAAGTACGTAAATCCCGGAGTCTGCGTTACACGACGGAATTTCGGCGGACGGGGCATCTTGTGTTCATCGGGTGTTTTGTTGGGGATTTATTATGAGCATATGCTCATAACTAATGTAAGCGTTTTGTCCCCGGAAGTCAACGGCTGGGGCGCTCAGTAATCGACAATATTGATCTCGTGTGCTGCTTTCGAGAGCGCCTCCAGGATAGCCTGCCGGGCACTCTGGTCCATTTCGTGGATCACATAGGTGAGCACCGCGTAATCACAGCGGTTCGCTGTCTCCCCAAGAACCCGGAAGATAGCTCTCTGATGTCAAGTGGACTCACGTAGCTAGGAAAAGCTCGCTCCGTCATGAGTAGGTGGTTTTTCCTTATTTGTAGCGGTGGGCCCACCTCCCCCTGAGATGAAGCACTCATGTGACTTCTCCTGCCGTTTTCCAATTGTCGAAATGGATAACTATATTAACCCCGCTCTCTGCTTCCCTGCTCCAGCTACGGAAGCAGAACCAAACGGCAAGACTCACGACCCAAGAGTTAACCAAACGGAAATCCGCCTATGAAAAAGATCGCCTTCATCCTACTGCTCCCTCTCACTCTCTTTGCACAGAACTTCTCCAAAGAGGAGGTTTCGCGCTGGCAGAAGCAGGCCGACCGGGCCACGATCATCCGCGACACCTGGGGCATCCCCCACATCTACGGCAAATCGGACGCCGATGCTGTGTTTGGACTCCTGTACGCCCAATGCGAAGACGATTTCAAACGCGTGGAAATGAACTACATCGAGAAACTGGGAAGAACAGCGGAATTGAAAGGCGAGTCGGCGTTAGCCTCTGATCTGTACATCCGATTGCTCATCGACTCTGCGGAGGCCGTGGCGGACTATGGGAAGAGTCCGGCCTGGCTCCGAAGTCTGATGAACGCTTACGCCGACGGGATAAACTACTATCTCTTCACACATCGCTCAGTCAAGCCAGCCCTGCTGCAGCGCTTCGAGCCATGGTTTCCGTTGATGTGGACGGATGGAAGCATCGGCGCCATCAGCACCGGCGATGTAACAGTAAGAGATGTAAGAGCACTCTACCTGGAGAACACCGAACCGATCAGCGCCATACCGACAGACACGGAAGAGCAATTGACCGGCTCGAATGGATTTGCGCTTGCTCCCTCGAAAACGCTTTCCGGGAATGCCATTCTCTACATCAATCCGCACGTGACCTTCTATTTCCGCCCCGAAGTACATACGGTGAGTGAAGAAGGGCTGAACACCTACGGAGCTGTGACGTGGGGCCAGTTTTTCGTCTACCAGGGATTCAACCAGCACTGCGGATGGATGCACACTTCCAGCAGTGTCGATGTAGCGGACACGTATATCGAAAACATCAAGAAGAAGAACGGTCGATTCTTCTATGAATATGAGAAATCGGAAAAACCGGTGAGCGAGAAAGCAATCACGGTCCGATACAAGGCCGGGGACTCTCTGCTGGCAAAGACCGTTACGGCGTACTTCACGCATCACGGCCCCGTGATGGCAAAGCGAAACGGTGTATGGATCAGCGTGCGTTCGTACAACCGATCGCTCACCAGCCTGATCCAAAGCTGGCAACGCACCAAGAGCGCTGGATTTGCTTCATTCAAGAAGACGATGGAGCTTCGCTCCAACACGTCCAACAATACGGTTTTCGCAGACGATAAAGGGAATATCGCATACTGGCATGGCGACTTTGTTCCGCGACGGGATACATCGCTCAATTGGGCAAATCCAGTTGACGGAACGACTTCATCCACAGAGTGGAAGGGCCTGCACAAGCTGGACGAAATCGTTCACGTGTACAACCCTGCCACCGGATGGATTCAAAACTGCAATTCCACTCCGTTTACTGTATCGGGGACCAGCAGTCCGAAGAAAACGGATTTCCCCACCTACATGGCGCCGGACGGAGAGAACTTCCGGGGCATCAATGCTGCCCGCGTGTTGAGCAGAGAAAGTGCGTTCACGCTAGATAAAACTATCGCCGCGGGGTACGATCCTGCTCTCACTGCGTTTGAATTACTGGTGCCTGCGCTCGTCAACGCATTCGAAAACAATGTGAAGTCGGGCGATTCGCTCTTCACACAGCTGAATGAAGCTGTAGCAATCTTGAAGCAATGGGATTATCGAAGCGGTGAAAACTCGATCGCGACGACCCTCGCCGTTGATTGGGGCAGAATGCTGACGCCTGCTATCCAGAAGATTCGCGTCGATGGAAGGGATGTCGATCAGGTGGAGAAAACGAAGAGATTTGCTGCCAGCGCGTCGCTGCAGGAACTGGCCCCGCCACTGCTGAATGCGATGCGTGAGCTGGAAAAGAGATTCAAAACATGGCGGCTACCCTGGGGAGAGATCAACCGCTACCAGAGGCTGACGGATGATCTGGAAGAACGATTCTCCGATGGCGAACCGAGCCTGCCCGTCGGGTTCACTTCAGCGCAATGGGGAATGTTGGCTGCGTATAACAGCCGCACCTATTCCGGCACGAATAAGAGGTACGGCTTCGGCGGAGCCAGCTTCGTTTGCGCTGTCGAATTCGGCAAGAAGGTGAAGGCAAAATCAGTGCTCACCGGCGGGGAGAGCGGCGACCCGTCCTCGAAACATTTTACCGATCAGGCGCTGATGTACACGAAAGGGCAATTCAAGGATGTCTTGTTCTACAAAGAAGATGTGTTGAAACACGTAGAAAAGAGATATCACCCAGGTGAGATAACTCCTTAGAAGTTCTATCGGAAAGTGATTCTGCGGCATGCTAATGCCGACCGAAGAATCCGAATTACAGATGGTGATCAGATGACAACGATGCCCCCGATCGGGGGCATCGTATTGTTAGGAAGTCGGGAGCTCCTCAAGGATTTAGTCCTGCTTTCTGGGACTCCGCCTACTAGCGGGATTCCCCGCCTGCCCGTCAGAAACTTCAGAGGCGGGCAGGCAAAGAGCGGAATAGTGCGATATGGTTTGCCCAATCATGAGAATTGATTCATAGGTTCATTGATCCACTGACCCCCTTGGCGCGCTCATCCGATCTCTCTCATCCCCATATGAACGGATTCTCCCAGAGCAATAGCTTGGAATTCGAAACACGTTCAACGTAAACCACAGTTTCCCCGTCTTGAGCAATCATGCTCTCGCCCGCCGTGAACGGCTCTCCCTCACTTGAATACATTCTCGATCAGTACAAATCTCTTCTTGGTGAAAGGGTCCAGATACACGACCTCTTTGCCATCACCACTCACATCAAAGTAGCCCCGCAGACCCGGGAACGTCCCTTTCACCCGCTCGTCCTTTCCATGCGGGAGGAGCATTCGATGAAGCTCCCGCGACTGCCAATACCAATAGAAGAATTG
>Ga0315297_10000826_pt1 | contig 18496 bp, 13 predicted proteins | sample YL17G15_0_MG_FD_203628 | JGI IMG/M metagenome (GOLD analysis project Ga0315297, IMG submission 203628) | Sediment microbial communities from Yellowstone Lake, YNP, Wyoming, USA - YL17G15_0 | ecosystem: Environmental > Aquatic > Freshwater > Lake > Sediment | place: USA: Wyoming | collected... | reverse complement strand
CTTTGTCCGCCCCAAAGTCATCTTGGATAACGAGTCTCGTCGTCCTCATCCTTTTAGCGGGCGCGGCGATATTAGCCATCCGCGCTCTCGCGCCGCCAAAGACCTTGCCGGCCGACGCCCCGGCCGCCGAGTTCTCCGCCCTTCGGGCCGCCGCCCTCCTTAAGATGATTGCCGCCGAGCCTCACCCCATGGGTGTTCCGGCCCATGACCGGGTGCGTGATGCGATCCTCAAGGCGTGGCAGGAGATGGGCCTTGAACCCACCGTCCAGACGGCGGTTCGTTTCCGGCCCGCCCGAGGGGAATCCACGCGCGTCGAGAACATTCTTGTCCGGCTGCCGGGGACGAATCCCTCGACCGGCGGGACGCTCATGTTGGCGACGCACTATGACACCGTCGAACCCGCGCCCGGTGCCGCGGATGACGGCGCCGGGGTTGTGACCTTGCTCGAGACAGCCCGCGCTCTTCTCGCGGGCCCGCGGCTCGTCCGGGACATCATTTTTCTCATCACCGACGGCGAAGAAGACGGGCTCGTCGGCACCCAGGTTTTTCTGGACCAGCATCCCTGGGCCAAAGAGATCCGCCTCGCCCTCAACTTCGAGGCGCGCGGGACGGCCGGCCCGTCCCTCATGTTCGAAACGAGCCGCGGCAACCGGAGGCTCATCGCAGCTCTCGCTGCCTCACCCCACCCGAGGGCCTATTCATTTGCCGGAACCGTTTACCGCAACATGCCGAACAATAGCGACCTGAGCGTTTTCATGAAGGCCGGTATGCAGGGTCTTAACTTCGCCTTCATCGACCGGCCTTACGACTACCATACGGCGAATGACAACCTGAAGAATCTCGACCTCCGGAGTCTCCAGCACCACGGTTCTTATGCCTTGTCCCTGGCGCGTTCATTCGGGAACGGCAGTGTTCCGGAGCCGGCCGGCCAGGATGCCGTCTATTTCAGTCTCTTCGGCGATGTGTTTGTTCATTATTCGACTCGAGCGGCGCTCGTTCTGGCAGGGTTGATCGTCGCGCTTATCGCTGCGGCCGGGATAGTCGGCTTCTCCCGCAGAAAGATCCGGCTCGGGGGGGTGCTGTGGGGAGCGTTGTTCTTCGTTGCGGTCATCGCCGCCGCAGCCGCCGTCGGACCTCAGGCCGAACCGGATCTCGACCAGTCTGCAGAAGACCTACCGCTTCCCGGCAGAACGGTGAGGCTGAAACGTCTCAACGCTAGCTATTAAGCCAAATATTCGCTCCAAATTTTATAGAATAAGAGAAGGGAGCTGAGAAAAACTATTCTTATCCAAACTTCATTTTGGCTGGACCGGTTTATGGGTGAGGGGCCGGGGGGCCTAGCCCGTCTCGTCAATCGAGGAGGGCCCGGCCGGCTGCAGGTCGGCCTTCCTCGGCCTCATTCGCAATTATGGTTTCTAGAGCTTTCCCCAAACCACTAGACGAGTTCACTTTCTTGACAAGGCTCCGCAGCCTGCAATATCATTAACTTGTAATAAGGGGTGCCGGACCCAAGCCTAATGTGAGGGGATCCCATGCGGCCCTATTTCTTTGATGGGAACTCTTGAATAGAACTGGAGGCTTTATGTGGAAGTGCCAACACTGTGGGGAGGAGATTGAAGCTGATTTTAATGTTTGCTGGAATTGCCAATACGGGAAGAATGGTACTCCGCCTTCTCCAGCCAAGCCCGAGGTGCGTGAGCCACTTCGAAGGGACCCTTCAACTCCCTCGGATGGGGAGCGAATGTTCGCATGGCTCTTTTGTTCCATCTTTTTTCTCTTGGTGCTGGGTGGAGTGGGCATTCTTGTTATCTTTGGTATGGGTTCTTTATTAAAATTTAAGGAGGCGCCTGTCATCGGCCCGGCTATAACAATATTAATCATCTGGGCCATACGGCATTCGGCGCCAAACGTCTCAAGAGTATTGGTCCGCACCCGTGGAATGTCCATAGCGCAACGCCTGAGGAAAATAATGGCGGCAATTGCTGCTTAAACGCCCTCGCGGGATGACTTGCCCCTACTTAGGGTATCCCCGGGGGGCAGTTCACCACACGTTGAGATGGGTTGGGACGTAGATGAGTTGTACTGCGAGTCTTACCCTCGACTCCGTGCGCCGCACACTACCCTCCAGGACTGCGTCGACGCCCAGATCTCGCGCGATCTTAGACAAGTCGTGTGATCCCCTGAGCGTCATCACCGAAGTAAACGAGGCGACCTTGTCGAAGGCGCCGATGTCGTTGAGCCCGGAGATCAGCGTCTCGGTCATCCCATCCACGAACGGTTCTTGCTCTGGACCACCGGAGAGATTTTCGAGCGGTAGAACGGCAATGGAGCGGATCTCTCCTGCGGGTGGGGTCTGCGTTCCGATCCGCCCCGCGGCTTGGCCCAAGGCTCGGAACGTTTTCTGTTGTTCCTTTGTAAGGTGGAGGATAGGGAAAGAAGTCGCTCCCGATCCCTTCACCCTGAACTGGATCGTGCCGTATCTCTTGGTCTCGACTTCGAAGCGGCTCTGCGAGCTGATCACGGGCTGAGCAAGCTCGATCGGGTGCCCGTTGATCGTGAGCGCGGTGACCGTATAGGTGGCGACTATTTCTCCTGGGGAGATCGTGCGCTCACGTTTGAACTGGGTCTCAACGTTGAACTCCGGCGGTCCTACCTCCTTGTACTTTGAATCTATGCACCCCGTTAAACCGGCTAGGAGCAACAAGATTAGTCCAGATATCGGCGACAGTCTCATCATGATTCGAGGTCTCCTTTTTGACCTGGATCGATGCCGCGGAAGCGATCAACGCTGAGGGATAGGAATTCGCTTTTATCGTTGCGCGAGTATTACCTCCCCCCAGTTCGGAACCGATACCACCCTTCATGAGAGAAGGATATTTCAGGCTCTGGATCATTGTCAAGAGGCGCAAAAATATCCGCAAAGGAAGCCGTCTGGAAGTAGCGGATCTGCTCCCCGGATTAGAATCGGCATCCGGGAAGGAGCGAAGGATGAAGAAAAGTCGGTTCACGGAAGCGCAAGTCCGGGGGGGCTCGGAGTACCGGAGCTCCGTCGTTTGAGGCAGATCGAGGAGGAAGACCGCCGGCTCATTGAGAAAATCCTCGAAGTCGGCTATAGTTTAGAAAGCTCCGGCCGGGGTGGCGGAAGTGGCAGACGCAAGGGACTGAAAAACCGAAAATGAGGATTAACGTAAACCCTTTAAAATCAATATATCCTCTTATTTTTGTGGGAGTTCTATTTGTTTTTGTGTTCCGTTGTTTGCCGCTGGATGCCGTTGTTTACCGCATGAATAAACACAAATTGAACACACCGGGATCTTGATTTGTATAAAGAGGAAATGGATCGTCTTATAGATGAATTGAATCAGCAATTAAAAGACCTGGATTCCAGGCGAAACGAAATCCTTGAAAAACTGGAAAACCTTCAACAACTAAAAAAGACATTTACGGTTGCTGAAAATGCATTCAGTCAGAGCGCGGAGCGACCTGTTTCCGAGATTTCGTCAGTTGGCCAAAAGATCGCGCTTTTTCGTTCATTCTTTAGGGGGAGAGAAGATTTATATGCTCAGAGATGGGAAAGCACCAAAACCGGCAAGACTGGATATCAACCCGTCTGCAAGAACGATTGGATAAGAGGAATATGCCGAAAACCGGAAATCAAATGTGGAAATTGCGCAGCCAGAGAATTCGTGCCCATTTCTGATAGTGTAATCCATCGTCACCTGTTTGGCTTCGTCGCAGCGGATCGTAATGTTCGCAGAACACGAAAGGACTTTGTCATAGGGGTTTATCCGCTGCTTCAAAATGAAACGTGTTGGTTTTTAGCCGCCGATTTCGATAAAGAATCATGGAAAACGGATGTTTCTGCGTTTTGGGCCACGTGTCGGCGTTTCAACGTTCCGTTAGCCGTTGAGCGATCGCGTTCTGGCAATGGCGCACACGGGTGGATATTTTTCTCTGAACCCATTCCGGCTATTTTTGCTCGCAGGCTAGGTTCGCTCTTGCTCACCGAAACCCTGGATGAAAGACCAGAGATAGGATTAGACTCGTATGATCGACTTTTCCCTAATCAAGATACATTGCCCGATGGAGGATTTGGAAACCTAATCGCTCTGCCGCTTCAATTCAAAGCAACAGAAACGGGGAATAGCGCCTTTATCGATGAAAATTACGTTCCATTTTCTGATCAGTGGAGTTTTCTCTCTTTTGTGCGAAAAATGAGCCGAAAAGAAGTCGAACAAATCGTTGAAGATGCAAGCCGAAGAGGAAAGATCATAGGCATCCGTCTTCCAATGACCGAAGAAGGTGATGAAGAGCCGTGGAAGGCATCGCCGTCCCGAAGAAAAAAAGAAATTGTCATTTCGGGACCGCTTCCCCCAAAAATAACAATTACTCAGGGAGATTTGATATATATCGAAAAGGAGCGTCTCCCGTCTGTATTGCGGAGCCGTCTCATAAGACTCGCTGCCTTTCAGAATCCCGAATTCTACAAAGCTCAAGCTATGCGACTTTCGACTTATGGAAAGGCTCGTATTATTTCTTGCGCCGAGGATTTTGTGAATCATATCGGTCTTCCTCGCGGCTGTCTTGAAGAAGCGGTTGAATTGCTCAGATCGCTGAAAATTGAGGTGAAGATTATTGATGAACGATGTTCAGGGATTCCCATCAAATGTCAATTTCAGGGAATATTGCGTCCTGAACAAGAAGCGGCTGTTAAAGCGCTGTTGGAGCATGAAACAGGCGTCCTGGCTGCCGCCACGGCATTTGGCAAAACCGTTGTGGCAGCAAAAGTGATTGCTGAGAGAGCTGTCAATACTCTCGTCCTTGTCCATCGCCGACAATTACTTGATCAGTGGATCGCGCAGGTTATTGAATTCCTTGATCTGAAAACAGGGGAGATAGGGTTAATCGGATCAGGAAAACATAAACCTTGCAAATTTGTTGATATCGCCATCATTCAAAGCCTGTACCGAAAGGGAATCGTTGACGATGTCGTGGGGGAATATGGCCATTTGATCGTTGACGAGTGTCACCACATTCCAGCTGCAAGTTTTGAACAAGTCGCGCGAAAATGCAAGTCCAAGTATGTCTTAGGCTTATCAGCAACAGTGACACGAAAAGATGGACATCATCCGATTATCTTCATGCAATGCGGACCCGTGAGATTTCGTATCGGGGCTAAACAGGGAACCGAAGCGCATCCCTTTCAACATCGTGTTGTTTTGCGTCCCACGAAATTCACATTTGTTCCAAGCAAGGACAAAAAACTCTCAATTCATGAGATATATGATACCTTGATGACTGACGAAGCACGGAATGAATTGATATTTGAAGATATTCTAAGGTCTATCGCTGAAGATAAACGATCGCCGATTCTGATTACGGAACGAAGGGGACATCTGGAAATGTTCGCCGAACGTTTCCGCCCGTATGTGAAAAATATTGTTGTCTTCAAGGGAGGTATGGGTCATCGACAAAGGCAGAAGATACGCGAACAATTGAATAGCATCAAAGACGATGATGAACGTCTATTGATAGCGACAGGAAAATATCTTGGAGAAGGCTTCGATGACGCTCGACTGGATACTCTTTTTTTAACGCTGCCGATTTCCTGGAAGGGAACCCTTGCTCAATATGCAGGCCGACTTCATCGATCTCATTATAATAAAAAAGAAGTCCGGATCTATGATTATGTCGATCTTAAGGTTCCCATGCTGGAGCGGATGTATAAACGAAGATTACAGGGATATCGCGCCATAGGGTATGAAATCGAATAATTGCGTAAAAGTTGTTTCTGAATCCTTAAAGTTAGATTTGCTATTTTGAGAGAGAAGAGATGTTGAATTGAGCTGTTCCATGAGCTATAATCTTAAAAGGTGTTCGTTACAGTAACGAAAAGGGGGTTAATTGGGCGGGAATTCGTTATAATAACGAAATGCTGTAAGGAAGAAAAATGGGCGAATTCAAGAAGCACCTGGAAATAGCCAGAGAAAAGCTGTCGGCGCTTAAAGATGCGTTTGACAAGAAACAATTCACGGTGGTCGGTGATCTTGCCACAAAGGTATGCGAACAGCTTGTCGAGGCGGATGCCGCCAGGGAAGGAAAGCATTTCGGGAATCATCTCGATCGGCATGCGTATTCCAACGAAAATTATCCTAAAGAAATCAACGCTGCTATGCGCAAACTGTGGTTTGCCTATGGCGATTTAGGCTATGACGGTGTCAATGGAAAAAGAGCAAAAATCGTTAAGGAGAATTTGCAAATCGTCTTAGTCTATTTCAATAAAAGATTCGGTGAGAAAATTGCAGAGAATATTTAAGCAAATATCAAGAGAGCTTTCGTTAATCAGCGAGATTAAGCTTGTTATTCTCTACGGCAGTTATGCCCGTGGCGATTTCGGACCGAAATCAGACCTTGATCTGTTCATCTTGATTTCTAAAAGCGATGCCGTCGAAAAAATCCATAACGCCGTAATCAGAATAGAAGAAAAAATCGGGAAAAGCATCCAACCGACCATAAGAACCGGAGAGGAATTCCGGAAAACTGATTCCGGTTTGATGCAAAACCTCTTGAGAGAGGGCAAGATCCTTTTTCTCCGTGACGTTTATGAAATCTCCGCGGTGACGCTACTGAAACAGAAGCCGTTCATTATATATTCTTTTAGGATTAATTCGTTGAGCCAGAAGAATAAAGCGAAATTCAATAGGGAGTTTTATTCGAGAACGAAAACAAAGTACGAATATAAAGGGCTTTTACACAAAATGGGCGGCGAAAAGCTCGCTTCCGGATGTGTCATAATCCCATTCGGAAAAAAGAACGGGATGGAGAAGATTTTTAAAAAATATAAAATAAAATACGAAATGAAAAATATTTGGGCTTAGATCGTCTAGTCCCGCCGGGGTGGCGGAAGTGGCAGACGCAAGGGACTTAAAATCCCTCGCCCCGTAAGGGGTGTGCGGGTTCGATTCCCGCCCCCGGCACTCTGTTCCCTCTGATTTTCCCCTGATTTTTCTTCGTCATTCTTGTTTTGTCTTTTAAGCACCAATAGCCAAGATTAAGCGATTTTAGGCAAATTCTGTGACACCGGCGTGACATGGGATTGCCTCAGCTTCTCAAATTTATGTCCTATTTTCGGCCGGCGTATGGCATGTCCTGGGGCTTGATCTCCCAGGCCATGGAGCCCAGGCTTTTAATTTCGGCTTCGCTAAAATAGCCGAGCTCTTCTTCGAATCCTTGGACGAGCCCGAACCATATCACGTCCGGGACCTCGCGGCCGTCGATCATCGACCCGCCGCCGTCCTCGCCCGGCGTCCTCGTCTCGGCGATCTCGAACCCGAACCAATACCAGCCCGAGAACGACTCCCAGGCTTTGAGGACTTTCCGGCCGTCGATTTCTAAGCCGCCGTCCTCTGTCGCCTTGAATTCCGGCATGACATAGCCTCCTTATCGGTTCATCGAAAGAAAAGAAAGACCATAGTCTTCAATGAGGCCCTTGTCCGCGAAGCTGTAATAGCAATTGCTCCCCATGATGACATGATCTAGAAACCTGATCTGCATGACCTTGCAGGCGAAAACGATGTCCTTCATGATTTCCCGGTCGCATAGGCTGGGCTCGGGGTCCCCGCTCGGATGATTGTGAAAGCAGACGATTGACGCCGCCCCCAGGATAAGCGCGCCTTTGATGATCTCGCGGGGATAAACGGCCGCGCTGTCAATCGTGCCCTCGCTCGCCTCGACGACCTCGATCGCCCGGTTTTTCGTGTCCAGGTAGCAGACGCAGAAAAACTCGCGGTCCGCCCTGGCATAGCCCTTGAAAGCATCGAAGACGGCGCGCGAGCTCGCAAGATTGATTTCTTCCGAGTATTCCGGCCGCTCGAAGACGGGCATCTTCACGGGCTTCTTGGTGAAGGGGAGCTTCATCGCTCCTTGCTCCGTTTGCTGATTCCTCATGACGTTTGCCTCGTTCTACTATTGCGCCGGCTGATCACCGGCGTCCTGCTATTGCGGAAGGGAGCGAGCGCCCCAATTTGAGCCGAGAAACCCTGAAAGTGTGGCGCTTATTAGTTTTGCCCGGGCAGGAAGGCAGGCAGACAGAAGCCGTAGCTGGGGGGAGAACCCCCCTATGGGAATTCTGCCGGGCTGTTCAGATAAACATATGCCGAGATTTTGCTGTGAATTTTCGGGAAATTTTCATATAAAAATTCTGATTGATATCTGGCCGGAGCTCAGGGAGAATGCCGGGGCTTGCCCTCCTGCGCATCGATTCTTGCATTTGACGCGCCTCTCTCTTGATGATACTCTTTTGCTCAGCAGGGGAATAAGGGCCATGAAATGCCCAAAATGTCAGACCGATAATCCTTCGGATAGCAGCTTCTGCGCGAAATGTGGGACTCAGATCCAGCCAGCGTCGGCGGATTTCCCAGGCAGCCTGACCGAAACCCTCCATTTCGTCCTCCAAAAGGAGCTCGCGACCGGAAACACCTTCGCCGGCCGCTACCAGATTGTCGAAGAGCTCGGTCACGGCGGCATGGGCCGGGTCTACAAGGTCTTTGACACAGATATCAAGGAAAAGGTGGCTTTGAAACTGTTAAGGCCTGAAATTGCCTCTGACAGAGAGACGATTGAACGGTTCTCGAATGAGCTGAAATATGCCCGTAAAATCAGCCACCGGAATGTCTGCCGGATGTATGACCTGGGCAAGGTCGAGGGTACGTATTTCATCACGATGGAATATGTCCACGGGGAAGACCTCAAAAGCATGATTAGGATGTCCACCGGTCTTACTATTGGAACGGTGTTAAGTGTCGGAAAGCAGATTTGCGACGGTCTGGCCGAAGCCCATAGCTTGGGGGTCGTGCACAGAGATCTCAAACCCCAGAATATCATGATCGATAAGGGCGGGAACGCTAAGATCATGGACTTTGGCATAGCCAGGTCGATAAGGGAGAAAGGCATAACCGGCCCAAGCGTTATGATCGGGACGCCGGAGTATATGTCTCCAGAGCAAGCGGAAGCGAAAGAGGTTGATCATCGGTCCGATATCTACTCACTTGGAATCATTCTCTACGAGATGGCGACCGGCAGGGTGCCGTTCGAGGGGGCTACGGCGCTCAGCATCGCCATGAAGCATAAGGGCGAGATTCCAAAGAATCCAAAACAATTCAATCCCAACGTCCCTGACGACCTGAGCGGCGTAATCCTGAAATGCTTGGAGAAAGACAAGGCCAAACGATACCAAACCGCTGCGGCCCTCCGCGAGGAGATCGAACGAATCGAAAAGGGGCTACCCACGACCGAGCGGGTCGCCCCGGAGACGAAGGCGAGGACGTCGCGGGAGATCACGGTCAAATTCCAGCCGAAAAAGCTCATTATCCCGGCGTTGGCTTTCGTCGCAATCATAATCGCCGCGGTCGTCTTCTGGCCGAAAAAAGCTTCGAACCTGGATCCGAATCTTGTCGCCGTGGCTGTTTTTGAGAATAAGACCGGCGAGCCCAAGCTTGACCCTATCGGCAACATGGCCGCGGAGCGGATCATGCAAGGCCTCACTCAAGTCGACCAAATATCCGTTGCCCCAATGCCTTCAACCGAGGCTCTCTCGGCTGCCGCCAAAGGTCAGGATAAACTCCGCCATCTGGCCGAAGCTACAAAAGCGGGGAAAATCGTCCATGGCGATTACTATCTCCAAGGAGATAAACTCCAATTCCATGCCTGGGTACAGGACATGATCGCAAAGAAGAATATCGTGCCGCTCGAGCCCGTGAGCGGCCCCGCCGCCGACCCGGCCATGGCATTCGAACCTCTGCGCCTCAGGCTCATGGGAGGGCTAGCCGGCGTTTTCGATCCGGTACTGAAAGACTGGCTTTCATTTTTAAAAGAACCGCCGAAATATGAAGCGTATCGGGAATATATTGAGGGTTCTAAAGCCTTTTTCCGTTCGGAATATCCTACGGCCGTGCAGCATTTCCTTCGGGCTTCGGAGCACGATCCGAGTCTCAAGGCGGCATTGTTGTATGCCTCTATCGCTCTGGGTAATATGAGACAATATGCCAAGTCCGATGAGCTCATCCAGGAAGTCGCCAAGTCCAGGGCGGATCTTTCGACTGGCGAGCGGCTTTTTCTGGATTGGCGGCAGGCCCGTATCCACGGAGACATTGAGGCTGCGCTTCGGAGCTGCCGCCAGATCGTCTCCTATCACAGAACATGGGATTGGACTAATCAAAACGCACTTGAAGCGACACGATTCAATTATCCTCAGGAAGCGGTTGACCTGCTGATCCAATTAGATCCGAATGCAGAAGTATATAAAAATTGGACCTATAACTATTGGTCGCCGTTCACGATGGCCTACCACATGCTCGGCAACTATAAACAGGAACTGAAAATAGCCCTCCGAGCCCGAAAGCAATTGCCGGAACTTCTTTCGATACTTTTTTTAGAAGGCAGGGCCTTGGCGGCCCTAGGCCGGATCGATGACCTTCAAAAGCTTTTCGAAGAAAGCAAGACGTTTCCAGCGGACGTTACTTATTCCCCTGGCACTTTCTTGCTGAGAGCCGGGCGGGAATTGAGCGCCCACGGATTCGGGAATGATTCTATCCGATTTTTAAATCAGGCTTTGCAGTGGTTCGAGAACCGGCCCGAACAGGAAAAAACTTCCATAGGAAACCGAGATAACTTGGCCCGCACATTATATGCTCTCAAAAAATGGGATGATGCGAAGGCTTTATTCGAGGGACTCTATAATAAGGTTTCGACCGATATGAATTGTTTAGGCTATCTGGGGGCAGTAGCGGCCCGAATGGGAGATAGGGAAGGGGCCCTGAAGATTTCAAAAGAGCTTGAAGACGATAAGCAGCCCTATCTTTTTGGAAATCCGACATATTGGCGGGCGCGGATCGCCGCTCTTCTTGGTGACAAAGAAGGCGCCGTGAATCTCCTGCGTCAGGCGATCAAACAGGGCTATTTTTTCACGTCCATCCATCCTACGGAAGACTTCGAATCCCTGGCCGATTATCCGCCCTACATCCAGTTCATGAAGCCCAAGGGGTGAGCACCGGTGACACGCCCGCTCGCTCAAAATCGCCCTCACGATCGCCGATCCCGGCTTGCCTGCGGTTGAGGATGCCAGGAAGAGGCTGGCGGGGCTGAAATAATCGCTGCTAGACGCGAAGCCATATATCCAACTTCCCCAAACGCAATGGTTGCTAGCCTTCGCACGCTAGCCCCTGCTCTGCAATGGTTAGATGCAATTTACTTCGGACTTAGTCTGTAGATCAAAATGGCATTAGGTGAGAGGGAGGCTGGGGCAATCACCTGCATAAATTCGTATATTATGCTTATTTGGTCGGACCAGTACTTCATCAGACAGCAATTGTCTAATTAGGTTCGTTTGGTGATGCCTTATTCTTTAATGGGTTAAGCGACTCGCGATAGCCTCCACCGCCTCCATTATAGAAATAAGGATGACAATGGATCCGATGATTGTCGCCAATATAACCACGAATGAGCGATCCTTGAACTTGATTAAGCTAACTATCCCGGTTATAAAGGCAGCAATTCCAGAAACCGATGCACATATTCCCACGATGATGAGCTGCGGGCTTCCCGCTTTGTATCCTGCCAATTGAAAAAGAAGAATAAGCGATATAAGAAACGCAAGGAATGCGGCCAACAATCCACCTGCCCATATTCCAAGTTTTGTTTTCGGCATTGATCCCTCCCCTGAATTTGATGAGATTATTGGACCTCGCTTGACAATGGATGTCAAGCTTAGTTTAGGTCAGACCAGCTTATTCGTTCTCGTCCTCGTCCTGATCATGCGCAGGCAAGCAGATTTGAGTTGAATCTAGCTCTTCATCGGTTTCATCGCCTCGGATCATAGGATTTTCATTATTATCCAGGAATTTTTCGCCTGTTATGTTTTCTACGTCTTTGAGTGTCCTTAACGTGATATAGATGCCTTTTTGCTCGCGCTTTTCGATATCAATTTTTGTAGGCGCATAGCCACCATAGAGTTTGATGGCCAGATCCGCATAGGCACGTCTATTATAATTATCAGGCTGTGTGGGATTCTGGGCGTGCATAGCCTCGGTCATATCCCTCTTCACTTCCCCGACTATTGCTTCTATTGTGAGGCCTTGTCTGTGCATTTCCTCAATGAATGCTTGATTACAGGTAAGCCTGTTGGTAAGCCTATTGGCCATAACGCTTGCGGTGGAAGGGGAGTAGCCGGCCATTTCTCAAAATGGGCATCTCTTTTCAACTTTCGCTGATGGGGAAAATAGCACAACGGAGATTCTCCCGGCTTACTGCTATGATGGATAATAAATGAGCATAAGGGGAGATGTCAAAACTTTCCGCGCATATCAGGCCAATGCCTACCCCATGCCAATTAATTTTACGTCGCGGGAAAAAGGGGGCGGATGAGAGACTCGGAGGGGAATTATTCCTTTGCATCGGGAGACGAGGTCAGGGTGATGAGGAAAATGAGATGAGAGCGGCGGCTGGCGGGTGATCTTCTATTTCTAAACGCAGTTTAAGAGCATCCCGGGCAAGTCGTCTCGGGGTAAGAGAGCGGCGCCGGGCGGCTGATTATTGAATAATAGGAGCGGTTTATACGTTCGACGGCGCAAAACCCCGATTTTTAAATCGGGGTGAAAAGCGCCGCTCAGTATTAACCCTGCGCATACCCCGGGCTTCAGCCCGGGGAGTCGAATGGGTTGATTCCTGGCCGATACCGCTCGCTGTGCCTGCCCGTCAGCCTCCTTCGCTGCCATCTCGGGATGTTGACAGCGATCCCCGACCGGGAATATTCTCAATTCACGAAGGGAGGCTTCGATTCCGAGCCTAACGGGAGAGAATATGAAAAATTCGTTTTGCAGAAAGAATATCCTCACTTTTTCTCTCTTTATTTCCTTGTTTGGGGTTTTCTTGGATTTTTTATTTTCTCAGACGACTCATCGCTTCAAGCCAAACAAAAAAACTTCAGTTTTGATGCCAAACACAAACCGGTACTGATACTGAAGCCGGGTGATACACTCGTTACAGCGACTCTGGATGCCTTCGGCAATGCGATATCCCCAAAGGAGCAACTCCCCAATGAGCTTATTCATTTACCTCAGGTCAACTATCTAACAGGGCCTTTTTACGTTGAAGGAGCAATGCCTGGTGATACGCTCATCCTCCACCTTGAAGAAGTTAAGCCCAGCAGAGATTTCGCAGTTTCCACCCATTTACCACATTTCGGTCTGCTTACAGGTGAAACCTGCACTGCGATGCTCATAGAACCTCTTCCCGAAAGGACCTATATCTGGAATATGGACCTAGATAAGGGTGTCGCAATATTAAATATTCCGGAGAGCAGGATAAAAAAGGTTGAGATTCCTCTCCAGCCTTTTCTCGGTGCTATAGGAGTAGCCCCGAACTTTAGTGAGGCTGGGCTTTCCGTCACTCCTGCAGAACACGGCGGCCAAATGGATTGTGTTGAGACCAAAACAGGAACGACGCTTTATTTTCCTGTCTTCGTAAAAGGTGCGCTATTCATGCTAGGGGACGGGCACGCAGCCCAGGGTGACGGCGAAATCTGTGGGACCGGTCTGGAAATTCCGCTTGAGGTGACTGTCAAAGTGAATGTGATCAAGGGGAAACGAATTATTTGGCCGCGCTTCGAAGATGATGAATACATAATGGTTGCAGCCAGCACCCGTCCTCTGATAAACGCCTTCAGATCAGCCCATGTTGAATTGATCAACTGGCTTGTGGAAGATTATGGTTATAACCGATGGGATGCTCTTCAACTCGTCTCACAGGTGGGAGTTGCCCGCGTAGGAAATGTCGTCAACCCCGAGTGTACCGTTGTAGCTAAATTTCCAAAGAAATATTTGCCTATAAAGATGCCTTGGTGGCAGCTGGCCATGTGGCTTTTATCTCAAATAGAGGATACGAATTTTGATGCGGCAATTGGCGCTCCTGCCTATACGGATAAGCATCCCCATGTGCTGTTCGATGAGGCACACAGCAATGCTCATACAATTGATGGATTGTATAAACCGTTTGTCAACCTGATCGTAAATGATGGATTCGAAATAAAACCCAATAAAGAAAAGTTCAATATGGAAACTCTCAATAAATGCGACATCCTGGTCATCGCAAATGCCCGAGGAGGCAGGGAGAAAGGAACAGGGGGAAATCCTGCGTTTTCCGAGGAAGAATGTAAAACAGTAGAGGAATGGATTCGTGGGGGGGGATCGTTGCTGCTGATCGCTGACCATGCCCCTTACGGCGCAGCAGCAGAAATATTATCGAAACGATTCAGCGTCAATATGAGCAACGGTGACACAATCGATCCATCACACCACGACCCTGAAACAGGAGAAGAAGGCAGTATCCTCTTCTCCCGCAAGAATGGGCTGCTCAAAGACCATTCTATTACCCGGGGACGAAACCCAAGCGAAAAGATTCATCGAGTCCTCACGTTCAACGGCCAATCTCTTAAAGGACCGGAGGGAAGCACCTCCTTTCTCTCTCTGGCGGATACGGCTATAGATATAGATAGCGAGAAATCAAAAACCTCGGCTGCCGGAAGAACTCAAGGGATTGCACTTGAATTCGGGAAAGGCAGGATTGTTATTCTCGGTGAAGCGGCTATGCTTACTGCACAAATCTACCAGACTCCGGACCTTGGATTTGGATATGCAGGAATGAATCGTTACGACACAGATAACAAACAGCTTGCTATCAATATCATGCATTGGCTTTCACGCCTTTTCCCACCTTGACCTTAACTGATCATTAATAGCTATCGAAAAATATTTTTCTAACCTAAAAATTGGACCTAATCCGGGGGCAGGCCCACAAATAAGACAATAAATCCATATAAAGGCTCAAGTAATTGGGGTAGGCGAAATTCCCGTGAAGAGCCATTTTCACATCAGACTCCTTATGATGGTTATCATCTCTATTTAGTTAATCGTTTAGATGGTCATACGGTGGACCAGGTAAAAGCGTTGATAGATAATTCGATAAATGCTGAAAAAGTGAATGCTTAAGTTGATTTTGACTTCCGTATCCGCCTTCCCGCCGAGTTGACCGAAAGGATCCGGGAGTGGGTGGACTATTATAATTATCAGCGGTATCACGAGGCCATCGACAACGTGACCCCCGCGGATAAGTACTATGGCCGGGACCGCGTAATCCTGAAAAAGAGGGCAAAGGTCCGCCAAGAGACCCTAAAGATGAGGAGGGAGTTGAACCGGATGGCGATGCTTAAATCCTTGCCAAACGGCATCAGCTAAATTATCATGAAAGACGGAATCCGTAGCTTAAGAAATCAGCCCGCGAGTCCGAAACCGCCTGACGACAAACATTTCCATCGGAGATCCGTATTTCGTATGGACAATGGCTTTCATTCGGGCGCCCTCCTTCCTCTGAGAGTTGATCCATTGGGGAGGCATCTTTTTACTAAAAGGGGAGCCTCACCCCAAAACTGATCCAGCCAAAAATGGAGTTTTTTGGCAATCCAACATCCACGGAAATAAACACATATCACGCCTGGGGCTTGATGGTTACAGCCATGCCTTCGACCTTAGCGATATATTCGGTTATTTTTTCGGCAAGTTCAGACCGCGTAGCCTTGTGTTCCGGATCGGCCACCAAATTGTTCTGCTGGCTGGGATCGCGGTCATTATCATAGAGAAAGTCTTCGGTGTATTCATCACTGCAGGAAACCGCGACTCCATTCTTGCCTCTTGCCCTGACTGAATAGGTCCATCTTGGAGTACGAACCGCCCGACCAACATGGGATTCGCTTATTTGTATAAAAACCTCTTTGCGCCAGTCAACCGCTGTTCCTGCTACCAGCTGCTGGAGTGACTTTCCACGGAAGGTTGCAGGCTGTTTCACACCCGCTTCGTCCAGAATTGTCGAAGGGATATCCAGCAGGCTAACCAGATCATCAATAACTTTGCCACCCTTAAAGCCAGGCCCGCACATGATCATAGGTATACGGATGGCATTATCCTGACAGGCACGCTTATACTCAGAATTACGCGTTTTAAAGTGACAGCTATGATCAGTGGTATAAATGACAAGGGTATTGTCGGCAATCCCAAGCTTCTCCAGCTCCTCACGGACACGCCCCAGGTTTGCATCAAGGCTCTGGCAAGCACCAAGGTAGTCGGGCATTTCCATCTGCCAGTCACCCTTGTCGACAGGCAGATCATGGGGGGCTGCGTATGCTTTGAATCGATCCTTGGACCCAATCGGACCAATAAAGTGTGAAGCATCATTCTGGTGATGCGGTTCGATATAGGAAATCATCAGGAAGAACGGTTTGTCCAGCTTACGGGATCTCAGATATTCCAGGGCCCAGTCAGTCTGGACGTCGACACGATACCGGTCCTTGGGGAATTCACGCTGATTGCCGTCACCGTCGAACATATGGCCGTGAAAGGCTGATGATGTAAATTCCAGAATATCCGAGGCAAGCCAAAAGTCTTTATACCCCCCTCTGCGATTCGGCGGAACAGGTTTGGTCTCGTAATTGACAGATTCCTGCCCGCTTTTCACTCCTTGACCGCCCGTACTGGCCAAATGCCATTTACCAATGTACCCCACTTCGTAACCACCTGCGGAGAGCGCTTTGGCCATCGTCATTTCATCCGGCTTTAGCGCAATATTATTGCGCCAGCAGCCTGTCTCCGTGGCATACTTGCCGGTCTGGAGGCTGGATCGCGCCGGTCCGCACACCGGTTGCGGCGTAAAAGCATAATTGAAACGGACTCCATCTGCAGCCATTCGGTCCAAATTCGGGGTCATCTGATTGATCATCGGCGATCCGTAACACCCAATAGTGTCCACGCGCTGCTGGTCCGTGAAAAATAACACTATATTCGGTTTATCACCTTTTGAGTGTTTGCTTTCTGCCTGGGCAACGCCGCTTAAAAAGTTTACTGAGGCAATTGTCAGCGCGCTGTCCTTCAGAAATTTTCTTCTATTCACATTTTCATCCTTTCTGCCTCATTCTAAAAGCTTTAACGCTTCCCCACGCATGAATTCATCATGCAGCATTGCATCCGGCACCTCTTCTATCTGCCACCATCAAAGCACTGAACCTCAATTCTGTACTGAACCTCAGTTCTGTCTGGAACTGGATTGTAAAAGGATTGCATGAAAGAATCCACTGCCAAAAACGACTCCCAGGCAGGGGGGGCGCATGGCAGGGTCAGTCCAGGGAAACCTGTGGTCAGTTCCCGAATTTGCGGATTCTTATATTCCGGATTGCGGAACCGGTACTCCAGGCGGCAATTCCAAGCGGTACGCAAACGTCTATCTCCCACCTAAGGAATTTGCTTTTGCCAGGACGCCACGACTTCCCGCTCCGACCGATGAATCTCCCCCGTTTTACCACGCCGGGAATATACTTCGGCCGGTCGGCGATGTCAATTCCAGCGAAATATTCCAGCGAAATATGCGAAAAGGGGAGGCCGAAGCACGGATGGGAACGGAACATCCTCTCGCGCAGGCTGAAAGACGGCAGACTCCCGCTCCCCATGATCACGAAAGTTTAGAAATATTTCCCGCTCTCCTCGGCCGCACTCATGGAGCCGCCAACGCATCTCCTTGAGTACAGGCCGAAGCGGCCGCCATGAGCGCAGCGCTTCGCAGTCCTTCACGACGTTTCGTCGTCCTACCTGAAGCTTCTGAGTCAGGACGAGGCGGCCGAGTCAGGGCAACCTGCTCGAAGACATGGGACGGCGGCCCTCATGGAAGCCATGAGGACTGCAAGGCTGAGGCTTCGCCGCCACAAACCCAAGCTTCAGGTGATCGATAATCCGGTCCACAACGGAAACCTCCGTGATGAAGGCGACGATCTTCATCCGGCCCCCGCACTTCGGACCTCGAATTTTCACTTCACAGGTGGCACACTAAGTGGGGGCAGGTCACAATTGACAAGACCAATAAAGTCGTGAGTCTCGGCCAAGCAAGAGTTGTCAACGACAAACAGGTTTGGGTGCTAGTTGAACCAGATTGTTACATAGCTTTCCGTTGACACTCGGAAAAAATCATGTTCAAATGGCCAGCCTAAGACTCATCATGATAATCGTAAGATCCTATGGACGACAGTTGATTTGCCCGGAGGTGGTTTAAAGAGCAATCCATGTCGGCAACTTTGGATCGTCGCGAGTTCCTGAAAGCGATGGGCGCAGCCGCCGGGGCGCTGGCCCTGCCTGATCATTCCAAGGTCCTTCCGGCGCCGTCTCAGCGTCCGAACATCCTCTACATCATGGCGGACGACTGCGCGGCAGCGGCCCTGAGTTGCTACGGTTCGCGCCTCGCACCGGTATTCAAGACCCCGAACATTGACAGCATCGCCCAACAGGGCGTACGCCTGACCCACTGTTTCTGCGTCAATTCGATCTGCGTACCTAGCCGCGCGAACATCCTTACCGGACAGCACAGCAACAAGAACGGATGCTTGACCCTCGACTACCAAATCGATCCC
>Ga0315297_10000825_pt1 | contig 18516 bp, 18 predicted proteins | sample YL17G15_0_MG_FD_203628 | JGI IMG/M metagenome (GOLD analysis project Ga0315297, IMG submission 203628) | Sediment microbial communities from Yellowstone Lake, YNP, Wyoming, USA - YL17G15_0 | ecosystem: Environmental > Aquatic > Freshwater > Lake > Sediment | place: USA: Wyoming | collected... | reverse complement strand
CTGCATCCGAACGCCGACGCGCAGCCGAAGCTGCTGGCGCAGGTCTGGCCTCGGCTCACTCCGCTGCTGAAGAAATAGGGGACATTCCCCTATTTCGGAAATAGGGGAATGTCCCCTATTTCTTCAGCAAAGGCTGGCGGATGCATGAGTTGCTTGCCGTATAACCGTACGTCTGATATGGTTTACCATATGAAAACGACCCTGAACATTGACGACACGGTCATGACCCAACTCAAGCGGGAGGCGGCGCGCCAGGGGCGCACCATGTCCGAGATGGTCGAAACGGCGCTGCGCCTGATGCTGAAGTCTCGGGCCCGGCGCGATCGTCCGCCCGCCCTGCCCTCGTTCTGCAGTGGCGGCATGCTGGTCGACGTGGCCGATCGGGAGGCGCTTTACCGGGCGATGGACGACCGCTAGTGGTGGTCGTCGACACCAACGTCCTGATCTACGCAGCCGATCAGGACTCGCCGCAGCACGAGGCGTGCCGCGTGTGGCTCGAAAGCCAGCGACTGCAGGCGGGCGCGTGGTACGCGACGTGGCCGATCGCCTATGAATTCCTCCGGGTGACGACGCACGCGCGCGTGATGCGGCAGCCGTGGCGCGTGAGCCAGGCCTGGAGCTTCATCGAGGCACTGCTCGCATCGCCGGGATTTGCGATGCTCTCCACCACGCCGCGCCACCCTGACGTCGCCAAGCAGGTCTTCGACGAGCATCCCGATCTCGCCGGCAACCTGCTGCACGACGCGCACACCGCAGTCCTGATGAGGGAACATGGCATCCGCCGCATCTGCACACGCGACATGGATTTCCATCGCTTCGGCTTCCTGGAAGTCGTCGACCCGCTGCGCCAGTAGTCGTGTGGCCAACGGGCGTCAGGCCCTGAGCCGGGCGCTGGGCAGCGGCCGGATGCCCGCGGACCGCAGGGACATTGCCGCGGAAATGCCGACGCTATCGATTCCGCTTCAGCGCCCCGCTCGCAACGTGATGCGCAGCCACATCGTCGCCCGCCCGCGCAGCTCGGCGGATGCCGTCGAGAATCATCTTCTCTGCACGCTCCGTACCGACCCAGCTCGCGATGGTCACCCACTTGCCCTTCTCCAGGTCCTTGTAGTGCTGGAAGAAGTGCGCGATCTGATCGGTGAGGGTCGATGGCAGGTCCTTGTAGGACTTCACGCCCTCGTAGAACGGGTGCAGCTTGTCCACCGGCACGGCGATGATCTTCTCGTCGTCGCCGGCCTCGTCCTTCATGAGCAGCGCGCCGACCGGACGCACGCGCACGATGGCGCCTGGGACCACCGGGCTCGGCACGACCACGATCACGTCCACCGGGTCGCCGTCGCCCGACAGCGTGTGCGGGATGAAACCGTAGTTGCCGGGATAGAACATCGCGGTGTTCAGGAACCGGTCCACCCTGAGTGCACCCGACGCCTTGTCGAGCTCGTACTTGACCGGCACCCCGCCCTGCGGAATCTCGATCAGGACGTTGACGTCGCGGGGCGGATCCTCGCCGATGCCGATCTTGCTGATGTCCATGAAGGGTCGGACTCCTGGGGAACGGCAGCTCGCGCCGCCCTATGAGTGATACGCGGGTGACAGTTCGTGCACCGCCTCGACCATCGCCGCCGCGTGCTCCGGCGGCACCTCCGGGTGGATGCCGTGCCCGAGGTTGAAGACGTGGCCGTGCCCCTTGCCGTAGCTCGCCAGCACGCGCGCGACCTGCGCACGGATTTCCGCCGGCGGCGCATAGAGCACGCTCGGGTCGAGGTTGCCCTGCAGCGCGACCCGGTCCTGCACCGCGCCGCGCGCGTCCGCGAGGTCGGTGGTCCAGTCCACGCCGAGCGCGTCGCAACCGGTCGCCGCCATGTCGGCAAGCCACTGGCCGCCGCCCTTGGTGAAGAGAATCACCGGCACGCGGCGCCCCTCGCTCTGGCGCGTCACGCCGTCCACGATCTGCTGCATGTAGCACAGCGAGAATTCGCGGTAGTCCGCGGGCGTGAGCGCCCCGCCCCAGGTGTCGAACACCATCACCGCCTGCGCACCCGCGGCGACCTGCGCGTTGAGATATGCGAGGGTCGCGCGCGTGATCACCTCGAGCAGCCGGTGCAGCTCGCGCGGCGCGCCATAGAGCATGCCCTTGATGTGCTGGAAGTTCTTGCTGCCGCCGCCCTCGACCATGTAGGTGCCGACCGTCCACGGGCTCCCTGCGAATCCGATCAGCGGCACGCGACCGCCGAGTTCACGCCGGATGAGGCGCACGGCGTCCATCACGTAGCGCAACTCACCCTCGGGATCGGGAATCGGCAGCTTGTCGATGTCGGCCGCCGTGCGCACCGGGCGGGCGATCTTCGGTCCCTCGCCCGCCTCGAACTCGAGGCCGACGTTCATCGCGTGCGGGATGGTGAGGATGTCGGAGAACAGGATCGCCGCGTCGAGCCGGTAGCGGGCCAGCGGCTGCAGCGTGACCTCGCAGGCGAGCTCCGGGTTCATGCAGAGATCGAGGAAGCTGCCGGCCTTCGCGCGGGTCGCACGGTACTCGGGAAGGTAGCGCCCGGCCTGCCGCATCATCCACAGCGGCGTGCGCGGCGTGGGTTCGCGCATCAGCGCCCGCAGGAACAGGTCGTTCTTCAGCGGGGCGGTCATGTCGGCGCACCTCCGCCGAAGATGCCGGTGATCGTCTGCTGCATGGCGAGTGCCGCGGCGCGCGGATCGGCGGCGTCACGGATCGGGCGTCCGACGACGATGTAATCCGCGCCGTTGCCGAAGGCCTGCGCGACATCCACCGTGCGCTTCTGGTCGTCGACCGGCTTGTTCTCGACGGGACGAATGCCCGGGCACACGACCAGCAGGCGCTGGTCGATGAACTCGCGGAGCTTCGCCGCCTCGAGGCCCGACGACACCACGCCGTCGCAGCCGGCCTCGAGCGCGCGCCGAGCGCGCGACAGCACCAGGCGTTCGACGTCGCAGGCGAAGCCGAGGTCGTCGAGGTCGCCGCGGTCGAGGCTGGTGAGCACCGTCACTGCCAGCACCTTGACCTCGCCCTTGGCCGCCGCCGCGGCTTCCATGATTCCCTGGTTGCCGTGCACCGTCGTGAGCGCGACGCCGCGATTGCGCAGCTGCCGGACCGCCGCCGCCACCGTCGCCGGCACGTCGAAGAACTTGAGGTCCACGAAGACTTTCTTGTCGCGCGCGACCATCCAGTCGATGAGCTCGTAGTAGCCGCCGGCCATGAAGAGCTCGAGGCCGAGCTTGTAGAAGTGGACGGCGTCGCCGAGCTTGTCCGCGAGGCAGCGCGCCTCGGCCGGATCGGCGACGTCCATGGCGAAGATCAGGCGTTCGCGCGCCGGGATGGCCTTGGGGTCGACGGGCATGGGGGCTCGGTAGGCAGTGCGGAGGGAAATGATAGCGGATAGTGACCGCGTTCTTCAGGTCCGCGCCGATGGATCGAACAGCCGCCGGTGCTCGAGGATCGCGAAGCGGTCGGTCATGCCCGCGATGTAGTCGGCCACGGCGCGCGCCCGTCCGGGCCGCCCGTCCTCGGCCTCCATGCGCCGAGCCGCTTCCTGGTGCTCGGTCGGCAGGAGATCCACGTCCTCGAACATCGCGTCGAAGAGCTCGCGAACCACCCGGCGGGCCTTGGTGGTCATGCGTAGCACTTTGTAGTGGCGATACAGGCGCTGTCGCAGGTAGCGCTTGAGATCGAGGTGCTCGGCGGCTACCTCAGCTCCGAACCTGAGCAGCGGATCGGCGAGCGCGCGCACGTCCTCGACGCCGGCGGGAGCCGCCGCCGCGACCGCCGCCGCGGAGGCGTCGATCAGGTCGTTCACCAGGTAGTCGATCATGCGGCGCACGACCTCGTGCACCAGTCGGCGGGCCCCGAGGCCGGGATAGCGACCGGTCACGATCTCGTGCTGGCGGCGGAAGATCTTCAGTTCGCGCAACTCGTCGATGGAGATGAGGCCGGCGCGGATGCCGTCGTCCACGTCGTGGTTGTTGTAGGCGATCTCGTCGGAAAGGTTCGCGAGCTGCGCCTCGAGGCTGGGCTGGCGTCGGGCGAGAAAGCGCTCGCCGAGATCGCCGAGCCGGCGCGCGTTGGCGGCCGAGCAGTGCTTCAGTATGCCCTCGCGCGTCTCGAAGGTCAGGTTGAGCCCGGCAAACTCCGCGTAGCGCTCCTCGAGTTCGTCCACCACACGCAGCGACTGCAGGTTGTGCTCGAAGCCGCCGAACTCCCGCATGCACTCGTGAAGCGCGTCCTGCCCGGCGTGGCCGAACGGCGTGTGACCGAGGTCGTGCGCGAGGCAGATGGCCTCTGCCAGCGGCTCGTTCAGCCCGAGCGCCCGCGCCACGCTGCGCGCGATCTGCGCGACCTCGAGCGAGTGCGTGAGCCGCGTCCGGAACAGGTCTCCTTCGTGGTTCACGAAGACCTGCGTCTTGTAGACCAGGCGGCGGAACGCCGTCGAGTGCACGATGCGGTCGCGGTCGCGCTGGTATTCCGTGCGGTGCCGCGGCGGAGCCTCCGGGAACCGGCGGCCCCGGGAGCCCGCGTCGTGCTGGGCGTAAGAAGCAAGCGTGACTGCGTAACCGTTCATGTGCCGCTCCCGAAGTGCGACGAAAGTGTCTCGCGCAGCGCCTGCGCCGGACAGTCTCCGCTCACCACGCCCTCGCCGAGGCGCGCGAGCAGCACGAGCCGTATCCGCCCCGCGAGCACTTTCTTGTCCATGGCCATGAGCTCGAGTGCGCGCGCCGCGCCGATCGGGGGCGCGGACGAGGGAAGTCCCGCGCGGTGCAGCAGGTCGCGCACCCGCTCGACGTCCGCGGCTCCGAGCCAGCCAAGGTGGCGCGACAGGTCGGCGGCCATCAGCATGCCGACGCCGACCGCCTCGCCGTGCAGCCACTCGCCATAGCCCGCCGCCGCCTCGATGGCGTGGCCGAAAGTGTGCCCGAGGTTGAGGAGCGCACGAGCGCCGTGTTCGCGCTCGTCGGCGGCGACGATCGCGGCCTTGATTTCGCAGCAGCGGCGCACCGCGTGTGCGACGGCAGCAGGCTCGAGCGCGAGCAGCGCCGCGAGATTCGACTCGAGCCAGCCGAGGAAGGCTAAATCCGCGACCAGGCCGTACTTGATGACCTCGGCGAGCCCGGCCCGCAGTTCGCGCACCGGCAGCGAGCGGAGTGTCTCCGTGTCCGAGACGACTGCCCGCGGCTGGTGGAACGCGCCGATCAGGTTCTTGCCGCCGGGATGGTTGACGCCCGTCTTGCCGCCGACCGACGAGTCGACCTGCGCGAGCAGCGTGGTCGGGACCTGCACGAAGTCCACGCCACGCTGGTAGCAGGCCGCGGCGAATCCCGCGACATCGCCCACCACGCCCCCGCCGAGCGCGACGACGCAGGCGTCGCGGTTCATCCTGGCGGCCACCATCGCGTCCAGGATGCGGCCCGCGGTCTCGAGGGTCTTGTGCCGTTCGCCGTCGGGAAGAAGAACCGTCTCCACGCGCCTGCCCTGCAGCCCGCGCACCAGGCGATCGAGATACAGCGGGCCGACGATCTCGTTGGTCACGACCATCACATCGCGCGCGGGCACGGCCTCGGCGAGCGCCTGGCCGTCGTCGAGCAGCCCCGGCCCGATCAGGATCGGGTAGCTGCGCGCGCCGAGGTCGATGGTCACGCGCTGCACGGGCTGCCCCTCGCGGCTTCGAGCCGGCGCAGGATTTCCTCGACCACGGTCTTGACCCTGCGTCCGTCGGTGTCCACGGCGAGGTCCGCGACTTCCTCGTAGAGCGGTTCACGCAGCTCGGCGAGCCGCGCCAGCGTCCCCCTCGGGTCGGGGTTCATGAGCAGAGGGCGCTGGGCGCTGTGGCGCGTGCGGGAGAGTTGCTGGTCCACGGAGGTCCGAAGATACACGACGCAACCCCTGCTGCGCAGGCGCAGGCGCGTCGCCTCGTCGAGGACGGCGCCGCCGCCCGTGGCGATGACCGCCCGCGCGCACCGCGTGAGCACGTCCAGGACCTCCGCCTCACGGGCTCGAAAGCCCGCCTCGCCCTCGCGCTCGAAGATGTAGGGGATTTCGACTCCGGTGCGCGCCTGGATCTCGACGTCGCTGTCCAGGAACCCGAGGCCGAGCCGGGCCGCGAGCTGCCGTCCCACGGCGCTCTTGCCCGAGCCCATGGGGCCCACGAGGAAGATGTTCTCGGCGTTCAGCATGCCCGAAACGAATGCGGCCGCAGGATCGCTGCGGCCGCATTGTCCCACCGGACCGGCGGGTCGTCAGTAGATGTTGGCGCCCTCGCGCAGGATCTTCGGCGTCACGAAGATCAGGAGCTCGTTTTTCTCGCTCCGCGTCGACTTCTTGCGGAACAGGAAGCCGAGCCCCGGCACGTCGCCGAGGAAGGGCACCTTGCTCACGTCGTCACGGTTGTCGGTCTCGAGGATGCCGCCCAGCACCACGGTCTGGCCGTCGTTCACCAGCACCTGGGTCGTGATCTGGCGGGTGTCGATGCTCGGTACCAGGCCGCCCGTCGCGCTCGGTACGTACTGCCCGACGCTGTCCTTCGTCACCTTGAGGTCGAGGATCAGGCGGTCGTCCGGGGTGATCTGCGGCGTGACGGTGAGCGAGAGCACGGCCTTCTTGAACGATGTGGTCGTGGCACCGCTCGACGCCGACTCCTGGTAGGGAATCTCGCGGCCCTGCTCGATGTAGGCCTCCTGGCCGTTGGCGGTGATGCCGCGCGGGGCGGAAACCACCTCGCCGCGCCCCTCGCGCTGCGCCGCCGTGATCTCGAGGTCCACGATGTAGTTGGAGTTGAGCAGCGTCATTGCCAGGTTCATCGCCGGGTTCGCGACCGGCAGGTTGACGATGTAGCGCCCCGGTGCGGTGCCCGTCTCGACGGTGCCGTTGCCGTTATTGGTACCGCCGCCGATGATCGGGCCGGCGTCGCCGTCGGCGCCGTTCAGGCCGTTGTTACCCAGCCAGAACGTGCCGTCGTTGCCGACGTTGTTCACGAAGGCGCTGCCGAAGCGCACGCCGAGCTCCCGCGCGAAGCTGTCGTTCACGATCACGATGCGCGACTCGATCAGCACCTGCTTCACGGCGATGTCGAGCGTGGCGACCAGGCGGCGGATGTCGGCCAGCCGTTCGGCGGTATCCACCAGCAGCAGCGTGTTCGTACGATCGTCCACCGACACACTGCCACGGTCCGACAGCAGCGAGGTCTTGCCCTGCGACTTGATCAGCGCGGCGAGGTCGGAGGCCTTCGCGTAGTTGACCTGCAGGTACTCGGTGCGCACCGGCGAGAGCTCGACGATCGCCTTCTGCGACTCGAGGAGCTGCTTCTCGCGCGCCTGCAGTTCCTCGGTCGGCGCGACGTAGATGACGTTGCCGTCCTGGCGCTTGTCGAGACCCTTGGTCCTGAGCACGATGTCGAGCGCCTGGTCCCAGGGCACGTTCTGGAGGCGCAACGTGACGTTGCCCTGCACCGAGTCGCTCACCACGATGTTCTGGCCGCTGGTCTCGGCCAGCAACTGCAGCACCGCGCGGGTCTCGATGTCCTGGAAGTTGAGCGTCAGCCGCTCGCCCTTGTACTCCCGCTTGCTCGGGTCGACCACGGCGGCCTTGGGACGCGGGCGCACCTCGAGCACGTAGTCGCGGTCGCTCTGGTAGGCGAGCTGTTCGAAGTCGCCGGCGGCCACGACCACGATGCGCGTGCCGTTCGGGCCGCGCGTCACGTCGAAGGAACTGATCGGCGTGGCGAAATCCACCACGTCGAAGCGCTTCAGGTACTCATCGGAGATCGTGGTGTTCGGGAAGTCGATGACGATGCGGCCGCCTTCCTGCCTGAGGCTCGCCTGCACGCCGGCGTCGCTGGTGGACACGAGCACGCGGCCGGCGCCGTCGGTGCCGCGCCGGAAGTCCACCTTCTGCACGGCCGCCGCACGCGCGGGACCCGCCGTCCCGCCGCCTACAGGCGCCTTGGAGGCCGTCGAGGCCGTCGAGGCTGCGCCGCCGCGCCCGATCATCACGTACACCGTGTTGCCGGACACCCGCGTCTGGTACGGAAGCATCTGGTCGAGGTTGAACACGAGTCGAGTGCGGCCCGAGGCCTCGGCCGCGACGATCGTGTCGACGCCGCCGGAGTTGACGTCGATGCGGCGCGACGGGAGCGCAAGCGTGGCGCCCGGCAGGTCCACCGAAAGGCGCGCCGGGTTGTCCACGGTGAAGGTCACCGGCTGCGGCGCGGGGCCGTCGAGCACGAGGCGCACCTCGACTTGCTCGCCCGGCTGCGGCTGTACCTCGACTTTCTCGAGGCGGAGGGCGTCCTGCGCCAGCGCGGCCTGCGCGATGAACGCGGCGAGCCCGGCCAGCGCGACGAGCGCCGCGGGCCTGCGCCAGCCGTGCGCCTGGCGCGCGACTTCGCGGGGTTCGATCGTGTTGAACGATGCAGCGGTCATGCTCGAATCTCCTTGCAGATCAGTCGCTCAACGCGAGCGCGGCGGGACGCTCGATGAAACCGCCCATGCCGTCTGGAACGATCTCGATGAGCGAGATCTTGCCTTCTTCAATTGCCGTGATCCTGCCGTCGCTCTGGCCCAGGTGGTTGCCGGGCAACACCCGGTGCACCAACCCGTCCTTGGTTTGCACCAGCCCGTACACCCGGGCCTGCAGCTTCAGCGTGCCGACCATGTGCAGCGTATCGAGCGAGAACTGCTCGAGGAACTCGCGCGGCCGGTTGGAGTCGGGGCGTATCGCGTTCGGCCCGCTCGCCGACGAAGGCGCGCCGGGTTCGAAAGGCGAACGCTGGTCGGACGCGGGGTAGGCGAAGGTCTCGTAGGGCTTCACCTCCGGCAGCGGCTCGATGCGCCCGCCCGGACGGCTCTTGATCTCCGCGATCTGGGCGCGCAGCTGATCCGTGTCGTCGGAGCACCCGCTGGCCGTCGCGAGCACGGCGGCGGCGAGGACGATGCGCAGTGCTGTGGTCATATCAGGTCGCGCCTCCGCCATGGCCGCCTCACCCGCCCGTGTCCGGTTTGCCGGGTTTGCCGGGTTTGCCGGGTTTGCCGGGTTTGCCGGGCTTGCCGGGCTTGCCGGGCTTGCCGCCGTCGCCCTGCTCGTCCTCGTCGAGGTAACGATAGGTCTTGGCGGTGACGTTGAGCACAAGGCCGCCCGGGTCGCCCGAGTCCTTGCTGGCCGGGACGATCTCGATGTCGTGCAGCGTGACGATGCGCGGCAGCGCAGCGACGCCGGCGGCGAAATTGCCCATCTGGTGGTAGCCACCCGTCAACCGGATGCTGATCGGCAACTCGGCGTAGAAATCCTTGCGCGCTTCGCCCTGCGGCTGGAAGAGCTTCTCCTGCAGGCCGGCCGCGAGTCCCGTCTGCGAAATGTCCACCAGGAGGTTCGGCACCTCGGTCTTGTTCGGCAGTTGGCGCAGCATGGCGCCGAAGGACTTTTCCATCTCCGCCAGCTGGTCCTTGTAGGCCTGCAGGTTGGCCGCCTTGCGCGCCTTTCCCTCGAGCGAGTTCAGGAGTTCGGTTTCCTTGGCGCGCGCTTCCACCAGCATGGGATGCTGCGACTTCCAGACAAAGAAGTAATAGCCGCCCGCCGCGGCCAGCACGAACAGCGTGATGGTTACGCCCATGCGCACGGCCAGCGGCCAGCGGCCCGGGTCGTTGGGATCGAGGGCGCGCAGCTGATCCAGCAGTTCCTGGAGCTTCTTCATTTGGCGGCCGCCTTGCCGGCTTCCGCCTCATCCCCGGGCTCATCCGCGGGCGGGACCTGGCTGCGCTGGCTGGCAAACAGCGTGAACTCCGCGCCGCGGCCCGTGTCGCGGCCCTTGGTCTCCACGACCTGCAGCGACGGGTCCGCGAGCCACTGCGAATTGTCGATGTTGCGCATGAACGCGGAGACGCGCGTGCTCGACTGCGCCACGCCCCGGAGCTCGATCCGGGTGCCGGACTGCTTCAGGAACGTGAGGTAGACGCCGTCCGGCAGCGTGCGGACGATCTCGTCGAAGATGTGCACGATCTCGGGACGGCTGCGCTGCAGCGTCTCGATGATCTCCATGCGCGCGAGAAGCGTCCGCTTCTGGTTCTCGAGGCCGAGGATCTCCTGGATCTGCAGGTCGAGCTGCGCGATCGCGTCGTTCAGGACCTGGTTTCGCTGCTGCTGGTGCTCGATCGACGCGCTCATCTGCCAGCGACCGATGAGCGTCACCAGCGCCGCGGTGGCGAGGGCCGCGCCGATCGACAGGATGAACTCCTGCCGCTTCTGCTTGCGCTGCGCATCGCGCCACGGCAGGAGGTTGATTCTTGGCATGTCAGTCGAAGCTCCTCAGCGCAAGACCGCAGGCCGTCAGGAGCGCGGTTGCGTCCTTCTTCACGCCCTGCGCCAGCGCCCGCGTCGAGATCTTCATCTGGCCGAGCGGATCGCCGCGCTCGGCGTTGATGCCGACACGGCTCGTGATCACGTCGGCAACGCCGGGAATGTTGGCGCAACCACCGCAGATCAGGATCTGCTCGGGCTGCACGCGGCCGCTGCCGGACGCCAGGTAGAACTGCAGCGAGCGGCTCACCTGCTGGCACATGTCATCGATGAAGGGGTCCAGTACCTCGGACTGGTAGTTCGCCGGCAGCCCGCCCTCCTTCTTGGCGCGGCCAGCCTCCTCCATGCTGAGCCCGTAGGTCCGCATGATCTCCTCGGTCAACTGCTGGCCGCCGAAGGCGAAGTCGCGGGTGTAGGTGACCTTGAGGTCGCGCAGCACCGAAAACGTGGTGCTGCTCGCGCCGAAGTCCATGACGGCGATGTTGCGATCCATGCCGCCGTCCGGCATCTGGTGCGTGAGCAGGCGGCAGGCGTTCTCGAGCGCGAACGCCTCGACGTCTACGATGCGCGTCGTGAGGCCCGCGGCCTGTACCGCGGCCTGGCGCTGTTCGACGTTCTCCGAGCGGGTCGCGACGAGCAGGACGTCCAGCATGTCCGGGTCCTTCTCCGACGGGCCGATCACCTCGAAGTCGAAGCTGACCTCCTCCATCGGGAAGGGGATGTACTGGTCGGCCTGCATCTCGACCTGCGACTCGAGTTCCGAGTCGCGGAGGTTGCTCGGCATCTGGATGACCTTGGTGATCGCCGCATCGCCGCTGATGGCGACGGCGCACTCCTTGCTGCGGGCGCCGGCGCGCCTGACCGCGCGGCGCACCGCCTCGCCGACGGCCTGCGAGTCGACGATCGCCTTCTCGTTGATCGCATTGGGCGGCGCGGGCTCCGCGGAGTACGACTCGACGCGATAACCGTCGCCTATCTTCGAAAGCTCAATGAGCTTGATGGACGACGTCGTGATGTCGAGCCCAATGACCGGTCGTGATCTGCCCTGAAACAGCACGCGTGAGTCCTTCTAGTTCAAGAGGTTGCGCATCGATCGTGGAGTAGATTCCGTGTTCTCGCCGCACTATATAACAGGGTTCGGCCAAAAAGAATTGTGAGGGCCCTAGCAAAATGCGGCATATGGCAGCGAAACCCCCCTGTGTGCGGTGCACCAACTCAACGGCGACGCCGGGCAGCGTCGGGCCGGTCGTCCGGGGCAGGCCACCCGGCGCGGGGTCCGCGTCACGCGACGATCTCGCTCGACCGTAGCTGCGTCGTGGGCACGAGCTCGGCGACATCGTCCAGACCGGCAACCCCGCTGTCCTAGGCCCGACCCTTAGACCGGTGGCTTTGCGTCCTCACCTTTCGGTGAGTTTGCCCTTGCGTCGCGGGCTACTATGCACAACCGCCGCGGGCGCGGCAAGGACTGGTTCCCAGAATTCGGCATGTGGCGACCGGCGCGGAAAATTTCAGCGACCCTGCTCACGGCTGCCGTCGGAGCGTGCGGCCTGGTCGTTCTCGGCATCGCCGGCGCCTTCCAGTACCTCGAGCCCGAATTGCCGGACGCCGCCGAACTCCGCAACCTGCGCATGCAGCTGCCGCTCACGGTGTACTCGCGCGACGGCAGGCTGATCGCCCAGATCGGCGAGCAGCGCCGCATCCCGGTCGCGAGCGCCGATTTCCCGCAGGTGGTCGTGGACGCGTTCCTCGCGGCCGAGGACGATCGTTTCTTCAAGCACCCCGGCGTTGACTGGCAGGGACTGGTGCGCGCGCTCGCCTCCAACGTGTCGGCAGGCGGGGTCCGCGAGGGCGGCGGCACGATCACGATGCAGCTCGCGCGCAATACGCTGCTCACCCCGGAACGCACGCTCCGCCGCAAGCTCAAGGAGGTGTTCCTCGCGCTGCGCATCGAGCGCGAGTTCAGCAAGCAGGAGATCCTCGCCCAGTACCTGAACCGCATCTTCCTTGGCCAGCGGGCCTACGGCGTCGGCGCCGCCGCCGAGGTCTATTTCGAGAAGCGCGTCCCGGACCTGACGCTGGCCGAGGCGGCGCTGATTGCCGGTCTCCCGCGCTCGCCGTCGCGAGACAATCCGGTGGCGAGCGTCGAGCGTGCGCAGGCGCGCCGGGCCTATGTCCTGCGGCGCATGTTCGAGACGGGCAAGATCGACGCAACCGCGCGCGAAGCCGCGGGTCGCGTGCCGATATCGAGAGCCATCCACGCGCCGGTCGTGCAGCTCGAGGCCCCGTACGTCGCCGAGATGGCCAGACAGGAACTCCTCAGGCGTTACGGCCCGGCAGCGTTGACCGACGGATATCGCGTCACGACCACGGTCGACAGCACGCTGCAGACCGCGGCCGACGCGGCCGTCTGGCGGACGATGCTCGAGTACGACCGGCGCCACGGCTACCGCGGCGCGCAGGCCCGGGTCGATCCAGCGCTGGCGCAGGACGCCACGGCGGCAGCCTCCGCGCTGCGGGCACATCCGGACCGCGGCAGCCTGCAAGCGGCGGTGGTCACCTCGGTGGGAATAAGGGAAGCCACGCTGCGCCGCCGCAATGGTTCGACGATCGAGCTCGACTGGGAGGCGATGTCCTGGGCGCGGCCCGCGCTCCCGGGCGACGCGCTCGGGCCGTCCCCGAAAACGGCGGGCGACATCCTCGAGGTCGGGCGGGTCGTCTACGTGGAGCCGCTCGAGGGCGGACGCCAACGCCTGGCGCAGGTGCCCGCCGTGGGCGCGGCCTTCGCAGCGCTCGATCCGCGCGACGGCGCGATCGTCGCGCTGGTGGGCGGCTTCGACTTCGACGCGAGCAAGTACAACCGGGCGACGCAGGCCCGGCGACAGCCCGGGTCGGCGTTCAAGCCATTCCTTTACTCGGCGGCGCTCGAGCACGGGTTCACGCCGGCCACGCTGGTGAACGACGCGCCCATCGTCCTTCCGGGCGGCGGCGGGGAGGACGGCACCGAGGAGTGGCGACCGCAGAACATCACCAAGCGGTTCTACGGGCCGACGCCGATGCGCGAGGGGCTGGTGCGTTCGCGCAATCTCGTGTCGATCCGGCTGCTGCGTGGAACGGGCCTCGGGCCTGCGATGCGGCACATCGCGAAATTCGGCTTCGGCCCCGAAGCCACGCCGGCCAACCTCACGCTCGCGCTGGGGACGGGCCAGGTGACGCCGCTCGACATGGCGCGCGGCTTCGCGGTGTTCGCGAACGGTGGCTGGCGCGTGACGCCTTACTTCGTCGGGAAGGTCGCCGACGCCTCTGGCGCAGTGGTCTTCGAGGCTGCACCGCCGCTCGCCTGCCCGCAGTGCGCGGACTCCCCCCCCGCAGATCCCGACGCGGCGCCTGGCATGGCTGAAACTCCGGCCGCCGACGCGATCAGCGCCACGGCCGGCGACTCGCAGCCAGGGGTGCCGCCGGAGCGACGTGCGCCGCGCGCGATCTCGGCGGCGAACGCCTACGTCATGACCGACATCATGACGGACGTGATCCAGCGCGGCACGGCGCAGCGCGCGAAGGCGCTCGGCCGCCGCGACCTCGCCGGCAAGACGGGAACGACCAGCGACCGACGCGACGCGTGGTTCGTCGGATTCAACGCCGACCTCGTCGGTGCCGCCTGGATCGGCTTCGACCAGGAGCGCTCGCTGGGCGACAACGAGGAAGGCGGCCACACCGCCCTGCCGATGTGGATCTACTTCATGCAGGAAGCACTGCAGGGCAGGCCGGAGCACCGCCTGCCCGAGCCGCCCGGGGTGGTGCGCATGTGGGTTTCACGCGAGACCGGAGAGCCGGCGAGCGTCGGCAGCGAGGGCGCCCTCTTCGAGGTCTTCCTCGAGCAGTTCGCGCCCCAGCCCGGGCGCGCGGACTACGGCGAGGGGGTGGATGCCGAGAGCGTCCAACCCCCCGCCTCCGACGATTCCATCTTCTGACGGGGCGGCCGGTGCATCGACGACCGAACCCGCGCGCCGAACTCATGCGACAGGCCGTCGCCGAGGAAGCGGCCCGCATCATGCGCGAGCAGGGCGTGGACGACTTCCTGCTCGCGAAGCGCAAGGCTGCCGAGCGGCTGGGCGTGATGGACGCCTCCATCCTGCCGCGGAACACCGAAATCGAGGCGGCCATGGTCGCGCACCAGCGCCTGTTCGCCGCGGACCGCCACGAGGCTGAAATCGCTACCCTGCGCCGCCTGGCGCTCGAGGCGATGCGGCTGATGGCGGATTTCCAGCCGCGCCTGGTCGGGCCCGTGCTGGCCGGGACGGCCTCGGCCCACTCGGAGATCAACCTGCATCTGTTTTCCGAGACGCCGGAAGCCGTCTCGATTCGGCTCGAGGAGCGCGGCGTGCCTCACGAGGTGCGGGAGCGGAGACTTCGCTACGAGCGGGACCGCATCGTGAGCTACCCCGCCGTGCACTTCGTCGCGGGACGCCAGGCCGTAGACGCGGTGGTGTTTCCGGTGGACGGGATCCGGCAGTCGCCGGCGAGCCCGGTGGACGGACGGCCGATGCGGCGCGCCGGCGTCGCCGAGGTCGAGGCCCTGCTCTGAGGGGGGACATTCCCCATTTTCGCGCCGCCGCGGCGCGAAAATGGGGAATGTCCCCGTCCTCCGTTCTGCTCAGCGCTTGTCGATATCCACGTAGTCGCGCGCCGTCGGCCCGCTGTAGAGCTGCCGCGGCCGACCGATCTTCATTCCCGGATCCGCGATCATCTCCTGCCAGTGCGCGACCCAGCCGGCGGTGCGCGCGATGGCGAACATCACGGTGAACATCGAGCGCGGGATGCCGAGCGCGCTGTAGATCACGCCCGAGTAGAAGTCCACGTTCGGATAGAGCTTGCGGGCGATGAAGTACTCGTCCTTGAGCGCGATCTCCTCGAGGCGCAGCGCGAGCTCGAAGAGCGGGTTGTCCGTCTGCCCGCGGCGCGCCAGCACCTTGTGGCACATCTCGCGGATGATCTTCGCGCGCGGGTCGAAGTTCTTGTACACGCGGTGGCCGAAGCCCATGAGGCGCGTATGGCCATCCTTTTCCTTCACCCGGTCGAGGAACTTCGGGATGTTGTCGACGGTGCCGATGTCCTCGAGCATCGCGAGTACCGCCTCGTTCGCGCCGCCGTGCGCCGGCCCCCACAGGGCGGACACGCCCGCCGAGATCGCTGCGTACGGATTGGTGCCCGTGCTGCCGGCGAGCCGCACGGTCGAAGTGCTGGCGTTCTGCTCGTGATCCGCGTGGAGGATCAGCAGCAGGTCGAGCGCCTGCGCCGTCACCGGGTCGATGACGTAGTCCTCGGCCGGCACCGCGAAGAACATGCGCAGCATGTTGGCGCCGTAGTCCAGGTCGTTGCGCGGGTAGACGAACGGCTGGCCGAGCATGTGCTTGTAGGCCGCCGCGGAGATGGTCGGCACCTTGGCGAGGATGCGGTGCGCGAAGATCTCGCGGTGCCGCGGGTTATGGTTGTCCATGGACTCGTGGTAGAAGGCCGCCATGGACGAGACGACTGCGGACACCATGGCCATGGGGTGCGCGTTGTAGTGGAATCCGTTGAAGAAACGCAGCAGCGTTTCGTTGATCATCGTGTGGTAGCGAATCGCGTGGTCGAACTGCTCCTGCTGCTTCGCCGTCGGCAATTCGCCGTTGATCAGCAGGTACGCCACCTCCAGGAAGCTCGACTTGGTCGCGATCTGCTCGATGGGGTAGCCCCGGTAGAGCAGCACCCCGGCGTCGCCGTCGATGTAGGTGATCTTGCTCTCGCAGGCCGCAGTCGCCATGAAACCGGGGTCGAAGGTGAAGATCCCGTGGTCCTTGGCGAGGGGGGCGATATTCAGGCAGTCCGGCCCGACACTGCCGCCGAGGGCCTGCAGGGTGGACTTCTTGCCGGTGTCGAGGCTGACCAGTTCGTACTTCTTGGTGCTCATCTTTGCCTGCCTTTGCTCACCCGCGCACGGCAGTCCCGTGACGGTCAGCCAGCCTTGCATGACCGGCCCGCCCGATCAAGCCAGTACTAATTCACGACCTTGATGGTCTGCCCGGCCACCGGCTCCTTGTTCGGGTAGAGGTCGTTCAGCAGCCTGAGCTGCTCCGCCGGGTACGGACGGATGGGTGAGGCCCCCGCCAGCGGCTCGATGCGCGTCCGGGGCGTCGCCTTCAGGAGCTCGATGCGGGTCGGCTCGGCGAGCGCGAATTCACTGTCCTTGAGGCGCCGGAACGTCTTGATGCTCGACATGAACAGCGGGTCGCTGGCGGCGAGCGCCGAGCCCACGCGCGTGGCGCCCCGGAAGACGTAAGCCATGTTGTTCAGGTAGACGACCGCGAACCGGGCCGGACCGCGATTGCCCCAGGGCAGCGGCACCTCGCGGGCGATCGCCGTGTATCCCTGGAGTCCGTTCGACTGAAGGTTCTCGGCCGAGGACAGCGGCGTGCCGTTCAGGTTGCGGACCAGGAAGTCCCGGGGCCCGACATTGGGCGGCACGGCCATCGCGTACACCTCGAGGAACGCGTCCTTCTGCGCCGGGAATGCGACCACCTTGGTCGGCGTGTTGTCGACGGTCCACGCGCTCGGGAACGCGAGGGTGAACCCCATGTCCGCGTGGTAGAAGCGGCTGCCCCGGACCATGCCCTGCGCGGCGCTCGATCCGAACGGCAGGCCCTTGATGTGATCGAGGTACACGTCCCGGCCGTCGGGACGCGTCGCTCCGTTCGGGTCGACCTTGTGGGCCGCCTTCACCACCTGCTGCAGGCGAGTGTCGCTGTCCGGGTGCGTGGCGAAGACGCCGTGGTAGACGTGGGGCTCGCGGTTCTCGGCGCGCGCCTGCTGCAGCTCGAAGGCCTCCTGGTTCTTGAGCAGGCGCACCACGTCGATCATCGCGTCGGGGTCGTAGCCCAGGCGGTCGAGGTACTGGGCACCGATGTCGTCGGCTTCGAGCTCCATGTCCCGGCCGTAGCCGCTCACGAGAGCGGTTCCGGCCATGTTGGCGACCGAGGCGAGGTCGCCGCTGCCCGTCAGGATGCCGATCACCGTCGCGCCGACGCCGGTGGCCATTGCGCCCGTCTGCTGGCGCACGGAGTGGCGCGCGGTCACGTGCCCCACCTCGTGGCCGAGCACGGCGGCGAGCTCTGCCTCGGAGTTGAGGTAGGCCATGATCCCGCGCGTGATGTAGACGTAGCCGCCCGGCAGCGCGAACGCGTTCACTTCCTCGCTGTCGAGGACGGTGAACGTGTACTGGAGCTGCGTCCGGTGACTCACGGCCGCGATGCGCTGCCCGACCTGGTTCACGTAGCCCTGCAGCGCCTCGTCGTCAAAGCGCCCGTACTGCTGCATGATCTTCGCGTGCTGCTGGCGACCGAGTTCGATCTCCTGCGCCTCCGACATCGTGACGATGTCGGCATTGCCGGTGACGGGGTTCGTGGCGCAGCCGGCAAGCGCCGTCGCTGCGAGCATCGCAACCAGCAGACAGACGGTGGGAAGATTCATGCGCGGACCTCTGGGGCGGGGACCCTGAGTCTAGAGGGCCGCAGACGCGTCAGAAAGTTCCCCGAGGCGAGATCGGCCTGGGGAGGCCGGTCGACAAAGCGATTCCCGAGGAGCGACTCGACCGGCCTCCTCGGGGCGATCGCGCGCGGCGCCAACACGACACGGGGACCGGAAACGAAACGGGGCGCTCGAGGCGCCCCGTCGCTGTTCGCTCGACGCAGTCCGTCAGCCGCGCGCGTACTTCTTGCGGAAGCGATCCACGCGACCGCCCGTGTCCACCATCTTCTGCTTGCCGGTATAGAACGGGTGGCAGTTCGAGCAGACTTCGATCTGCAGGTTCTCGCCGAGCGTGGAGCACGTCTCGAAGGTGTTCCCGCAACTGCAGGTCACGGTGATCGCCTTGTAATCGGGATGGATTCCGCTTTTCATGGCCGCGGTCCTTGGGACAGACTTGGGAAAAAGGGCGCGAAGTATAGGAGCGAAGGCTCACCCTGACAAGGCTCGCCGCTTTGTCGCTCCGACGCCACGCGCGGTTATCCACAAAACCTGTGGGTAACTTTGTGGATGAATCGACCTGCCGAGGGCTCGGCGTGGCGCAAGGTTGGGCCATTTTCGATTTGATCATTTTTTGATCACGTATTTTCTTCTAATACAAACAATCAGTTAGGCGACGTGTCTAAGATGTCACTTCGACTACAGCCTGT
>Ga0315297_10000821_pt1 | contig 18533 bp, 21 predicted proteins | sample YL17G15_0_MG_FD_203628 | JGI IMG/M metagenome (GOLD analysis project Ga0315297, IMG submission 203628) | Sediment microbial communities from Yellowstone Lake, YNP, Wyoming, USA - YL17G15_0 | ecosystem: Environmental > Aquatic > Freshwater > Lake > Sediment | place: USA: Wyoming | collected... | reverse complement strand
GTCTCCAGGACTCCCGGCACCTTCGAGTGGCATTTCTGGGTCGCCCCGATTCACATCCGGCTGTATTTCGGAAGCCCCCCCATCGTCTTCATGATTCTCGGGCGGTGCGGGGTTCCGGGCCCCCGAAGGTCGGTTGATGGTCTGGTGACGGCGGAAGTTCCGGATATGGCAGTAGCGCTCCCCGTTATGGAGAAAGGGCACGATGACCCGGATGGCGGCGAGCTCGGCAAGCCAGCCCTCAAACATATCGGGCGGGATCTCGTCGTAGGGGAAGATCCGGTTCTTCAGCCAGGCCGGGTGGCCCTTCACAACGCCGTAATCGTCCGAGTTGCTCCACAAGCCGACGAAGAGCAGGCGGGCGTCCCTGGACACTGTGGCGAGCTTCTCGTCATCCCAGAATTCGGGTTTGATCATCCGCGTTCTGGCCATCGCATGTCCCTCTCCAGAAAAAAGTCCCTCTATATGCACTATGTGAGGAACGTCCTCTCAGGGGACAAAATATTTTATTTGTCTTTTGGATTCATGGACTTGATGAGATGTTCCCGGATGGCGCGGAGGGCGCGTTGGCGGCGGGGATGATGAAGAGAAGCTTGTCGGAAGAGGATGCCTATCCTTTGCTCATTTTTCTTGACAATAGGTTATATTTTAACTTATATAATAAGCCATGTACGACATCGACTGGCGGACCAAAGCCTATAGGCAGCTTCACAAAATCCGGAGCCGGCAAACCCGGGAGGAGATTTTTGATGCGGCGGAAACCCTCAGGGACTGGCCGGATTGCCGGAACGTAAAGGCGCTGACCGGCCATGAATGCGGTTACAGGATGCGCGTCGGCGACTGGCGCATCCTGTTCGATGTCCAAGATTGCATCAGAATCATCATGATCCAGGAGGTCAAGAAACGCAATGAACGAACCTACTAACATCCAAACCATCATGCAGGACGGGAAACCGGCCTTTGTGGTCATCCCCTTTGATGAATATGTGCGTCTGTTTCCTAAAAACCCCCGCGTCCCCGAGGGCGATGCTATCCCCCACGAGGTGGTCGGCCTGACGATCAAGAAGGGATACACCCTCGTCCGCGCCTGGCGGGAATACCTGGGGCTGACTCAAAAGGAGGTTGCCGAACGGATGGGGATCACCCAGGCGGCGCTTTCACAGATGGAAGCGGGAGAAAAGCATCTCCGCAAGGTTACCCTGGAGAAACTGGCCGCGGCGATGGGTATCGTCGTCGAGCAGTTACACTGATCGGAACAAAGAACCTAACCTGATTTCCGCCATTAACGGATGTGCCCCCGGCTCAAATCCTGTCAAACCGTACCATCATTTTCCTTCATTTTTGATTCTTGATGAGATGTTCCCGGATAGCGCGGAGGGCGCGCTGTCGGCGTTTCTTCATGCGTTGGTAATCTGCGGGGGTAGATGCAAGGGCCTTCAACTGCTTACCTTCGATCACGGTCGTCTCGATGATCTGCCGGTCCGACCTGGTGATGACCTTATGCCTTTCAAGGTCATCAAGAAGGGCGGAAACGTCCGGGACGGACGAAAGGTCATAGACTCCCCGATCGGCGTCGAAAAGATCTGTGGCCGCCTCACCGCCGAACCCATCCGCGACGGCCTCTCCGGCGCTTTCAACCCATCCGTACGGCGCTCCTTCATCCCCGAACGGATAGTTGTGCTGCTTTTTGGCAAACCGCTGCGCCGGGCCCTCCCTGCTGCCGGGCCGTGCATGTCCTCCCTCCTTGATCCGGCGACGGAGAATCGCCTGGATGGCGTTCTTTACCTTCCCAATGATCTGTCCGGCCACCCTGCAAGGGGCGATCTCCGTCTCCCGGATCGTCTGGAGGAGTGCCAGGCAAATCTCCTGGACAAGATCGTCGTCGCCGATTTCCGGGCATATTCGGCGCCCCCGGGTGTAGAGCCGCGCGATCGCCGGCATGAAAAGGATAAGGAAGAATGCAGCCAATGCCTCATACTTTCCGCCATGGCGGGAAACGCCGATGAGGTGGTGCAGGATGATATCTTTTGCTTCGTAGTCCGTTTCGCGGTCGTGAAAGAAGTCTATAAGGGCACGATAATCGGCAAAGGAGGCCAGATGGGGGCATTCGGCCCTCAACGCCTCGTAGAGCGTCCGGAAGCCTGCGGACTCCAGTTCCTTCTGAAGCCCGGCAAACGAGAAGCCCATGCGTCGGATGCGGCAGGGGCTTCAAACGCTGAGACTCGGATTTTAAGTCTTTATCTGACCGACTTTGTTGCTGATTGTGACGATTGGAACTTTGGCGCACGCCCAGGGCGGTACCCTCCGGTTTGAGACGGGTATCCGGTCGTCCGAAGGATCGCCTGGGGAAACGAAAGCCTCTCAGCCGCTGAACGATTTTTGTGATCCGCGGGCCTCAAGAGGTCGGAAACATCACAAGCGAAATCGAGGAACACGAATCCATGCCGGAAGCATCACCCCGCCTCCAGGCAATCGGACGCCACGACCGTGCGCGTCGGACGGATCCGCCTTCCGGTCGTCTGAGGACCGTCACTGCGGTGAGATCGAGCTGTTGCAGAGGGGAAGGGGGTGTAAATCGGTATCCGTGCACTTTCGGTGGCAAGGGAAATTCGTTTGTCAATACCACTATTTTCATGCCTTGACAAAGAAATTCGGAAAATAGTTTGTCCCCTGAAGCACCCTTCCGCACATAGTGAAATAGGAGGACTCTTTCCGGGAGATGCCAAATGGACGGATGGGGGAAGATAAAAGCCGCAGCGATGTATGCCGGGATCAAGGAACGCACCATGCGCAACTGGCTCAAGCAGGGGCTCTGCCACGCCCGGGTCCCCTCCGGGACCATCCTGATCCGCTACAGGGACATCGACGATTATCTCGAGCAATTCTGCGATAGCGACCACCAGATCAACCGGATCGTGGACGATGTCGTGAAGGAATTCGCGGTGAAAAGAAGATGATATTTCCTGCCGATTCGTGTATTTTAAAGGCGCTCGAATCCGCAGGACGGCGGTCATTCCCGACAGTGACGTTCGCAAGACATCACGGAAGCCGCCGCTCGAAAGGGCCGGAAGGTTCCTGCGAACCTGGGCCTTTCCATTGCCGCGGGATAGGCGCTGCAAACCGACAAGGGGCCACCCTAACCCCTTCCCGCGCCTCTCGTTACGAGGGTGGAAAGAGCAGGTTGACAATGGGGTAAAGGTAAGAGAGCGCCCGCAAGGGTCGGGCGTCTGGTGGGTCATGATCGACCACCAGGGAAGGAGGAAGGCGAAAAAGGTGGGGCGGGATCAGCGGGCCGCCCTCAACATCGCCAAGAAGATCGAGGCCAGGCTGACCCTGGGGGACCTCGGAATCGTGGACGAGAAACGGCAGATCCCGACGTACGGGGATTACGCCCAGCGGTGGATCGAAATCACGGTCCCCGCGACGTGCAAGCCCTCTTCCGTCGGCGATTACCGGGGGATTCTCAAGAATCACGTGGGACCCGTTTTCGGCTCGTACCGGGTGACGGACATCACCCGGCTCATGGTGAAGGAATTCCTCATGAAGAAAAGCCGCAAAGGGTTGGCGTCGAGCACGGTCACGCATTTCAAGAACGTGATCGGCGGGGTTCTGAACGTGGCCGTCGACGACGGGGCGATTGCGGTCAATCCATCCCACAGGCTGGGACGGATCATCCGCGAGAAGAGTCTGAGGCTCGTTGCGGATCCGCTGAACCGGGAGGAGCTTGCCGCGCTCCTCAAGGCCTTCAGGGAACATCTGCCGCGCCATTATCCGATGGCCCTCACCCTGGCCCGCACGGGCATGCGGCTGGGGGAGGCGATGGCCCTCCAGTGGGGGGACATCGATTTCCACGGACGGTTCATCCACGTCCAGAGAAATATCTCGAAGGGGATCATCGGAACGCCCAAAAACGGCAAGAGCCGCAGGGTGGACATGTCGGGGCAGTTGTCGGAGGTTCTCTCGAATCTGAGAAATCAGCGGCGGATCGAAACCCTCCAGAACGGGTGGGGGAAGGTCCCTGATTGGATTTTTATCTCGGAGACGGGGACGCCGCTCATCGAAGGCCACTGGCGGGAGCGGGTGTTCGGGAAGGCGCTGGAAAAGGCGGGGCTGCGGAGGGTCCGCATCCACGATCTGCGGCACGGTTACGCCAGCATGCTGATTCAGGCCGGAGAATCGCTGGCTTATATCCGGGACCAACTGGGCCACCACAGCATCAAGGTTACGGTGGATATTTACGGGCATCTCGCCCCGGAGGGGAACAAGGCGGCGGTGGACAGGCTGGACGACGACGCAACCTTCCGCAACCCAGCCGCAACCGAAGCGGAAAAGGGGTCAGCCGCTATCAGCTAACCCCTTGTAATGTTTTGGTAGTCCCACGGGGAGTTGAACCCCGGTTTCCGGCGTGAGAGGCCAGCGTCCTAACCACTAGACGATGGGACCGTATCTGGAGAGGAAACAAAACGCCCCCCAAAATCTTGTCTAACGGGACCCTGCCTTTTAATGAATGCCGCCGCAAATGTCAAGGTTAAAATCAGGCGCCGGCGCCGATGTGAGCGATCGCCCTATGGATCCTCTCGATCACCCGTTCTTTTCCGAGGGTGACCATCACCTCGTCGATCCCCGGGCTGACGGTCTTCCCCGTCAGGGCGACGCGGAGCGCCTGGGCGATCCATTTGAGCTTCGTCCCCCGCTCCTCGGCAAGGGCGCGGAGAAAGGTCTCCAGACCGTCCTTCGTATAGTCGCCGATGCCGGAAATTCTCTCTACGACGGCCTCCAGATGGCCGCCATATTCCGTCGTCAGAAACTTCGCCGCCGCCTCCGGATCGTACTCCACCTCCTGCTGAAAGTAGAAGGCGCTCGCATCGGCCATCTCAACGAGGGTCTTGGCCCTCGTCCTGAGATCCGCCGTCACCTTCGAAATAAATCTGCGATTGGACGCGTCGAATCCCCGCCTCTCCCAGAAGGGATGCATCGCCTCCACCAGCTTTTCCTCCGGGTAGGCCATGATGTACTGCTGGTTCAGCCAGAGGAGCTTCTCCGGGTTGAAGACGGCCGCCGATTTGCCCACCGCCTCCAGGGAAAACTCGCGGACGAGTTCTTCCATCGTAAAGATCTCCTGGTCTCCGTGGGACCAGCCGAGGCGGACCAGATAATTGACCAGGGCCTCGGGCAGATACCCCATCTCCTGATAGGCCATGACCGACGTCGCCCCATGACGCTTGCTCAGCCTCGCCTTGTCGGACCCTAGAATCATCGGAACGTGGCCGAACAGGGGGACTTCGTACCCCAGCGCCTCATAGATCCGGATCTGTTTCGGGGTGTTGTTCACGTGGTCATCCCCCCGGATGACGTGGGTGATCCCCATCTGGGCATCATCCACAACCACTGCAAAATTGTACGTAGGATAGCCGTCGGCCCTCTCGATGATCAGGTCGTCCAGCTCTTCGTTGTTGAAGGAGATGTTCCCCTTGATCAGGTCGTGCATGACGGTCACCCCCACCTCGGGGCAGAGGAATCTCACCACCGCATCCGGCGAGCGGGACAATCCCCTGTTGCGACACGTCCCGTCGTATTTCGGCTTCCGCCCTTCGGCGAGCGCCTTCTTCCGTTTGGCCTCCAGCTCTGCAGGGGAGCAGGTGCAGTAATAGGCCTTTCCCTCGTTGATCAGCTTCTGCACCATCTCCCGATGAAGCGCCACCCGCTCCGCCTGGAAGTAGGGGCCCTCGTCCCAGTTCAGGCCAAGCCAGGTCATGGCGTCGAGGATGGCCTGTGTCGATTCCTCCGTCGAACGGACCTGATCGGTATCCTCGACCCTCAGGACGAACGTGCCGCCGTGCCGCCGCGTGTAGAGCCAGTTGAACAGGGCCGTCCGCGCGCCCCCGATATGGAGAAAACCCGTCGGCGACGGGGCAAAACGCGTTCTGATCTTATCACTCGCCATCTGCACCCATTTCCTTCTTCTGAAACGGCCTCCCAGGAGCCGGGTTGATGATAAAAGGGATTTTTCGCCATATAGGGCTTCATCCGGCTTTTTGTCAAGGCGGATTTCAGTGCCTCTTAGCGCCCCCCCTTTGCGTTCGGTCCACCGCCGGCGGGTTTCCATCCCCAAAAAGGCCGCCGCCGTCCGGTGGAGGTCAGGGGAACCGGAGCGGACAGGATGAAGATTCCATTTGAATTTGCGTCCCATTCCGTTTATAAGTCCCCGAGGGACAAGCTGCGAAAAGGAAAGGCGAGAAGCTATCGCACGACTGCCGGTGCCGCAATCTCTTTTCTCTTTGAAAATCAGGCCGGCCATGAAAAACAGGGCGGCGGGTCCCGAGTATTCCGGCGGGCGATAAATTATCCTTGACAATCCAGGCGGTTTATAATCTATTTCCACCCTTTATACGGCGGCGCCCTGTCGCGGGGAACGACCGTTTTCGGCATCGGGAAAGGGACGACGGGTTGAAGCTAAGCGTCAGCAAGATCCCTGAAGGGGGAATCAACCTCCAGTTTGAAAAGGATGGGGAATGGTTCCGGGGACTTCTTCCTGAGTCCGGACAGTGCGATTTCGTTCTGGACCGGATCGATGTAGCCTGCACCGTCCGGAGGATGAAGGATGCCGTCTTTATGGAGGGAACCGCTTCAACCACCATGGATATGCCCTGCTGCCGCTGTCTGGAGCCGACCCGGATACCAGTCGGATGCTCATTCAAATATACGTTTGTCCCCCCTCCCTCGCATCCGCTGGAGGAGTGGGAGCTGAGAGCCGATGATCTGGATTTTGCGTACTACGAAGAGGATACCATCGATCTGGACTCGGTGATCTTTGAACAGATCATGCTGCAGATCCCGATCAAGCCGCTGTGTGCGGATTCCTGCCGGGGGCTGTGTCCCCATTGCGGCACCAATCTGAATACGGCAAGCTGTCGCTGTGAAGCCGGAGCCTTCGATGAAAGGCTTGCAGTGCTGAAGAAATTCAAGATTTGACCTCAGATTAGAAGTGAGATAGGAAAAAAGAGGAGTCACAAATTATGCCAAATCCAATAAAAAGACATTCCAAGTCCCGAAGGAACATGAGAAGGGCCCACGATTTTCTGAGGCCAGTCCTGGCATCCGCGTGTCCAAAATGCCATGAGCCAAAGCTGCCCCACCATGCCTGCCCCAACTGCGGCACTTACAAGGGGAGGAAAGTCGTCCCGCTCGAAAAGGCCTCCTGAAGAGCCTGACGGAGAAACGCCCATGGACAGATTCGCTCTTGTCTTTCCAGGACAGGGCTCGCAGTACCCCGGCATGGTTCAAGACCTTTACCGGAACTATCAGAGCGTGAGGGATCTTTTCGCCGAAGCCGGGGATATCTTAGGCCGGGACATGACCTCTCTCTGTTTTGAAGGACCCCGGGAAGCACTCGATTTGACGATCAACACTCAGATTGCCGTTCTCACGGCTGATCTCGCGGTGTGGCTGGCTTTTTCTGGACGGGCGGCGGCCAAGCCTCTCGTTATGGCGGGACACAGCCTCGGGGAATACGCCGCCCTGCATGCGGCCGGCGCCGTCGGTCTCGGCGATGTCCTCTCCCTCGTTCACAAGAGGGCGGTTTATCACCAGGAGGCCGTTCCCGCGGGCGAAGGCGCCATGGCGGCCATCCTCGGCCTCGCCCGGGAAGAGGTGGAGGCGCTGTGCCGTGAGTTCGACGGCGATAACCATGTCGTGGCCCTGTCCGGCGACAACGCCCCCGGCCAGACCGTCATCTCCGGCCATGCGGCTGCCGTCGCGGAGGTGATTGCGGCCGCCGGGAAAAGGGAGGGGGGCAAGGCGGTCCGGCTTCCCATCAGCGTTCCCTGCCATTGCCGCCTCCTGCGGGAGGCGGCGGAACGGCTTGAGGCCGAACTCAGGCAAATAGATTTTCGGGACTGCACGGTCCCCGTGATTCCCAACTGCGACCCCGCCCTCCTCCATTCCCGGGAACGGACCGGGGAACTGCTGGTCAGACAGATCATCTCTCCCGTCCGCTGGCGGGAGACGATTGAGAGAATGGCCGCGATGGGCGTCGAAACCGTTGTAGAGCTCGGCCCCAAAAAGACGCTTACCGGACTGGTCAAGCGGATCGACCGGCAGCTGCGCTTCTTCAACGTGGAGGACTGCGCTTCGCTGGAAAAGAGTCTAACGGCACTGGACGGCTGAGCGGAAGGACAAGCCAATGCAGGGTAAAACAGCACTGATCACCGGCGGTTCCCGCGGCATCGGCCGGGCCATCGCTTTGAGACTGGCCGGAGCGGGCGCCTATGCGGTCATCAATTACCTCCGCAACGATGCGGCTGCCGAAGAGACGCTCCGCCTGATCGGGGCGGCAGGAGGCAACGGCGAGATCCGCCGCTTCGACGTCTCCGCTTTCTACGAAACGCAGGAGGCGGTAAACGGGATCGTCGCCGCCCGGGGGCGTCTCGATATCCTCGTCAACAATGCGGGGACGACCGCGGATGGCCTGATCGTGCGGGTACAGGAGGAAGACTGGGACCGGCTCATCGACACGAACCTCAAGGGGGTTTTCAACTGCTGCCGGGCCGTGATCCGGCAGATGATGAAACAGCGCTGGGGGCGGATCATCAATATCGCCTCGGTCGCGGCGGAGGCCGGCAATGCCGGACAATCGGCCTACAGCGCCGCCAAGGCCGGCGTCCTCGGTCTGACGAAATCACTCGCCCGGGAGCTGGCAGCGCGGAACATCTGCGTCAACGCCGTCTCGCCGGGACTTATCGATACGGAAATGATTGCTTCCCTGTCTGAAAAGAGCCTGGAGGAGGCCCTCAAACAGATCCCTCTCGGCCGGACGGGCCGGCCGGAGGAGGTTGCCGCGGCCGTTGCCTTCCTGGCCTCGGAGGAAGCCGGTTACATCACGGGACAGGTCCTGCGCATCAACGGCGGTCTTTACATCTGAAGCCCGGGAAAGAGCGTTCACACCCCTGCCGGAGCAGGGTTTATTCTGTAAGGAGGAAATTTTCATGACACTGGAAGAAAAGATCATCGGCATCATCATGGAACAACTGGATGTCACGCGGGAGGAGTGCGTTCCCGATGCCTCGTTCATCGACGATCTCAGGGCCGATTCCCTCGATCTCGTCGAACTGATCATGGAGATGGAGGAAACTTTCGACGTCCGGATCGCCGACAACGAAATTGAAAAGATCCGCACTATCAAGGATGTGTTCGATTATATCCGGAGCAAAGGCGTCGCCTGGCATGAGTAGTGACTGGCGGCGCACCGCCCGCAGCAGCCGTTTCTTTATCGGCCGGCATCTCAATGAGTCGCTGAAGGAGGAATATATCGTTGAATAGATCGTTGAATAGAAGGGTAGTCATCACGGGCATGGGCGCCGTTACGCCGCTCGGCAACACCGTTGCGGAGACCTGGGAAGGGATCTGCCGGGGAAAGTCCGGTATCGGCAGGATCACCCGCTTTGACTGTACGGCCTTTGAGACGAAAATCGCCGGCGAGCTGAAGGGTTTTGATCCGCTCCAGTACGTGAATAAAAAGGAGCAGCGCCGCCTGGACGACTTCATTATCTATGCCCTGGCCTCCGCCGAGATGGCAATGGCCGACGCCGGCCTGGTCATCGGAGCGGGCGAGGCGGAGCGGACGGGCGTGATCATCGGCTCCGCCATCGGGGGACTGGCCACCATCGAGAAGGAAAAGGAAGCGGTGCTCCTGGGAGGTCCCCGGAAGATGTCCCCCTTCACCATTCCGGCGGCGCTGGCCAATCTCGCCGCCGGCCATGTCTCGATCCGCTTCGGGGCGAAGGGGCCGATCAACTGCAGCGTCACTGCCTGCGCCTCGGGCACCTGCGCTATCGGGGATGCAGCGCGGATCATTGCCGAAGGATATGCCGACGTCATGATCGCCGGGGGGGTGGACGCGGCGGTGACGCCGCTGTGCGTCGCCGGGTTCAACGCCATGCAGGCGATCTCCACGCGCAACGAAGAACCGGAAAAGGCAAGCCGCCCCTTCGACCGCGACCGCGACGGCTTCGTCATCAGTGAAGGCTGCGGCCTGGTCGTCCTGGAAGCCCTCCCTCGCGCCCTGGAGAAGGGGGCGCGGATCTACGGCGAACTCGCCGGCTACGGCTTGACCAGCGACGCCTTTCACATGGCGGCCCCGCCGCCGGGTCATGAAGGCGCCGCCCGGTGCATGCGGGCCGCCCTGCACGATGCAGGGATGGACGCCTCCGGGATCGACTACATCAACGCCCACGGAACATCCACCGCCTTAAACGACGCCTACGAGACGGAGGCGATCAAGGCGGTGTTCGGGGAATACGCGCGAAGGCTCGCCGTCAGCTCGACCAAATCGATGACCGGCCATCTCCTTGGCGCGACCGGCGGCCTGGAGGCGATCCTGGCCCTGAAGGCGATCGACGAGGGGATACTCCCGCCGACGATCAACCTGGACCACCCGGATCCCGCCTGCGATCTGGACTACGTTCCCCACCAGGCGAGAAAAATGGAGATCCGCACCGCCATGTCCAACACCTTCGGTTTCGGCGGGGTGAATGCAGTGCTGATCTTCAGGAAATTCGAGAGGTAGAGTATGAACGCGGAAAAGATCATCATCGGCGCGGATCATGCCGGCTACCCACTCAAGGAGGCGCTCAAGCCCTTCCTCGCGGAGATGGGACTTGCCGTCGCCGACGCCGGAACGGACAGCGAGAGGGCCGTGGACTATCCCGATTTCGCCGTGAAAGTGGCCGAAGCGGTTTCCGTTGGAGTTTTCCCGAGGGGGATACTGATCTGCGGCACCGGCGTGGGGATGTCGATGGTCGCCAACCGTTTCCCAGGCGTACGGGCCGCCCTCTGCCGCGACGAAGAGGAGGCGCGCATCAGTCGGATGCACAACGACGCCAATATCCTGGTTCTTGCGGGGAGGAAAACGGATGCGGAGATGGCGATGAAGATCGTCCGGACATGGCTGACGACACCGTTTGAGGGGGGGCGCCATCAGCGGCGTCTCGACAAAATCGGAGAAACTGAATTAAGATTGTCCGGAAAGACAGGATGATCAATGCATGTAAAAAAATCGGCGTCCGCAGGGTGCGTGCGCCAGGAATGATAAAGATCGGGAGAAAATAAAATTCATGTCCTATTTAATGGAGGCCGACCCGGAGGTCGCAGAAGCCATCCGGCAGGAAACCAGGAGACAGGTTGGGAAACTCGAGATGATCGCTTCAGAGAACTTCGTCAGCGAGGCCGTCCTGGAGGCCCAGGGAAGCGTCATGACCAATAAGTACGCCGAAGGCTATCCCGGCCGACGGTACTACGGGGGATGCGAGTTCGTCGACATCGTGGAGCGGCTGGCCATCGAACGGTGCAAGAAGCTCTTCGGGGCGGAATATGTGAACGTCCAGCCGCATGCGGGCGTTCAGGCCAACATGGCCGTATATTTCACGGTCCTCGAACCGGGGGATACGATCCTGGGGATGAACCTCTCCCACGGGGGCCATCTCTCGCACGGGAGCCCGGCCAGTTTCTCGGGACGGTTCTATCGCGGCGTTTTTTACGGGGTGGACCGCAAGACGGAGACCATCGATTTCAATGAGGTAGAATCCCTCGCGAAACGACACCGGCCGAAACTCATCGTCGTCGGCGCCAGCTCCTATCCCCGGACCATCGACTATGAGAAGTTCCGAACCATCGCCGACCAGATCGGGGCGCTGATCATGGCCGACATCGCCCACATCGGCGGACTCATCGCCGCCGGTATCCATCCGTCGCCGGTGCCCAACTGCGAATTCGTCACGATGACCACCCATAAGACCCTGCGGGGCCCCCGCGGGGGACTCATCATGTGCAAGCGGAAATTCGGCCAGGCTCTGGATGCAAAGATTTTCCCGGGGATGCAGGGCGGCCCCCTCATGCACATCATCGCCGCCAAGGCGGTGGCGTTCAAAGAGGCCCTCACCGACGATTTCCGGCGTTATCAGGCCCAGATCGTGAAAAACGCAAAAACCCTCGCGGACGAACTGCTGGCGGCCGGCTTCCGGCTCGTTTCCGGCGGCACGGACAACCACCTGCTGCTCATCGACCTGACCGATCTCGGCGTCACCGGCAAAAAGGCGCAGGAGACCCTGGACAGGACAGGCATCACGATCAATAAAAACCGGATCCCCTTCGACACGAAGGGGGCCGAGGAAACGAGCGGCATCCGCATCGGCACACCCGCCATCACCACGAGAGGGATGAAAGAGGCGGAGATGAAGCGGATCGCCGGTTTTATTACCGAAGTGCTCCGGCATATCCATGATGAAAAGCGTCAAACGGAGATCCGGGAAGAGGTCAAATCCCTCTGCGAACGATTCCCGCTCTACCCGGAAAGGATCCGTGAAAACAGGTAGAGACTCGGTAAAAAATGGTCCAGTGGGGCGGGAGATGGAAGGGAACCGACAGGGAGAAGGACTGAGCGGCGGCACGGAATCCGGGAGACCCGCCTGGGATGATTATTTCCTGGATATCGTCGGGCTCGTGGCCAAACGCGCCACCTGTCAGCGGCGTCGCGTCGGCGCCGCCCTGGTCCGTGACCGGCGTATACTCTCGAGTGGCTACAACGGCGCTCCTTCGGGGCTCCGCCACTGCCTGGAGATCGGCTGCCTCAGGGAGCAGAACCACATCCCCTCGGGAGAACGCCATGAGCTCTGCCGGGGGCTGCACGCCGAGCAGAACGCGATCATCCAGGCGGCGCTGCACGGCGTCAGCGTGAAGGGGGCAACCCTCTACTGCACGAACCACCCCTGTATCATCTGCGCCAAGATGATCATCAACGCCGGCATCGTCCGGATCGTGGTCGGGGGGGATTACCGAGACGGCCTCGCTGAAGAGATGCTGGCAGAGGCGGGGATCGAGGTGCTCCGGCGATGAAATGTCCCTTCTGCGCCCACGGCGAAAATAAGGTGATCGATTCCCGGATCAGCAAGGATGGAGACGCCATCCGGCGGCGGCGGGAGTGTCTCGGCTGCGGCAAGCGCTTCACCACCTATGAGTTCGTCGAAGAGGTCCTGCCGATGGTCATCAAGAAGGACGGCCGCCGGGAATCATTCGACCGGACGAAGATCCGCGCCGGGATCAAGAAGGCCTGCGAGAAGCGTCCCATCAGCACGGATGCTATCGAAACCCTGGTGGACAATGTCGAGCGGGCCTGCCAGGAATTCCAGGGGAAGGAGATCCCCTCCTCGGTCATCGGCGAAAAGGTGATGCGGGAACTCCAGACCCTCGACGGCGTCGCCTACGTCCGGTTTGCGTCGGTTTACCGTCAGTTCCGGGATGTAAGCGACTTCCTGGAGGAATTGAAAGACCTCCTCCATGCCAGAAAGGATGGAGAGGGAGGAAATAAGGAGGGCTGAAGGGTGTTCACGGGAATCGTGGCCGCGATGGGAACCGTCCGGCGCCTGATCCGCCGGGGAGAAGACGCCATGCTGGAGGTCGATACATCCCTGGATCTTGGCGACGTCCGGATCGGAGACAGTATCGCCGTCAGCGGTGCGTGCCTGACCGTGACCGCCAAGGGCGGCGACGCTTTCACGGCGGATGTGTCGGCGGAAACCCTTTCCCGGACGACGCTAAAGGTTGTCAGGACAGGCGACCGCGTCAACCTGGAGCTGGCCCTGCGCGTCGGGGACTGCCTCGGAGGGCACATCGTCCTTGGCCATGTGGACGGCGTGGGAAAGATTCTGGAGAAGACGCCCCGTTCGAGGTCCGTCGTTTTCGGCTTCGAGATCGATCCGGGACTCGACCGGTATATCGTCGCCAAGGGGTCGATCACGGTGGACGGCATCAGCCTGACCGTCAATCGCTGTGAAAAAAACAGGTTTTATGTTAATATCATCCCCCATACGGCCGCCGGCACGACACTGGGGTTTAAAGCAGTGTCCGACTCGGTGAACATAGAAACGGACATCCTGGCCAGGCATCTGGAAAAACTGATTTTCGCCGGGAAGGAAACGGAAAGTACGGCGGGGGCCAAGGCTGGTTCCGCCGGGGGGGTCGATCTGGACCTTCTCGCCCGACACGGGTTTTTGAAATAGGAGATACAATGAGCATCAGCAGCATCAAGGAAGCTTTCGTCGATATACGCAGCGGCAGGATGGTCATCCTGGTCGACGACGAGGACCGGGAAAATGAGGGCGATCTCTGCATGGCGGCTCAGTTCGTCACGCCGGAGGCGATCAATTTCATGGCCAGGTACGGCCGGGGCCTGATCTGTCTCACCATGACCGAAGAGCACGCGGACAAGCTCCGCCTGCTGCCGATGGTCCGGGACAACCGCTCCAGCTTCGGCACCGCCTTCACGGTCTCCATCGAGGCAAAGCAGGGGGTCACCACCGGGATCTCGGCGGCGGATCGGGCCACGACGATCCTGGCTGCCGTGGCCGATGACGCGAAGCCGGAGGACCTGGTCAGTCCCGGCCACATCTTCCCCATCCGCGCCAAAAAAGGCGGAGTCCTGGTGAGGACCGGCCAGACGGAAGGTTCCGTCGATCTGGCCCGCCTCGCCGGCCTGAAACCGAGCGGCGTCATCTGCGAGATCATGAAAGACGACGGAACGATGGCCCGCATGCCCGATCTGGAGATCTTTGTGAAGGAGCACGAACTGAAGATCGTCACGATCGCGGACCTGATCGATTTCCGGATGCAGCACGAGTCCCTGATCCGCCGGGCGGCGACCGCCACGATCCCGACCCGGTACGGCGGCGAATTCAAGCTGATCGTCTATGAAAACGATGTGGACGAGATGAAGCACGTGGCCCTCATCAAGGGCGAGATCACGCCTGAGGACGAGGTCCTCGTACGCGTCCATTCGGAATGCCTGACGGGCGACGTCTTCGGCTCCGAACGGTGCGACTGCGGCGCCCAGCTCCACAGGGCTATTAAGATGGTGGAGGAGGCCGGCAAGGGGGTGATCGTCTACATGCACCAGGAGGGCCGCGGGATCGGTCTCGTCAACAAGATCAAGGCGTATGAACTGCAGGAGCACGGCAAGGACACGGTGGAGGCCAATATCGCCCTCGGCTTCAAGGAGGACCTCCGTGATTATGGAATCGGCGCCCAGATCCTGGCCGACATCGGGGTCCGGAAGATGCGGCTGCTCACGAACAACCCCAAGAAGATCGTCGGTCTCGATGGATACGGTCTGACCATCACTGAACGCGTCCCGATCGAGATCCGGCCGACCGAAAACAACATCCAGTACCTCCAGACTAAAAGGCAGAAGATGGGACATTTCTTGAAGGTCTAAGAAGGGCGGAAGGCCCCCGGGCCTTCTTCCGGGTAAACTGATTTTTTCAGGAGAATGAGACATGCCGAAAATCATCGAGGGGAAAATCGTCGCCAAGGGAATGAGGTTCGGGATCGTGGCCAGCCGTTTTAACGACTTCATCAGCGGCCGGCTGATCGAGGGGGCCATCGACGCCCTGACGCGGGCGGGAGCGGATGAAAAGGAGATCCAACTCGTCCGGGTCCCCGGCGCCTTCGAACTGCCGCTCACGGCAAAGAAGATGGCGAAGAGCGGGCGCTTCGACGCCGTGATCTGTCTCGGCGCCGTGATCCGCGGCGCCACGCCCCATTTCGAGTACATCAGCGCCGAGGTCTCCAAGGGGATCGCCGCCGTGGGGCTGGAGACCGAGGTGCCGGTGGCCTTCGGCGTCCTGACGACGGACACCATCGAGCAGGCGATCGAACGGGCGGGCGCCAAGGCGGGGAACAAGGGCTGGGATGCCGCCATGTCGGCCATCGAGATGGTTGATCTTTTCAGAAAACTGTAATATAGCCGGGCGTAATCCAATCCCCTTATTTCCGGGCGTAGATCCGAGGGATGCATGCACCAAAGGCGCAAGGCAAGAGAAGTTGCCCTTCAAGTTCTTTATGAGCTTGACGTTCAGATGATCGGCCTTGGTGAGGCCATCGAGCTCTTCTGGGCGAATTTTGAAGCGTCGGAAGAAGCCAGGAAATTCTCTTCCCTGCTGATCGAAGGCGCCTGGAACAACCGGGAACAGATCGACAGCCTGATCAGCGACAGCTCCGAAAACTGGACCATCGCCAGGATGTCCCGCGTGGACAAGAGCATTCTGCGGATGGCCGTTTACGAACTTCTGTTCTGCCGGGACATCCCACCAAAGGTCACGCTCAACGAGGCCATCGACCTCGGAAAAGTTTACGGTTCCGAAAATTCGGGCGCATTTATCAACGGCATTCTGGACGCCCTATACGGAAAGCTGCGGAATAAGGATGAAAATCAAGATAACCACAGCGTCACCGGATGCCCTGAACCATGACACCCTGATTCTCGGATTTTTTTCCGATGAAAGACCGCCGAGGGGTTATTGCGGTCTGGTGGACTGGCGTCTCAACGGGATGATCTCCAATGCGATCGCCGGGGGCAGGATATCCGGAATTTTTCTCGAAAAGCTTGCCTGCGCCTTTCCCGAACGCATCCGTGTCTCCCGGCTCCTGCTGTTCGGTTTGGGCGCGCTTTCCGAACTGACCTACGACAAGCTTTACAACGCCGGTTACGAGATGGCCCGGACCGTAATCGGGATCGGAGCGACAGACCTGGCCCTCCCCGTACCGGCCGCCGGCCGGGGTCCTCTGAATCTGGACGGGATGACCGAAGCCCTGCTCACGGGAATTTTTGACGGTTTTGAGCGGGCCCCGGAGAAGCTCCCGACCGTGATTCTGGAAATACCGGGGGAGCCCGATCACACCCGCGACACCCGCCGGGGGGTTGATCTTTTCCGGCAGAATGCCGGAGGAGCGGATATCGAGATCCTTTCACCCGGGGATCGGACGGCAGACATCACGGACACCCCCGGCGATGAGGATTCAGATAAAAAATAGATGGAGCGATGCATGGAGAGAAAGTACAACCCGTCGGAGATTGAAGAGAAGTGGCAGAAACACTGGGAGGAAAAGCAGGTCTTCAAGGTCAATGAAGACCAGGCCAAGAAGAAATATTATCTGCTGGAGATGTTCCCCTACCCCTCCGGCCGGATCCATATCGGCCATGTACGGAACTACACGATCGGCGACGTTGTCGCCCGGTACAAGCGGATGAAGGGTTTCAACGTCCTCCATCCGATGGGGTGGGACGCCTTCGGCATGCCGGCGGAAAATGCTGCCATCGAACACGGCATCCATCCCTCCGCCTGGACTCATGAAAACATCGAAAACATGAGACGCCAGCTCAAAAGGATGGGCTTCAGTTACGACTGGGACCGGGAGATCGCGACCTGCGAACCCGAATATTACAAATGGGAGCAGCTCTTCTTCCTCTGGATGTACGAGAAGGGACTCGCCTATAAGAAGAGCTCCACGGTGAACTGGTGTCCGCAGTGCCAGACGGTCCTCGCCAACGAGCAGGTTGAGGCCGGCCTTTGCTGGCGATGCGGATCGGAGGTGGGCGAGCAGTACCTGAACCAGTGGTTCTTCCGGATCACCGCCTATGTCGAAGAGCTCCTGGATTACTGCGACCGGCTTCCGGGCTGGCCCGAGCGGGTCCTCACGATGCAGAGAAACTGGATCGGGAAGAGCTACGGCTGCGAGGCATCCTTCCTGATGGCCGACGGCAAAGGCGCAATCCCGGTCTTCACGACTCGCCAGGACACGATCTTCGGCGCCACTTTCATGCTGGTCGCCGCCGAACACCCCCTCGTCATGGATCTGGTCCAGGGCAAGGACTGCGAAGCGGCTGTCCGCGATTTCGTGGATAAGATCAAGAAGCAGGACAAGAAGATGAGGACATCCGAATATTACGAGAAGGAGGGCCTCTTCCTCGACACGTACTGCCTGAACCCGGTGACAGGCCGCAAAATGCCGATCTATACCGCTAACTTCGTCCTTGCCGATTACGGTACCGGCTGCGTCATGGGCGTTCCGACCCACGATCAGCGCGACTTCGAGTTTGCCAGGAAGTTCAACCTGCCGCTGATTGTCGTCATCCAGCCCCCCAACCGGGCCCTTAACGTCCAGACCATGACAGAGGCCTATGTGGGCGAAGGCGTCCTCGTCAATTCCGGCCCCTTCGACGGAATGGAGAATCTCAAGGCCCTCGACGCGATTGCCGATCACCTCGAAGCGATCGGCCGGGGGAAAAAGACGGTCCAGTACCGCCTGCGAGACTGGGGCATCTCCCGTCAGCGCTACTGGGGCGCTCCCATCCCGATGGTGCTCTGCGAGGAGTGCGGAACCGTTCCGGTACCCGAGAAGGACCTTCCCGTCGTCCTGCCAAGGGATGTGGAATTGACCGGCGAGGGAGGACCGCCACTCGCCAGACACAAACCCTTTGTCGAGACGACCTGCCCCTGCTGCGGGAAGCCGGCGCGGCGCGAGACCGATACAATGGACACCTTCGTCGAATCCTCCTGGTACTTCGACCGCTTCTGTTCTGCTCATCACGACGTCAAGCCGGGCCTGGACCCGGCAAAGATCGACTATTGGATGCCGGTGGATCAGTACATCGGCGGCATCGAACATGCGATCCTCCATCTGCTTTACGCACGGTTCTACACGAAGAT
>Ga0315297_10000820_pt1 | contig 18541 bp, 10 predicted proteins | sample YL17G15_0_MG_FD_203628 | JGI IMG/M metagenome (GOLD analysis project Ga0315297, IMG submission 203628) | Sediment microbial communities from Yellowstone Lake, YNP, Wyoming, USA - YL17G15_0 | ecosystem: Environmental > Aquatic > Freshwater > Lake > Sediment | place: USA: Wyoming | collected... | reverse complement strand
ATATACGGCGTTTATCGCCAAGAAAGCCGGTGTGAAGCGCTTCATTTATGCCTCATCCTGCTCCGTCTATGGCTACACCGTCAACGAGCTGTACGACGAAAACAGCCCGGTGACGTGCGGCTATCCTTATGGAATATCGAAACTGCAGGGCGAGAGAGGCGTGCTGCAGCTCCAGGATGAGAGTTTCTCGGTTATAGCTTTGAGGCAGGGCACCGTTTGCGGATACAGCCCGCGGATGAGACTGGATTTGATTGTCAATACGATGTTCAAATTCGCAATGGCTGATAGGAAAATCACTATTAATAATCCTTCTATCTGGCGGCCCATACTGGATATCAGGGACGCGGCCACGGCCTATCTGCGGGCTATCCAGGCCGACTATTCTTTGAGCGGGGTCTATAACATCGCCTCCGGCAACTACACGGTCGGCCAGGTTGGCGATATGGTCAAGTATGAAGTGGAAAAACTGGTGGGGGAGAGGGTGGAGATAGTCCTTAAGAATATTGAGGATTTTAGAAACTACAAGGTCTCCATCGACAAGGCGAAGACCTACCTGGGTTATCAGCCGCGGCACGCGATAGAGGACATCATAGACGACCTCTACGAGAATCGGGCCAAATTCGAGAATTACGACGACGAGCGATTCTACAATATCAGGGTCTTCAAAAAGGTGGCGGGATAGCAGATATATGATGGATGTGTCGGTAATCATCGTTGCCTGGAACGTCCGGCAGTTGCTGCACGACTGCCTCAAATCGGTCTATGAAAAGACGCGGGACGTCGATTTTGAAGTGATCTACGTGGACAATGCCTCGGAGGACGGCAGTGTTGAGATGGTCAAGGAGCAGTTCGCCGAAGTCAGAATAATCGAGAATGACAAGAACAAGGGATTCATAAAGGCCAACAACCAGGGTATTGAGATCGCGCAGGGCAGGTACGTCTTGCTGCTCAACTCGGATACAATCCTTCTGGACAATGCAATAGCCAAGACAGTCAGATTCGCCGACGCCAACCCCGACGCGGCTGTGTCTGGCTGCAAGGTATTGAACCCCGACCGCACAATACAGAGAACCTGTTTTATGTATCCATCGGTTCTCAATATGTTCCTGGCCGCCACGTACCTCTACAAGATATTCCCGAAGAGCAGGTTTTTCGGAAGAGAGCACATGACCTGGTGGGGGTTTGATGAGGCCAGGGAGGTGGAGACGATATGCGGGTGTTTCTCTCTGGTGCGAAAAGAGGCCATTGACCGGGTCGGCCTTATGGACGAGCGCTACTTCGTCTATGGCGATGACCCCGACTGGTGTTATCGCTTCAGGAAAGCCGGCTGGAAGGTCATGTTCACTCCGGACGGCCGGATAATCCACTATGGCGGCCAGACCACCAGCCAAAAAGCCAGGGCGTTCAGGCTGCAACTGGAAGGTAGCAAACTCATCTTTATGAAGCTGCATAGAAGCAGGGCGGCGTTTCCGTTTGCCTGTCTTATGGCGGCGCTGTTCTTCTTTCTGCGGATTCCGTACTGGCTCGCCGTTGGCTTATTCAAGAGACAGAGAGGAACCAAGCCAATCGAGCAAGCGGTGACGTACCTGATAGGTGGTTGGTACTGTTTGACGAATTGGAAGAGGCTGCTTCTGAACAAGGAGGAATTTGAATCAGGGGCTTCGTAGGGAAAGCTCTTAGAAGCCAGCGTCCGGCAAATGTATATAGTCGGAGTTGACGTGGTGGTGGTAGGCCGTGGTTTTGTGATAGCCGGCTTGTTGGCGGAGAGCAATATTACTCCTGGAGCGGACATAGCTGGATTAGGGTCATTGTAGGAAGGGCAAGAATGCTTCAGATTGTTCAGAACTATAAATCAGGCGAGCTAAAACTTCAAGACGTGCCAATCCCGATTCTCAAACCGGGAGGTGTGATTGTCCATTCTCGCTATTCCCTTGTCAGTGCAGGAACTGAGCGTTCCACAATAGAGATATCGAAGAAAAGCCTACTGGGCAAAGCGAAAGAGCGGCCCGATCTGGTCAAGCAGGTTATTGCCAAGGCCAAGACTATCGGCATCAGGAACACGATAGACTTGGTTTTCAGTCGTTTGAATACCCCAGTGCCTCTTGGGTATAGCCTTTCGGGTGTGGTGGAGGCGGTCGCCGAGAATGTTCCGGGGGTCTCTGTCGGCGATTTGGTTGCCTGTGCAGGCGCGGGGTACGCCAATCATGCCGAGAAGGTGTTTATTCCCAAAAATTTGGTGGCTAAAGTTCCTGCAAGTGTGACTGCAAAGGAGGCGGCATTTACGACGGTGGGCAGTATTGCAATGCACGGCGTAAGACAGGCGAACGTGGGGCTCGGAGATAGAGTAGGGGTAATCGGACTCGGACTGGTGGGACAGTTGACGGTGGGACTGCTAAAGGCGCTCGGATGCAAGGTGCTGGGGCTTGATCCAAAGGAGTATGCGGTCGAGCTTGCCAAGAAGATGGGCGTGGATGTTGCGCTTACAGGGACCGATTCGAGCACGCTCGACGTAACGAGAGACTTCACGGACCAGATAGGACTGGATGCCGTGATAGTAACTGCGGGGACCAGCTCCAACGAACCTTTTCTATTGTCGTCTGAGATACTTCGAGACAGGGGCACGCTGGTTATAGTCGGCGGCATCAGGATGGAGGTTGTGAAGTCTGTCTCGAGCGATTTCTATCGCAAGGAGATAGAAATCAAGTTTTCGCGATCGTATGGGCCCGGAAGATACGACACCGACTATGAGGAAAAGGGCATGAGCTATCCCGTCGGTTACGTTCGATGGACGGAGAACCGGAACATGCGGTGTTTTCTGGAGCTGGTTGCTTCGAAGCGATTGAATCTTGCGCCGCTGATTACGGACGTTTTCCCGTTTGAGAATGCGATAGAGGCCTACGAGATGATATTGGGGAAAACAAGCAAGCCATACTTAGGTGTCCTGTTTGAATATGGCGAAGTCTCGAAGGAAGCTGCTCGTCGCATTGAAGTTACAAGCAAACCAGAACCTGTTTCAGGAAAGATAGGGGTAGGGTTTATCGGTGCGGGGAAGTTTGCACAATCGAATATCATTCCTCATTTGAAGAATAATCCAGATGTTGTTTTGAGGAGTATATGCACGTCGCAGGGTCTGACCGCGAGGAACGTGGCGGAGAGATTTGGCTTCAACTATTGTTCAGGCGATCCGGATGAGATAATGAATGACGATGGCATCAACGCGGTGTTTATTGCTACTCGTCACGACACCCACGCGAAATATGTTATTCAGGCGCTCAAGAAGGGGAAAAACGTATATGTAGAGAAGCCGTTGTGTGTCAAGGATGACGAACTGCGAGCAATTGTCAATGCCTATAGTGCGGCCGGCGAGGATCGAGCGCCCTGTCTGATGGTCGGGTATAACCGGCGTTTTTCGCCGCTGAGTTTGAAACTGCGAGAATTCATAGACGATGTGCATAGTCCTGTCACCGTAATCTACCGTGTGAACGCTGGACATATTCCGGGGGATAACTGGTATCAGGATCCTGATCAGGGCGGACGTTTTGTGAGCGAGGGATGTCATTTCGTGGACTACGGGGTGTTCTTGAGCGGGTCGAGGCCGAGCAAAGTCAGCGCATTCGGCATTCCCTGCGAACGGAAGCCGGCGCACCTGAACGACAACCTGGTGGTGACGCTTCAAATGGAAAATGGTTCTGTTGTTACAGTCATTTACAATTCAAGCGGGGCGGTCTCCATGCCCAAGGAACGAGTGGAAGTGTTCGCAAGGAACAGTTCGGCTATTCTGGATGATTTCAGGTCATTGCAGCTTTTTTCGGGCAACAAGAGGAAGAGCGTCGGGTCCGGAAAGCAAGACAAGGGGCACAAGAACGAGGTCAATTCGTATATTTCGATGCTGAAGGCAGGATGCGAGCCTTTGATTTCATTTGACGACCTATGCGCCGTTTCCCAAACGACGTTCGCTGCTATTGAGAGTCTCAAGCGAAAGGAAACCGTGGCGATTGAGCCACTATAGAATCGACGGGAGCGCAGAGGATAAGCGTGGAGAATACTGATGTATCCTGACAAGCACGGGAGATTTCCGAGAGCAGCCGACTGGTTTGCCGATTAGATGTATGTCTGGAAGTAAAGAGCAGCAATCGAAATTGACAGATGCCTGGGTAATCTGCTTTTCAGGCACTGACTGGTGGTATCACAACAGGGGTCTGTTCTGCCCGCAGATAATGAGGCGTCTGGCCAAGGACCACAAGGTGTTGTATGTCAACTCTTTGGGAATGCGTGTCCCGTCGCTCAGAAAAGATAAATACGCGGTGAAGAAAATAACCCGCAAACTCCGAAGCATTAGTCGTCTGCTAAGAAAGGTCAACGACAACATGCATGTCTTCAGCGTGCTGCCTTTTCCGTTCCTCGGGACCAAAATTGGAAGGACACTCAACACGCTTTTCGTCTTCGCGCAAGTAAGAATCGCGATGATGTTGACCCGCGTCAAAGACCCTATCATCTTCGTTGGCTGCCCGCCGGCTCTGGAAGTCGTCAGGAAAATCAAACACAGATACCTCATCTATGAGCGGACCGACCTTTTCGAGGAAATGCCGGAGGTTGACAAACCTTATATAACGTCTCTGGACAACGAGCTGGTGCAATCATCCGATTTGGTTCTTTACGTTGATGCTGCCATGTACAAGGAGGGTGTCAAACAGAATCGAAATTCACTTTTAGTTGGTCATGGGGTTGATTTTTCTTTTTTTGCGGATGCTGATAAATCAGATTACATACCGGCAGACGTTGCAAAAATACCCAAGCCAATCATCGGCTATTTCGGTGACATTTCTGACAGAACCTTTGATTTCGATCTTATGCAACACTTGGCTGCAAGCCTTCCAGATATGTCTTTTGCGCTGGTAGGGCCGTTATCTTCAAATGTTGACTGTCTGAGGAGATTCAAGAATATTTACATCCTGGGACAAAAAGCGTATGAGGAAATACCACATTACGGCAAGGTATTTGATGTTTCGATACTGCCGTGGACAAAGAACAGATGGGTCATGCACTCTTACCCTATCAAGATAAAGGAGTATCTGGCGTTGGGTAGCCCATTTGTTACTGTGGATATCCCTGCGGTGGAGGATTTCAAGGATGTGATTTATGTTGCAAACGACTATGACGATTTTGTCTCCAAAGTGTGTCAGGCAATAGATGAAGATGGGCCGGGGAATAGACAAAAGCGAAAAGAACGCGTAAGGAATGGGACTTGGGACAGCAAAGTTCAGCAGATCGTCGATTTCGTAAAGAAAGACACTGATTTCTAACATATATCTGACGCGTCATATATGGTTGACATGCGGCATTGATCGTCCTTATGCCGCAGAATACAGAAGTAAGGAAAATTATGCGTATTATTTTGGCGTTACTCGGGCTGGCCCGTGACTTGACAAAAGGCTTCTATCTATCCCTTATTCAAATATGTACGCGTCTTTTCTTCGTCAGCAGAGAATTCCCGTCTTCAATCAGCATTAATTGTCAGCTTGATGTCATTCCTCGCCACATCGGCCTCCAGTGGCATAGACTTGCGCTGGGGAAAAAAGCTCGTATTGAAAAATGGTGTGTAGTAAACACTTGGCATGGCGATGTGATTCTGGAACAGGGATCGAGCATAGGGATTGGAAGTATTGTAATAGGACCGGTAAGATTTGGCAGAGATTCTGTATGCGCACAAAACTGTTTTATTACCGGCGAATCTCACCTCTACCAGGATATAACCAAGCGCATTCGCTCACAAGGCTATGAAATTGCAGAGGTGGTATTTGGAGATAATGTGTGGATTGGGTCTAATTGCGTAATATTGCCTGGAGTCACGATAGGAGCTAATTCTGTTATTGGTGCCGGTTCTGTGGTCACAAAAAGCATACCTTCTTCTAGTGTGGCCGTAGGGAATCCAGCCAAGGTTATAATGCAGTATAGCGCAGAAAGTGGGCAGTGGCTGCGAATATAAGATTGCCAAGGTGGTCATTGTTTTGGAGGGACTCAACGGAGACTCCAAGAAGGTTTAATTCGCCGGAGTATATTGCTCGAGCTGCCGTGTGGAAGGAATTGTGGGAGCGGCGAAACGGGTGGGCAAAAAGGCGGAGTGCGTTGGGAAGACCATGAATACGTTATGGTACTATCGCAGGTTACGGTCAATGGGGCCTGCTGAGGTCTTTTGGCGCATAAGACGGTTGTTGTGGCAGATACACGCAAGGCTTTGGCGCCGGCGATGGCAGTTGCAGTACGAAAGAAGCTCTATGGACTCGCCAAGAGCGCTGGAGGCCATTGGCGAGGTCAAATTCTACGGGCTTGCAGGCGGAAGACCTGAAGACGTCGCCCCGGGTTGGGTCGATGGCACTATTGCCGGGGCCAAGAAGCTGCTGCAGCATAAATACGAGTATCTGGGCCTCGGCGAGATCGACCTGGGCAAGAGAATCAACTGGAATCGCGAGTATAAACGGGGCATTGACACGCCTTTGCTCTTCGGGCCGTGGATGGACTACCGTGATACCGAGTCTTATGGCGATTTCAAGTACTTTTGGGAGCTGCCGCGATTTCAGCACCTGATTACCCTGGCAAAGGCGTACTATTTGACCGGCGAACAGAGGTATGCCGAGGAAGTGATGGTGCAAATCGAAGGTTTTGTTGAGCAGTCGCCATGCCTTTTGGGCGTCAACTGGATAATGCCGATGGAAGCGAGCATCAGGCTGGTTTCCATCAGTTGGATAACGGCTTTTCTGAAATCATACTTAGAGAATCATAGGCAAGCATGTGGGCTTATTGAGCGAGTAGTGAAAAGTCACGTGGGCTATGTAGCCGGGAATTATGCGGCCTATTCGTCGGCAAATAATCATCTAATCGGCGAAGCCGCAGGCGTGTTTATAGCGAGCTTGTGCTTTGGCCAGCTCAAGAAGATGCAGACCTACCGCAGAAAAGCATATGATATTCTTTGCAGAGAGATCATTCGGCAGAATCATGCGGACGGCGTCAACAAAGAGCAGGCAGTGCACTATCAGTTGTTCGCTCTTAGCTTTCTGCTTCTGACAGCGCTGCTTGGCAGGGCCAACGGGATTGAGTTTCCTTCGCAGTATTGGAGGATATTGGAAGAAAACGCCGCTTTCATAGCCGCAATTTCCGACGATGATTGCCTTGCGGCTGAAATTGGGGACAGCGACGACGGTAAGGCGATTGTGCTCTCGGAGACCGGCGACAACATCGTTCGATCGATTCTGGCGACCTCGGCTGTTCTGTTCGAAAGAGGCGATTTCAAGGCAAAGGCAGGGAGATTTGATGAGACGTCGTTTTGGCTTTTGGGCAATGAGGGCCGGGACAGATTTGACGCTTTAAGCGCCGAACCCGGCGTGACCAAGAAGGCGTTCGAACAGGGTGGCTACTATATCCTGAGCAGCAGTAACGGGACCAGGGCCAAAGTGATATTTGATTGTGGGTCCTTGGGTTTTGGGTCTATATCGGCTCATGGGCACGCGGATTCGTTGAGTTTTGTGCTGAATGCCCACGGCAGGCGGTATTTTGTCGATCCGGGGACATATACTTATGTGGCTAAGGACCCGTACAGGAACTACTTTCGGTCCACGGCCGCCCATAATACGGTGGTGGTTGACGGGCAGGACCAATCGCAAATGGCCGGCCCGTTTCTTTGGAGCCACAAAGCCAATTCGTATCTTGAGAAGTGGGAAAGCGGCTCGCGGCATGACAGAGTTGTCGCCCGGCACGACGGCTACGAGAGACTGCCCGATCCTGTTACCCATCGGCGAGCTATCAATCTCGATAAGGAGCAGGAAGTCGTAATTATCGACGATTACCTGGAGATGAAGGGTAGCCACAAATTAGAGCAATACTTCCATTTAGCTCCGGAATGTCAGGCTGAGATGGTCGGCGGCGGCACGTGGTATATAACGAATTCGGGCAGCAAGATTGAATTGATTGCGGATGAGCAGCTTGATTGCAGAATCGCCAACGGCAGTGAGAATCCCATCTGCGGGTGGTGCAGCCACGCTTATGATCGTAAGCAGCCGACAAATACTATTGTGTGTGCCGGGACTTTCTCCGGCGACCGGCATTTTGTGACGAGGATCAGGCTGGCAGTTTAGAGGTGTGAAACGAGATCGTGAGTCAATCGGTTTGCGACATTAGCAAGGATATAAATCTCGACGAGATGGTTCAGTCGGTGTGTGCGACAGCAATAACGGGGTTGCATCGCTACTATGCAGGCGGCAATGATTCTCTGCCTTATTCGGCGACCATTGCGGCGAACGGAAAACTGGAACTGAGCGGCTTCAGCCTGAGATACGCCGCGATAAGCCAGATTGGCATAACAAGGTGGCTGAGATTTCATCCTGAAGATGCATCTTTACTGCCGGACCTCTGGCCCAGAATAGTTGATAATAGAGACGCGGCTGCGCACATAGGCGACTACGCTCTTGCGCTCTGGGCGGGACTCGAAAGTAAGGCCGACAACTGCGGGCTGTTTGCAGAGTTGCTCTCCGAGAGCTGGCCGAACCGGGCCGACTCGTGTAACGCGGTTGAGCTCGGCTGGATAGTCCAGGCCTGCACGCTGGCCCACCACCCCTTTGGCGTATTCGGTGGGGCAAGCCCCACCCTACAATTACATCTCGTGCTCGACGAGGCGAAGACCCGTTTGGTTCGTCTTTTCAGGCCGGGGCAGAATCTTTTCCAGAGGCACAATAGGCCGGGCATTGGCGGGAGCATCAGCAGACGCATCGCCTGTTTCGCCGACCAGGTATATCCGATTTTAGCCCTGGCAAATTACGGCAAGGCTTATGGCGACAGGCAGTGCATCGGATTTGCCGCGGCGGCGACGGAGCAGATATGCCGGCTTCAAGGCCCGCTCGGGCAGTGGTGGTGGCACTACGACACGAGGGACGGCAGGATTTGCGAGGAATACCCCGTCTTTTCCGTTCACCAGGATGCAATGGCGCCGATGGCGATATTGGCAAGCGACCGGGCGGCGGGGGGCGATCATCGCAGGGAAATTGAGCTTGGGCTGCTGTGGCTCTTTGGACACAACGAGCTGAAACAGAACCTGGTGTTGAGCGAGGCTGGAATCATTTGGAGGGATATTGAGAAACGTGAGATCGGCAGGCTGTCGCGTAGTCTCAGGGCGGCGCTTTGCACAACCGGCTTGAGGTCGCTCCACAGGCTCGCCGGCAAGTGTTATGCCGGTTTTCGCGTCAATCACGAATGTCGTCCTTACCACTTGGGTTGGATTCTCTATGCCTGGGCCGATTTTGGCGGGCGGGAAAAACCGGCTTCGGAGGTCTGATGAGTCTATCGGGACAATATCCCACAGTGAGATTGCTGGGGGTGGATTTGTTCGCCTTGACGATGTCCGAGGTGCTGAATATCTGCATCGATCACATCGCCGGGAGGCGCGGACTTCTGATAGGCGTCGTAAACGTGGCCAAAATTGTCAATGTCAGGAAAGATCGGGAGCTTCGTGCGGCCCTGGACGAAGCCGACATAGTGCTGGCCGACGGTGCCCCGATTGTCTGGCTCTCTAAGATGGTGGGACGGCCTCTGCCGCAAAGGGTTGCCGGAATTGACATTATGTTCGAGCTTCTAAAAGAAGCAAATAACAGGAGCTATGGGATATATTTTCTCGGAGCAAAGCGAGCGGTTGTGGAAAAGGTTATCCATGTGGTGCGGAGAGACTATCCGGGTGTTCGCATCGCTGGGTGCAGGGACGGGTATTTCAGCGAGCAGGATGAGCAAAGCGTGGCTGAAGAGATCAAGAACAGTCGAGCGGATATCCTCTTTGTGGCGATTAGCCCGCCCAGGAAAGAGGTCTTTCTGGGAAAATGGCGGGAGTTTATGGACGTCCCGATTTGCCACGGAGTTGGGGGCAGCTTCGACGTGGTTGCCGGCGTTGCCAGGCGTGCGCCGGTCTGGATGCAGAAATGCGGCCTGGAATGGCTGTACAGACTCATCCAGGAACCACGAAGGATGTGGAAGAGGTATCTTGTCACTAATACGAAGTTCATAATGCTGTGCATCGGGGAAGTTGCGAAGGCATTGTTCGGCAGATTTTCCGGGAAGGCTGCGCGGGCCGCCGACACCAGGATCGAAGACCGGCAGAATGAGCCGAAAAAGAGCGCAGCAACGGCGGGGCATAAGAGATGAGTGTCCGCGAGACTATGAAGGTTATTATACTTGCCGGCGGCTGTGACTTTGGGCGATCCGAGCTTGCCGCCAGCTTGCCGACCGCGCTATGGCCTGTGGCGGGCAAACCCGCCCTGGAGAGACTGCTGGACTCCCTGGCCGATCAGGGAATGGCCGAGGTGGTGGTCTGCTCCAACGGGCAGAGCTCGATGCTGGCCGAATCGGTCCGTGTCCCCCCTCTTTCTTGCCAGAGCAAGAAGGCCGGACCGATGAAAGTGGAATTCCGTGATGAAACCCTGCCGATAGGGACCGCGGGGGCTATTCGTGATGCCGCACGCGGCGACAGGGACTCCGTGTTCTTCATATTTCCAGCGGCCATTGTATGCCCCCCGAAGATTGAGGTGCTGTTGAGCGCCCACCGCCAGGGCGAATCCGACTTGACCGTGATGTTCAACCCCGGTTGTGGAAACGGCCAGGCACATGCAGACGCCTGCGGCATCTACGTTTGCAACGGCAGCGTTCTGGAGCATATTCCAAAGGCGGGCTATTTCGATATCAAGGAGGGCTTGATCCCTGAGATGCTGCGGGCAGGAAAGACTGTTCACGCAGCAGTGTTGCCGAACCACGCCGGCAATTTTCGGGATCGGCGGGAATATCTGAACGCCATTGGCGATTGCCTTCGGAAAGGCGCACTGCCCGAAACGGACTTAAAAAACTGCGAACGAAAAGGTTCGCAGAACGTATGGATTGCAGCCAACGCCGAAGTGCATTCGACGGCGAGGGTCTGTGAACCTGTAATCATTATGGACGACGTTGGCGTCGCCGATGGTGCGGTTATCATCGGGCCGGCTGTGCTGGGAAGAAATGTCAGTGTTGGCAAGGACGCTGTAGTAGTAGGCAGTGTAATTTGGGACGGCGCGCGATTGGGTCCGAATTGCCGGGTTCAGCGATGTCTGATTGGCCGGGGTGCGGTTGTCCGGCCTAATGCCGTCCTGGAAGAAGAATCCGTATCATTCAGACGGGACGGAGTCTTGATGGTTTCGATAAAGAGCATTTCAGAAGCTGCAAGAAAGATGATGGGCGGATTAAAGCCGCGGTTCACTAAAATCGGCGAAAGAATGCCGAATTGGGCCACCCTGCGGCTTAGCCACAAGCGGGCCCGGCCATTCTCTGGAAGGGGGGGGACAAAGAGGCCAATCGTTATTTTAGGAGTGAGCCTCTTACTGATTGCCTTTCTTTGGTCCTACTGGCCGGAGCTCACGGATCTTTGGGGTCAGTGGCAGAGAAGCGATGAATACTCTTCGGGTCTTCTGGTCCCTTTTCTCGCGGTTTACGTGTTATGGACTCGGCGTCACGACCTCGCTCGGTGCGAGATAAGACCTTCGGTTCTATGGGGCCTGCTTGCCTTCCTGGGGGCGCAGGCGTTCAGACAGTTCGGGCTCTTCTTTGGGTATGACTCTGCAGAGAGGCTGTCCGTCGTTCTGAGTCTGGGGGCGCTGGTATTGTTGCTGTTTGGCTGGCGGATTCTGCGCAAAGCATTCACCACGCTGTTGTTCCTGTTTCTGATGGTGCCCTGGCCGACAGGGCTGCAGGGCACCATTGCTCAGCCCCTGCAGCGCTGGGCCACCTCGTCCGCCGTATTCTGTCTTGAGACGGCCGGGTACGACGTTGTGCAGCACGGCAACGTTATAGATATAGAAGGGACGGTTATTGAGGTCGCCTGGGCCTGCAACGGCTTGAGAATGATTACCGCCTTCTTTGTGATTGGCGGGCTGGTTGTGCTATTGGTCAGGCGAGCATGGTGGGAGAAGCTCCTGGTCCTTGCTTCGAGCCTGCCTGTGGCGCTGCTCTGCAACACGGTCCGGCTGACCATCACGGCAATAGCTTTTACAATAATCAAGGGTGAGCAATGGGAGAAGATATTCCACGATTTTGGCGGCTATGCAATGATGCCATTGGCGATTGCGATTGTGGTTGCCGAGCTTTGGCTTCTGAGAAAACTTACGACGGCTCCGACGCAACAGGAAGCCATCGTAATTACACGGCAAGACAAGTAATCTTTCCCCAGGATGGCTGGGGCCATGTTAGGAGAATGAGCTAATGAGTAATCTGGAGAAATACCTCGATCGGGTGATTGTGCAGAACTCCGCCAATAACCAGGCCCCCAGGGCCCCTGGCGGGGATGACTGGGGCCATTTTATACCCCCGGCGCAGAGACCGCCCGATTCTGTCCCCGATGAACCGATGACAAGCATAACCAGCGCCATACGCCGGCGCTGGTATATTGTGCTGTTGACGTTTCTGGTGTTGTGCTCGATTGGAATCCCGGCGATCTGGCTGCTGTTGGAGCAATCCTACGTAGTAACAGGCCTGATAAAGGTTGATCCGATCATACCGAATATCCTGACCGGCACGGCCGACCGCGGGGACATATCAAACTATCAGAGCTTCATGTTTACCCAGGCCAGGATGGTTACGACCCCTCAAGTGGTACAGAATGTGGCCGATGATTTGGCCGACAAGGGATTGAGGTTCTTCCCGGACCGCACGAACACCCTCGTTGCGAGACTGGGCCGCAAGCTCGGCCTAAAAAAGGCGGAGCCTGAGCCGGCGGCCGTCCTGAAGCAGGCGATAATCGACCAGATCATAACGGCTGATGCGCTCCGCAGGGGAGAGTTCATTGAAGTGACAATGATGTGGGCCAACACCGAAGAGGCCAAGAGGATTGTGGACGCCTTCATCCGGAGCTACATGGCGATTGTGGTTAAGAGCTCTACGCGGGAAGATGACCGGGACCTGGCTCTCCTCGAAGCTGAACAGAAGCTCCTCGCAACTAATATGGAGAATTATACCGCTCAAATCGCGCAAATGGCGAATGAGTTTGGCTCCACGAAGCTGGCTGGCCGGTACGATATGAAGCTGACGCGCGTGGGCAGTCTGTTGAGAACTCTTACTGAGGTAGAAGCAAGGCGTATCTACTTGCAGACCCGGGTCAAGGTGCTGGATCCGAACGATCCGAACGATCCGAACCATCCGAACGGGCAAGAGGCGGTCTCGCTGCAGGAGCGGGTGAGCATGCGAGAGGAGTACGTGAGCAAGGATCCGGGGGTGCAGGCCCGGACCACGAATATTGTCGCATTAGAGCAGGGGCTCATCATTGCCAAGCAAGATTTGGCTCCTGGCAACCCCCAAATCAAGCAAAAAGAGGATCTGTTGGAAGCGCTGACGACGAGTCTTGAAGAGCAGAAGAAGAAGGCGCGTGAGAAGTTCGATGAGTTGATGAAAGACGAGACGGCGAATCTGAGCGAGCAGAACCTGGCTGCTCTTAGGGCGGAGCTGGAGCAAGCACAGGCGCACGAGAAAAAGCTTGAAGATATGCTGTCCAAAGAAGATAAGCAGACTATCGACCTCGGCCAAAAGGAACTGGCCATTCAAGACTTGCAGGACCAGTTGGCATTCGCCAAAGAGATGTATGACAGGATTACCAGGCGTGTTCAGGAATTTAAGATGGAACGCAAGCGCCCTGCACGTATTTCCAGCGGGTACGATGCCGACGTGGTCGGCATTCTTGACAAGCGAGCGAAATACACGGCGGCGCTCGTGGTTGGTTCCATCGCCTGCGGGATACTGCTGGCTTTCCTCAGAGAAAAGGCCGACCGCAGTCTGCGCACGCCCGACGACGTGGCCAGGCGCATTGGTCTGCGAATAATCGGGACCACCACGAGCACGAATACGGTCAGGCCGGCCAGTCTTCCGGAGCAGGTGGCAGGGGATTACCAGACCATCCGTGCCAACCTCGGTATGCTCGAGGGCGGCGGGATGCCCAAGACTCTGGTCGTCACCAGCCCGGAGATGCAGGAAGGCAAGACCACGTTCGCCGTCAATTTGGCCATCAGTGTTTCCAAGTCCGGGAAAAAGGTGCTGCTTATAGACGGCGACCTGAGGAACCCTTGCATTGCGTCTCTATTGGGCCTTCCAAAAGGGTCGAGGGGTCTTCAGGATGTGCTCCTTGGCAAGAAGGCGCTTCACGACGCCCTCTATTCCGTACCATCCAGCCGCCTGGACGTTATCGCCGCCGATTCAAGCAATACGGACGGCGCCTTTGAGCTGTTGGCCTCTTCAGTAACGGTCCAGCGGCTGAGCGAAATCGGCCAGGGGTATGACCACGTGATTATCGATACGCCGCCCGTGCTGGCTTTTGCCGATGCCCTAATATGGGCCAAGGTTGCCGACGGTGTCATACTGACCTGCTTCGCCGGACTAACCACGAGCCCCAACCTGAAAAAGGCGAAGGAGCGATTGGCTCGAATCAACGCCAACGTGCTCGGCACCGTTCTGAGCAACGTCGAAGTCGATGATAGTTATCATCCTTATGGCTACGGCTACTACCCGCGAGGCGGTCGTTCGGATGCCCATGCCAAGCGTGTCAAAAGCAAGCTGTTGCTTCCTGTGAAGAACCCTGGACCGCAAGCCGAGAAACCCTGACGTTACAAAGGGTGCGGGTATTGGGGCGCCTTAGGGTAAACCATGAAGTTGGTTGTCATACATAAGCACCGGAACGTATTGGCTGGCGACGGTGACAGTCTGCTTAGGTTCGCCCTTTCCAGCGAGCCTATAGCCGCGGTTGTTCTCGACGGATTAGGCGGGAGCATCTCCCTGAGGCGCAGTGACCTGGCCATTTGCGCCATTCCGAAGGACTGGGGCATTCAGCCTCGCACCACCCAAATGGCAAAAGTAGTATCTTATGCGGAAAGAATACCCTTATGTTCGGAGTTTTTGCGGAGAGCCAAACGAGATTCCTGGTTTGTCGTTTCCAATGGGCGATTTGCCGCACAAATCAACAATGAGCTGCTCGCGAGGATACTGGCCGAGATACGGGCGGATGTTGTGGCGGTCAATGCCGAGTCCGAACTGTTGGCGGCCCGCGAGAAGGTGCGCCTGACCGCCCAGGGCAAGGTTGCGGGTTTCCGTCGATTGTACGACGATTCGGCGCAATTGTCGTCTATTCCCTCTGACTGGCCTCACCACCTTTTCATCAGGGCCGGCATTCTTGAGCGGGTGGTGGAAGACCAGGCCCTGCCTGAGTCATTCTCTGCCGTAGTCGATAAGTGTCGATCCGGCGGTTTGATGCTTCACTCGGCCAACGTGGCCGGCACCGCTTTTGACCTGGAGACCGAGGCCGGATTGCTGAGTCTTTGCGCCGCAGGCGTCAACCGGCTGCCTTTGGGCTCTCGCACACCTATCGAGCTCGATACCGGATACTGGATGCTCGATACTCGGACGCAGCCCCGACGAGAATCGAGAATCGAGAATCGAGAATCGAATGATGAGACAGGCCGGCCGCCAAGGTTGGCGGGGAAAGTCCTGTTGGGAACGGATGTTCATATTGCTCCGGATGTCGTCATAGTCGGACCGACCATTATTGGCGATAAAGCCATAATTGAACGCGGAGCAGTCATAGAATCAGCAATCATCGGGCCGCAAGTCAACGTGCCCCCCAATCAACTGGTGCGGGATTGCATCGTAAAAGGCTCGCAGTTCCGGATGAAAGGACAGGCCGAATCTGAATGCGGCGCTCCAAAGCAAATTCACAACTACAAGATGTTGCTCGAACCGCAAGGATTTGCAGTCCGTCAGCGGCGTTTTTTTCGCACCTGGAGGGCTTTTTCATACGCAAGATGCCTCAAGCGAATTCTCGATATTCTTGCCTCGGTGATTGTGTTGGCGCTATTTGCCCCCGTGACGCCATTTATCGCACTGGCGATAAAACTGACTTCGCCCGGCCCGGTATTCTACAAAGACAAGCGTCAGGGACTGCATGGAAAGACATTCAACTGTTTGAAGTTCAGGACAATGCGCACGGGTTCCGACAGGATACAGGAGAAGCTGCGAGTCGTCAGCCAGGTGGACGGCCCGCAGTTCAAAATCAAGAATGACCCCAGGATCAGCACCGTTGGCAGATTCCTGCGGGATACGTACATCGACGAAATACCTCAATTTCTCAATGTTCTGCTTGGCCAGATGAGCGTCGTTGGTCCGAGGCCCTCTCCAGAATCGGAAAACACGTTGTGTCCGTCCTGGCGCGACGCCCGGTTGTCGGTGCGCCCCGGAATAACGGGACTCTGGCAGGTTTGCCGGACGCGCAAACCCGAACAGGACTTCCAGGAGTGGATTCATTACGACACTGAGTATGTCAGGAAGCTGTCGCCTGGGACGGACTTGTGGATATGCCAGCGGACAATCAAGAAAATGGTTGAGAGTTTCATCAGTCAGTTCTGAAAAAGATCATAAATGGATAAGAAGGGATAAGTAAATGGCAAGGAGATACTTTAACTGGAAATTGGCAATAGTCCTGGTGGTTGGTCTTGCCGTCTTGTGCGTGACGGCCTTTGGGCTGCGCCAGTGGCAGAAGGAGAACAGGGCCGAGCGGGGACTTGCCCTTGGAAACGAGGCATACGAGGAGCACAGATACGAGGATGCCGCACGCTACCTGGGCAGATATGTCGGCGTTTATCAGGATGATATATCCGCATTGCTGAAGTACGCCGATGCGCAGCTGAACATAACGCCTTTGAAAGGAAACAACCGTCAGCAGGCGATAGGGACATATCACATCGTCTTAAGGGAAGACCCTGCCAATTCCGAAGCCGCCAAGCGTCTTATCGGATTGTATTTAGAACGGGGCATGGCCAGTGAGGCCGAGTCAATTGCAGAGAAGTATCTTGAGACCACTAAGAGTCCGGAAGTTCGCAGACTGCTGGCGATGGCGCTGTTCGGCCAGAAGAAGTATGTCGAGGCGGTCGCGGAATTTCAGAGCATCATAGCTGATGAGCCGAATCAGGTGCTGGTCTATGAGTCATTGGGACGAATCGCTGAGCAGCTCAACGACAAGTCTGCACAGCTTTTTAATCAGTTGAGTGTGGATATGTTGGAGCGGATCGCTGAGCAGCTCGGCGATGAGTCTGCACAGACCCCCGCACATTGGTTCGACGAAGCGGTTAAGAATAATCCGACCACGGCTTTGGCGTATGTGGTGCGCGCCGGCTTCTATTTGAGGGGCGCAGATAAGACCAAGGCATTAGCTGAACTTGCCAAGGCCGAAGAACTCGACCTTACAGAGACCAATACGAGGCTCCGCCTGGCAGCCGAATTACTCAATGCCGGCGAGCCGGACAAGGCCGAGCAGCATCTAATTGCTGTCGAGCTGAACCTCACAGAGGCCAGAGTGAGACTCCATCTGGCAGCCGAATCACTCAATGCCGGCGAGCCGGACAAGGCCCAGCAGCATCTAATTGCTGTGAAGGAAATAGAACTGACCAATCAGGGCCTCTGGAATGTGTGGGCTCAGCTTGCCTTTAGATCGAACTCGAAGGAGAAGATGCTGGAAGTTGCCGAGAACGGCTTAAAAAGTCTTGCTGCCGTGCCATGGGATTTCATGCCCGCAGCGGCAAAACTCTTTACCATGGGCGGTGATCTTGACAAAGCTACAGAGTGTATCGATAGGCTGAGCCAGAAGGATATAAGTCCCATGATAGTTGCGTCTCTCAGAGGTCTGGTAGCTGGCGAGAAGGGCGACTTGCGCGAGGCTGTAAAATACTGGCGGCAGTCGATGGCATTGGGCAACAAATCTCCGCAAGCTCAACTGGGCCTGGCCTGGGCATTGTCCGGCCTGGGCGATACTCAATCGGCGCTGCGCGAGCTGCGCACGTTCGTTTCGCAATGGCCGGATTTATTTGACGGACATCTGGCCTTGGCGAAGCTGTTGGCCAAGAGTGGAGACTGGGCGGCGGCTGCCGAGCATGCTCGCAAGGCCGTGCAACTGTCACCGCAGAACGCCGAGGCCGCCCTGTTGAGCGCGCAGGCCCGCGTCCAGTTGTTGACGGCCGGCTCCACAGGTGAAGATCCCACGGCGTGGGATGATATGGACAAGCAGTTGACTTCGCTGGAAGCTGCCGTCGATGATCCGCTGCAGATTAGACTGCTGCGGCTCCAGGTCGCTGTCCAGCGGGAGAAATTCACGGAAGCCCAGGAGATGCTGGCTCAGCTCAAGAAAGATCATCCATCACATTTCAGAATCGCCATGGCTGAGGCCGGGTTGCTCGCGGCTCAGAAGAAAGACGATGAAGCAATACTGGTGTTGGAAAAGACAATAAAGGAATTTCCCGATGTTGCTGAGCCGGTTTCATTCCTTGCACTGTTGCTGGATCGTAAGGGTGATCGTGAGAAATGCCAGACTGTCCTCAAGGAAGCGTTAGCGCGCATCAAGGAGCCTCTGGCCCGCCGTGATTTGAGCCTGTTGCTCGCACAGCTCTATCAGCGATGGGGCCAGGCAGACAATGCTTATAGTCTGCTGGATACGCTTTCGAAGGATGAGCCGGACAGT
>Ga0315297_10000819_pt1 | contig 18559 bp, 14 predicted proteins | sample YL17G15_0_MG_FD_203628 | JGI IMG/M metagenome (GOLD analysis project Ga0315297, IMG submission 203628) | Sediment microbial communities from Yellowstone Lake, YNP, Wyoming, USA - YL17G15_0 | ecosystem: Environmental > Aquatic > Freshwater > Lake > Sediment | place: USA: Wyoming | collected... | reverse complement strand
CCGAGGCGACGCGGCTCACGCTCGAGGAATGCCTCGCCCTGGCCCTCAAGAACAACCCCGATATCCTAAGCGCCGGACAGGCGCTGGATGCCGCCCGCGGCAGGAGCCTTCAGGCTGCGGCCCTGCCCAACCCCGAGCTGCTGGCTAGCGCCGAGGGGCTGCCTCTCACAAAGAACGCGGGCGAGAAAGAAATCTCGGTGGGCGTTCAAGAGCTTTTCGAGTTCCCGGGCAAGAGGGCCCTGCGCCGGACGATCAGCCGATACGAAGAAGAGGCGGCCGCTCTGGACCTGGAGCGAGTCCGGTCCCAAGTCCGGGCCCGGGTCAAATCAGCCTATTTCGAGGCTGCCGCCGGCCAGCAGCGCCTCCGCACCCTGGATGCCGCTTGGGAGGACCTGAAAAGCTACTCGGCTTTAGCCCAGTCCAGGTACGCGGCGCTCCAGACTTCGTCGGTGGACGTCAGCCGGGGCCTGATCGAGGAGCTCAAGGTGAAGGTCGAGATCGTGGACGCCCGCCAAGAGATTCAAGCCGGCGTGGCCTCTCTTTATCTGAGCCTGGGGCTTCCGCCGGGCGATGCGCTTCCGGTTCTCGAGGAGCTCAGCTTCGAGCCTCAAGCGCCCGCTCTGGAGGACGCACTGGGCCAAGCCCGAAACCGGCCTTCGTTCAAAGCCGACGCCCTGCGTCAGAGTCAAGCCCAAGCCGGGATCGACCTCGCCCGAAAGGGCAACCTGCCCGATTTTACCCTTGGGGTTTTCTATCCGAGCCTCAGGACCGCGGGCTGGGGGATTTCCATCCAGACGGCCCTGCCCCTCTTCGGAAAAAAGCGGAGAGGCGAGGTCCTGGAAGCCGAGGCTATTTTTCGCCGGAGCGAGGTCGTGCGCCGGGCGCGCCTGACCAAGGTTGAGACTTCGGTCAGAACCGTCGTGTCCGAAATGTCGATGCTTCGGGAAAAGATGGCGCTGTATGACGCCTCCCTTCTCCGGGAAACCGAACGGCTCATCCAGTCGGCGCTCAGGGATTACCAGTACGGGAAACTCGACTCGCTCGGGCTTCTGGATATTTACCGGACCTGGAGAGACGTCAACCGCGAATACCTGAATACTCTTCTCCGGTACGCTCAGGCTTCGGCCGAGCTCGAAGTCGCCGGTGAAGACGGGGTGAGTGAGGAGTGAGGCCATGACAAAAACAGGAATCGGAGCCTTGATTGTCGCCCTGGGGTTGGCCGCGGTCGCGGCCGGGTGCGGGGCCAAACCCCAAGCGCCCCAGGCCGTCGAAGACACGGAGGAGAGCGCGCCAACGATTCGCCTGAGCCCGGATGGAGCGGCGGCGGCCGGCCTCAAAACGGCGCGGGTGGAAATGCGTTCCTTCTCGATACCGATCGCCGCGTTCGGCCTGGTCCAGTTCAACCCCCGTTTCCATCACCATTTAACGGCCCGCGTGCCGGGCCGGGTCGAGGAAGTCCTGGCCTTCGAGGGCGCCCGGGTGAACGCCGGCCGGAAGCTCCTGACTCTTTACAGCCCGGATTTTCTGTCCGCGCAGTCGGAGCTTCTCCAGATGCTGGAACGGCAGAAGATAGGGGAGCGGAGCGGCAGCGCCGAGGAGCGGTCCATGGCCCAGGGCCTGCTCCAGGCCGCGGAGAAAAAGCTCGGGTTGCTGGGGCTCGGTCCGGATGAGATCCGGAATCTGAAGGATAAAAAAGAAGCCGCCCTGCTTTTGCCGGTTCGGGCGCCCATCCGGGGCGTGGTCACCGAATGCCCGGTCACGGCCGGAAGCTCCGTCGAGGCCGGCGCGCTGCTTCTTGAAATCTCGGACCTCCGCACGGTCCGGGTTGAAGCCCGGGTTTTTGAAAAGGACATCGCCCGGCTCGAGCCCGGGCTGCAGGCTGAAATCAGCCTGGCCGCGCTTCCCGGGGAGAAATTCTCGGGCCGCCTGGCTGTCGTGGGCGCCACGGTCGACGAGGCCTCCCGGACGGTCAAGGCCATCATCGAAGTGCCCAACAGCGGCGAGCGCCTCAAGCCGGGGATGTCCGCTTCGGTCACTCTTTTTCCCCGGACGCCGACCAAGGTCCTGGCCGTGCCCGAAGCCGCGGTGCGCAAGGTGGAAGGCCGGGACGTTGTCTTTGTGGCCGGTCCCGATGGGGCTTTCACCCCCAGCGAGGTGAAAGTCGGCCGAACCCTGGAGGGATTCGTGGAAATCCTGTCAGGCTTGGCCGAGGGCCAGGAAGTCGCGACCGAAGGGAGCTTGGCCTTGAAATCGGAGATGCTCAAGAAAAACCTCGAGGGTGAATAAGCCATGCTGGAAAAAATCATATCCTTTTGCCTGAAGCAAAAGGCCTTCGTCCTTTTTGTCGTCCTGCTCGTGGTCGCCTGGGGTCTCTACGCTTTCCTGACCATTCCCGTGGACGCCTTTCCGGACGTGACCAACGTCCAGGTGGAGATCGTCGGCACCGCGCCGGCGCTGTCGCCCCTGGAGATCGAGCGGCTGGTCACGAACCCCATCGAGCTGGCCATGCAGGGCCTGCCCCGGCTGTCCCTGATGCGGTCCGTGACCAAGTACGGGATTTCGGTGGTGACCCTGGTCTTCGAGGACGGCGTGGACATCTACTTCGCCCGCCAGCTCGTTTTCCAAAAACTGGCCGGCGTGGAGAAGAGCATGCCCGGGGGCGTGAGCGTTGAGATGGGACCGGTGACAACGGCCATGGGCGAGGTCTACCAGTTCACCCTGGAGGGTTCGGTCCCGGCCGGGGCCGAGGCCCAAATCCGGTATTTGACCGAACTGCGGACGGTCCAGGATTGGGTGGTCAGCCCCCAGCTCAAGACCATCCCCGGGGTGGTGGACATCAACTCCTTCGGCGGCTATATCAAGCAATTCCAGGTCACGGTGGACCCGGCGAGCCTGGTGCGCCACAACCTGTCCTTGAGTGACGTCTGGGCGGCCATCCGCGATAATAACGAGAACGTCGGCGGCAGCTTCCTGGAGCGAAACGCCGAGCAGTACATCGTCCGCGGAGTCGGCCTGTTTCGCGACGAAGACGATATCGGGGCGGTGGCGGTCAAGAACGCCGGGGGCGCGGCCCTCCTCCTCAAGGACGTGGCCCGCGTTTCATCCGGGCACGCCGTCCGGCAGGGAGCGGTCATCAAGGACGGCCGGGATGAGGCCGTGGGCGGCATCGTCATGATGCTCCGGGGGGCCAACAGCCGGGAGGTCGTGGAACGAATCAAGGCCAAGGTCGAGGAGATCAACTCGGGGAACCTCCTGCCGCCCGGGGTCAAGATCAAGCCGTATTATGATCGGTCCTACCTCGTCCGGGAAAGCATCCAAACGGTGCTGGTCGCCATCCTCATCGGGGCCCTGCTGATCGTCCTCGTGCTGTGGGTTTTCCTCAGAAGCTTCCGAGGAGCGGTCATCGTCATCTTGACCCTGCCCCTAGTGGCCCTCGCGGCCTTCATCGTTATGAAGGGAATCCGCCTGGGCGCCAACCTGATGTCGCTCGGGGGCTTGGCCATTTCCATCGGAATGATCATCGACGCCACGGTCATCCAGGTGGAGAACGTCCATCGCCACCTCGGCGAAATGAAAGCCCAGAGCCGGAGCCTGGAGGTGGTGCTTCGTTCCGTCCTGGAAGTGCGCAAGCCGAGCATCTTCGGCGAGTTGATCATCGCCTTCACCTTCTTGCCCATCCTGGCCCTGCAGGGGATCGAGGGCAAAATGTTCATTCCCCTGGCCGTGACCGTGGCCATCGCCCTGTTTGCCACCCTGCTGGTGTCCGTCGTGGTCATTCCGGTGTTGTGCGGCCTGATGCTCAAGCCCGGCTCGGATAAAGAGAGCGTCGTCCTGAGGGTCGGCCGCAAGGCTTACCTTCCGGCGCTGCGATGGGTCATGAGACGAAGGATCGTGGTTGTGGCGCTGGCCGCGGCGGCCGTGATCCTGACGCTCGGCATCATCCCCCGCCTGGGAACGGAGTTCGTGCCCGTCATGGACGAGGGCGCTTTCGACATGGACTTTCAGCTTCTGCCGGGGATCACCCTGGATAAAGCCCTCGAGGTCAACCGGCTGGTCGAACAACGGCTGAAGCGATTCCCCGAGCTGGAAACCATCGTGGGCAAGACGGGCCAGACGGGCATCGCTCTCGAGGCCCGCGGCGTGGACAAGACCGGTTATGTCGGCAAGCTCAAGCCAAAATCCGAATGGACGAGCGCCCGGACGCGGGAAGAGCTTTTTCAAAAAATGAGGGAGGCCATCCAGGAGATCCCGGGCATGGTCTTCGCCTTCAGCCAGCCCATCCAGTGCCGGATCGACGAGCTGGTGGCCGGGACGCGGGCTCAAATCATCGTCCGCCTGTTCGGGCCGGACCTGGCCCTTCTCAATGAAAAGGCGGACGCGATCGCCGCCGTCCTGTCCAAGATCCGCGGCACGCGCGACCTGGTCGTGGAGAAAACGGCCGGCCAGCCGTACCTGGATATCACGGTCGATCGGGAAAAACTGGCCCGGCGAGGAGTGAGCGGCTGCGATGTCCTGGATTTTATCGAGACGGCCGTGGGGGGCCAATCGGCCACAGAGGTCTATCAGGAAAACAGGCTCTACGACCTCGTGGTGCGGTTTCCCGAGGAGTGGAGGAATTCTGTCGAAAAATTGAAGGCCCTCATCTTCCGGACATCCCAGGGAACCGCCATCCCGCTGGGCGACCTGGCCGATGTGACTTTGTCCGAGGGGCCGGTCCAAATCAGCCGGGAGAACGGACAGCGCCGGATCGGGATCGAGCTCAACGTCTCGGGCCGCGATATCGGCGGCTTCGTCCACGAGGCCAAAGAAAAAATAGGGGCGAATGTAGCCTTGCCCAACGGCTATTATCTCGGCTGGGGCGGCCAGTTCGAAAACCAGCAGAGGGCCATGCGGCGGCTGATGGTCATCGTCCCGCTGGTGGTCCTGCTCATCTTTTTCTTCCTGGCCGTCACGTTCGACTCGTTGAAGACGGCCTCGCTCGTCATCCTCAACCTTCCGTTCTCCCTGGTGGGCGGGATCCTGGCCCTGTGGCTGTCGGGGCTGTATCTGTCCGTGCCGGCGTCGATCGGGTTCATCGCCCTATTCGGCATCGCCGTGCTCAACGGGATCGTGCTGGTGTCCTACATCGGCCAGCTGCGGCAGAACGGGCTCGGTCTCAGCGAGGCTATCCTCAAGGCCGGCGAGGTCCGGTTCAGGCCGGTGATCATGACGGCTTCGATCACCGTGCTCAGCCTCCTGCCGCTCATTTTCGCCGCAGGGCCCGGCTCGGAGATCCAGCGGCCGTTGGCCGTAGTGGTCATCGGGGGGATAATCACCTCGACGGCCTTAACCCTGCTCGTGCTCCCCGCGCTCTACAGCCTGATGGACCGGAAAAGCAAGGACCGTTCGTTCTAGGCCATGAAGTCAAACGGGCTGAAACCCCGTTCTTCAGGCAAGGCTTGGGGAAAATATCGTGGCGGATGGGCCCCCAGAAGCATGGAGCGCGTCAAATACGAATGGGAGTATATTGAAATATCAGCGTCTTTTTAATTGGAAGATAATTTGATTGCTTTTCACAACTAGTGTTATCATGTAGCCAATTATGTAATCATAGGAGGCATCATGGTCAGAACACAAATCCAGTTGACAGAAGATCAAGCAAAAAACTTAAAGAGAATATCGGCCTCCCGACATCTGTCCGTGGCCGAGCTCATCCGGCGCGCTATCGACGCCATGATTAAAACCAGCGTTTTGGTCGACCCGGAGGAGAGGCTGAAAAGATCGCTGGAAATCGTCGGGAAATTCAGCTCCGGCAAACGAGATGTTTCCAAGAAACATGACGTCTATCTTGCTGAAGCCTACCGAAAATGAAGATCTTCATCGATACATCGGCCTTCTATGCGTTGCTCGATCGAGACGACGACAAACAGGAGGCCGCCAAAGACGCCTGGAGCAAGATATTGAGCGCCGAGAACATTCTTGTGACAAGCAACTATATTCTTATCGAAACATTCGCGCTCTTGCAAAACCGACTGGGTGTGATTGCGATTCGAGCGTTCCAGGAGGACATCGTTCCTATCCTTAATATTGAATTTGTCAATCCTGAGGTCCATCAATCCGGGACGGCCGCACTTCTCGCCGCGTCGAAAAGAAACCTCAGTCTGGTCGATTGTGTCAGTTTTGAAATCATGCGAGCCCTGGGTATTAAAACAGTCTTCGCTTTTGATGCGCACTTTAAAGATGCGGGTTTTCAGGCCATACCCTAAGCCAATATTCTGAGCACAAATTCCGAATCAAGCGGCTCAGGATTATAACTGAGACGTTGGAAATTTCGTCTGTACGCCGGTCACAGTCCGGCCGATGACTATTTCTCCGTCAGGACGAACTCGTAGTCGGACACGCAGGGGTAGCTGCTCGTGGTGATAAAGACCTTCTCCGGGCTTTCGCTGCCGATGCACAGCCGGTATTTTTTTCCGGCCTCGAAGGTCCGGCCCGGCTTGGGGTTCATGACCGCGGTATAGGCGGCGCCCATCTTAGCCACCTTGAACCATCCCTCGGCCAGGGGCTTTCCGTTTTCATCGAGCAGGACGTGGTACATGTGGACGATCTTGAAATCGACCCTGATCTCGAAGGCGACGTGGTCGGGCGACCATTCGGTCACTTTGAAAAACTCGTCGGGGATTGTCTGTCCGTGATAAAAACTCATTTTGGAGCTGACGTCGCCCGAAGCGCAGGATAGGGCTCCCAGCACGACGGATATACTCAGCGCGGCGAAAAGGACTTTTTTCATTGGGCCATCTCTCCTTTGACATATACTCTGGAGGAGTGTCGATGAATTGTCAATCGGCGGACCGACCGGCCAACGCGCTTTATTCGGCTGTTTAAAAAACTTCGCTTGCACAATTTTCTTGTTTTTACTTTAATTGTTTTTATCCCTCGAGACGATGAAAGGGGAACCATGCGGTCCAAGGACATCAGGCTTTTCGGCAGGACAATCGCTCCCGGAGCGTTTCAGCACTCCGAGGGAGGGCTTCGCGTTCATTATACGGTCAAGCCTGTGGAGTCGGGCTGGCTCATCACCGGATCGGTCGCGGGCCGGGGCGGCCGAATCCCGGTTGTGGAATTCCCCGCGGACGGGCCGTGCTTGGTCAGCAACTGGCAGTCCTGGGGGCCGATCGATTGGATGGCGCCGGGGTCAAGGTTTGCCAAAGTCGAGGCGGTCTTCGAGAAATTCCGGCAGTTTCTGTTCACCCCGATCCCCGACGTATTTGCCGCGTCGCTGGTCAGCGACTATGTGTGCGCCGCGCGGCGCTTCCTGGCCGGCTGGCTGGCGTCGCGCGCCGCCCATCCCTATTTCATCATCGAGGCCGACCGCGTCGCGGGCTTTCTTGATTTTTTCGACAAGCCCTTGGCCGAGGGGACTCCGCTTGAGCCCTTGCTGCTCGTTGAGGGGGAATCCGCCGAAAGCCTGCTCGAACGCTACGCCGATTTAGCCGGCCGTGAAAATGCGGTGACCATTTCCGACTGGAATCCGGTCGGCTGGTGCAGCTGGTACCACTATTTCACCGGCGTCACCTGGCCTGATATCGAGAAAAACTTGGACCTGGCCCGGGGCCGCTTCCCCTTCGAGGTGTTCCAGGTGGACGACGGCTACGAGCAGGATATCGGCGACTGGACCGAGCGCCGGCCTCCCTGGCCGGAGCTGCGGGACATGGCCGGGGCCATCGCCTCCCGGGGCTTTGTCCCGGGGATCTGGACCGCCCCCTTCAGCCTGTCCGATACGTCCCGGCTGTTCCGCGAGCATCCGGATTGGACGGTGGCTGAACACGGCCGTCCCAAGCCCTGCTACCGGGGCTGGGGCAAAACGATCTACGCCCTCGACACCACCCGGCCCGACGTCCAGGGCTGGCTCCGGACTTTGTTCCGGACGCTCCAGGATGCCGGCTTTCATTACTTCAAAATCGACTTCCTGTTCGCCGCGGCCATGCCCGGCGAGCGTTGGGCGGATGTCTCCCCGGTGGCCGCTTACCGCCGGGGGCTCCAAGCCATCCGCGCCGGCGTCGGCCGCGATTTTATCCTGGGCTGCGGCGCGCCGCTCCTGCCCTCGGCCGGCCTGGTGGACGGAATGCGGGTCGGCGAGGATACGGCGCCTTTCTGGAAAAGCGGCCTGGCGCCGCTCGAGGGCGCCAACGCCTATTACGCCCTGAGGAATCCGATCCTCAGGCAGTTCATGCACAACCGCCTGTGGCGCAACGACCCGGACTGCGTCCTGCTCAGGAGCCGCGACATTGAGCTCGCCGAAAACGAGCGAAAACTCTATGCTTTGGCCGGCGGCGCGTTGGACAACATGATCATCGACTCCGACGACCTCGCCGCGATCGACGACGCCGGGTTCGACCTGCTGCTTCAGACGCTGAACCTCAGGGGAGGCCGGGCCACCGCCCGGCCCGGGCCGGCCCGGGACACGTTCATCATTCGTTCCCAGGACGGTCCGGCAGGCGAATTCCATCTTCTGGCCAACCTGTCCGATACGCCGCAGACCGTCCTGAAGGTTAATGTCCCTGCGCGGTCGGCGGTCCTGGCCCGCGGGTGCGCGGCCGAACCGGGAGGGGAGAAAAGCCGGAAGCCCTGACCCGCTCGTCGGCCGATCGAACCCCGCATTTGTTTTGTGCCGAGCAGCGCGAGGCGATCTCTAAACCATTTAGGGCTGAAAAGGTGTTAACAAGAATCAAGAAGGCCTTAAAGGCCTTAGGCGATGACACAATACGACCGGTCCGCTGAGCTCATCCGGGAGTGGGCCGGCTTTATCCCTTATCCTCGGCAAAAAGAAGGAACGCTGCTTGCTGTTCTCTCGAATCACTTCGCATTTCCTCGAAACTGAACCCTTTTTGCTGAAAGAGCGTCAGGCACGCCGCCGTAACGTCGGAATCGTAGAGGATGCCCCTGTTCTCTTCAATCTCCTTCATGGCCGCATCGATTCCAAGGGCGGGACGGTAGGGACGGTGGGAAGCCATGGCTTCCATGACATCCGACACGGCCAGAATTCGGGCCTCAAGAAGGATGTCATCGCCCTTCAGCCCCGCCGGGTATCCGGAGCCGTTCATTCGTTCGTGGTGCTGAAGAATTATGTCGGCGATAGGCCAGGGAAAATCAATTTCCTTGAGGATATCATAGCCAGCCTGAGGATGAGCTTGAATGAGTTTGTACTCGAACGGCGCAAGTTGCCCCGGTTTGCTCAATATCTCAGCCGGGATGGATATCTTGCCTACGTCGTGAATAGAGCCGGCCATGCCCAGGGCATTCAACCGATCCTTGGACAGCCCCATTTCCAGGCCGATCGCCCGGGCTAGGGCCGTCACCCGTCTCTCGTGCCCGGCGGTGTAAGGGTCTCGCTTTTCGACGGCCGCGGAAAGAACTTGGATAATTCCGCCGAAAGCCTTTTCCAGCTCGGTGATCGTTTTCTGGAGTTTGTCCTCCGCCCGCTTGCGATCGGTGATGTCTTGATAAACCACCTGATACTGGATTTCGCCGTTCCATATAATTTCTTTGCGCAAAACATAGAGATTCCGGACTTCACCCAATTTCCTCACGATATTTACTTCATATTCAGACAGATAAGCCCTTTCCCGCCGTCTTTGTTTATGCCTGACCTTGAACTCAGCATAGCTCTCCGGGGTGTAGCGCTTCTGGATAGGTGTTAATCTCAGCTCCTCGACGCTGTCGTAGCCATAGATGTTCAGCATCGCCTGGTTGGCATAGAGTGTCTCTCCTTCCGCGCTGATGATGCGCACCCCCAGCGGAGAGTCATCCAAAGAACGACGGAAATTCTCTTCCGTCCGGCGCAAGATCTCCTCCGCCTGCTTACGCACGATCGCGTTTGCGACTTGGCCGGAAACATATTCCAGAATCTGCTTTTCCCGCTCACCATAGGCTTTAGGGTCGGAATAGTTGTCCAGAGCGATCACACCAAAGGTACTATTCCCGGTTTTAAGAGGAACGGCTAGCCAGCACGATGATGGACTGCCGAATCTTTTGGCTTCTCCGCGGCGGAGCAGTTCTTTTTCAAGCGCCGCGTCACAAAGCAGTGTGCTGCCCGTGCGGAGCACATACTCCGTTAAGCCGTTGCTCGGTCTTCGTGATGGAGGTACCGGGTCGATTTCGTCAACATAATAGGGAAAGGTTAGCAGATCCTCTTTATCATCATACAGAGCGACATAAAAATTCGCCGCAGGCATGAGGCCCTTGATGATCAGATGGACCGACTGGTACAGATCATTCAGACTTTTTGTCGTTTCCGCTGCGCGAGCGATTTCGTAAACGGCCCGCTCGAGGATTTCAGCCTGCTTGCGTTCGGTGATGTCGGCGGTGACAATGACCGCCTTCCAATCGGGAAATGCTGTGGGAACGGCGTTTATGCTGGTCCATATAACAGTGCCGTCCTCCTTGACCACCCCGGTCTCAACATCGTGAACTGCCTTTTGCTCGGCCAGCGCCCGTTCGCTGGCAAACTCCTCGGCCGGCATAGGCGTCCCGTCCGGCCTGAGATAGGTTCGACTCCTATAATCGCCTCTGAGCAGACCCTCTTTAGAAATCTCCAGAATCCTTTCAAGGGCAGAGTTGCTAAAGGATATTTTCCTTTGGGCGTCGATAATGGAGACTCCTACTGGGAGCAGCTCGAAAAGGGTTTTTAGTTTCGATTCCCTTTCCTGCAACTCCGCCTCCGCCCGCTTGCGCTCCATGGCGTATTGCGCCGCGCGGATTAGCAAATTCCCGGTAATATCGCCTTTGATGAGGTAGTCCTGGGCGCCGTTCCGCACGGCCGTCATGGCGGTTCCCTCGTCATCGTGTCCTGTCAATATGATTGCCGGCGTGTTGGGTGCCGCATTCCGCAGCTTATAGAAAGTCTCCAACCTTTGACTATCGGGCAGGCCGAGGTCGATCAACAGGAGATCAAATCTTTCCCCTTCCAACCGGGCTATCGCTTCGGAAAGCCGGGATACGGAATCGATTTGGAAGCTTGCGCGTCCTGAATCGGACATATACTCCCGGATCAAGTCCACATCGGCGGGGTTGTCTTCGACGACGAGGACGCGCAGCTTTTCGCTCATGTTTTGGATCCGCTCGGCGGAAGCTTGACGATGGTGAGCCAGAAATCTTCGATGGCTTTCACCACCTTGACGAACTGGCTCAGGTCGATCGGCTTCGTGATGAAGCAGTTCGCGTGAAGGTTGTAAGTCCTGAGAATGTCTTCTTCGTCATTAGAAATTGTCAAAATCACGACCGGGATTCGCTTCAGGTCCTCGTCTGACTTAATCTCGGCGAGCACCTCCCGGCCGTCCTTTTTAGGCAGGTTGAGGTCCAGCAGCACGAGGTCGGGTCGCGGGGCCTCCGTATACTTCCCCTTACGCCGGAGGAAGAGCATCGCCTCCTCTCCGTCGCCGACCGTGTGCAGCGCATTGCGAAATTTGCCGTCCTCCAGGGCCGCTTTGGCCAGGTCGACATCCCCTGGATTGTCCTCAACTAGAAGAATCTCAATAGGCTTGCCTATTCTTGTTTCAACCATCGTCCATGACCTCCTTTTTTACTTGGGAATCGAAAAGAAAAACGTCGAGCCTTTCCCCGGCTCGGATTCGAACCATATCTTGCCGCCATGGCGTTCCACGATTTTCTTGCACAGAGCCAGCCCGATGCCCGTGCCGGGATACTCCTGCTTGGTGTGCAGGCGCTGAAAGATAGCGAATAATCTATCCTTGTACTGGGGGTCGATCCCGATGCCGTTGTCGGCGACGGAAAAGACCCACTCGTGCCCCCGGTCTCGGGCTGAGACGTGGATGTGCGGGGGAGAATCCAATCGGAATTTGATGGCGTTGCCTATGAGATTTTGAAACACTTGCGCGAACTGCGACGCGTCGGCGCGGACTGTCGGCAGGTCGTCATTCGTGATAATCGCCCGGCTCTCTTCGATGGCGGCCTGCAGGTTCCGCAGGATTTCGCCGAGGACCGAGTGCGAGTCGGTCGGCTCGAACGGTTTGCCTTGCGTTCCCACCCGCGAGTACATCAGGAGGTCGTTGATGAGCCTCTGCATACGGACTGCGCCGTCCACGGCATAGTCGATATACTTCTTGGCCTTGTCGTCGAGCTGGCCCTCATAGCGTTGTGCCAGGAGCTGCGTGTAGCTCGAGACCATCCGCAAAGGCTCCTGCAAGTCGTGCGAGGCTACGTAAGCGAACTGCTCCAACTCCTTGTTGGAGCGTTCCAGGTCGGCAGCAGTTTGCTTCCGTGCCTCCTCGTCCCGCTTGCGCGCGGTGATGTCCAGCACAACGCCTTCCAACCGCACAGCTTTGCCCGTTGCATCGTAATAACCGCGTCCCCTGGCCGCAAGCCAGTGGATACTGCCGTCAGGCCAGAGGCTGCGATACTCAATGTCGTAATCTGTATGATTGTCGAGCGCATCCTGTACCGCCTTGTCCGTCCTCTCGCGGTCATCAGGATGCAATGCATCACTAAAGCGTTGATAACTCATGGTTTCATCAGGCCGAATGCCAAAAAGCGCTTTGCACTTGTCAGACCAGATCAATTCGCCGGTAACCGTATTCCAATTCCAGACCCCGAGATTGGCGCCCTCTGTTGCAAAGAGCAGGCGGTCTTTAGTTATCTTAAGCGCCTCTTCCGCCCGCCTGCGCTCGGTGATGTCGCGCTCTGTGGAGGCAATACCAATTACTTTTCCCGTCTCATCCACCAGTTTCGTTACCGTCAGCCAGACATCGAGCCGGCGCCCGTCTTTGGTCACCCGCTGGGTCTCAAACGAGGAGACCTTTTCACTCGCAAAGATCAGGAGGTTAAAATTCTTCTGCTCTGCCGCTTTATCGGCGGGGGCGAGTTGCCAAATAGTCATCTGCAGCGCTTCTTTCTCGCTATAGCCGAACATCAACTCGGCGCCGCGGTTCCAGGCCAAGATCTTTCCCTCAAAGTCCTGTATCGTGATCGCGTCGTTGGAGTCTCTCACCACCGTCACCATGCGGCTGGCTTCCTCCTCCGTCCGCTTGCGCATGGTGATGTCAGGCGCGCCGCCCTTGGCCTCCAGTTTGGCGATGCGGCGTTGGAGACGCTCGATCTCCTGCAAGAGATCAGCCCTGGTCTTGTATTTCATGCGATCGCCTCTTTGAACGAACTCGCTTCCCAAAGCGTGCGCTTCTCCGAATCGCCAACCGTGTATGTTACGCGCCCGCGCGCCACGTGCAGAGCGCAACTTCTTCTCTGGGGGCCGCCGACTTCCATCGCGACAGGCGTGATCCCCTTTCCGCCTAGGATCTCGGTCAGGGATCGGACAATGTCAGGGCCGGGGGACTCTCCCGGAAGCATTACGTGAGCCATGCCCCCGACAGCGGAGTCCGGGTCATACGCCGCGACCGCCACGCAAGAGCCGATCGAGCTTGCCTGTAGGATTCCGTCTCCCCTGCAGGCTTTGGCTTCGCCCGAGTTGACAAATATCTCCTGCAACGGGTCTTTCATTCAATCTCCCCCATTCACCAGCTCCACCCGTCCTTCCGTGTCGGGGACGATCACGCCATCGCCCACACTCATCTCGTTCAGTTTCCTCATCGATCTGCCGTTTTCCGATTCATGACAGATGCCTCCCCGCAAGTCCGGCGATGCCCGGGCTCAAATATAATCCTCCGGCGACGACCGTCTTGATCGCGGCGGTCAGCTCTTCCGAGGCCCGATCCGAGATCATAAAGCCGTTGGCGCCGGCATGGATTACCCGCAAAACGAGCCGGGAATCCCGCTGACTTGAAACCGCCAATATTTTAGAGCCGCCGAACTTGATACGGATGGCCGCTATTAAGGGGATCACGTCCGCGTCGAGCCGGCTCATCTCCGCGATAACGACGTTCGGCGGACGCTTGAGAAGACTCCCGGCTATGGCTTTATCGACATCCATTTTGCCGACCGTTTTCCAGGCGGGATTAAGACCAATTATGCGTTTGAGATGACGACGAACCTCTACGTTTTTACTGAGGATCCAGATTTTTAGAGACATTTTGGCCCGCGTTTCTTTTCCCCAATGAGAAAAAATACTTTTTCTCTCATACCATGATCCAATGGCTTAGCGCTTTTGGCAATCCCCGAAACTCAGGATTTTGGGGGTTGGGAAATCTTGAGGACAGGCAGGCGGCGGAGCTACTCGTCGAGAGGCGTCAGCCCTTCCCGAACGGCGTACTTCGTGAGTTCGGCGATCGTCCGGAACCCGAGTTTGTCCATGATGTGCTTGCGGTGCGTATCCACCGTCGTCACGCTGATATGGAGGCGTTCCGCGATTTTGCGACTGCTTTTGCCTTCGGCCAGCATTTGGAGGACCTCGCGTTCGCGGCCCGACAGAGGCGATTCTTCCCCTGCGGAGGGCTTGGTCAGCTGTTTGACGTATTCCGCCAATACCTGATCGGTAATCTTCGGACTGATGTAAAGCCGTCCCATCGCCACCGCCTTGATGGCCATGGAGACCTCTTCAAAGGCCGATTCTTTCAGAACATATCCTGACGCTCCCGCGGCGAACATGTGTCTTACGAATCTTTTATCCATGTGCATGGAGAGCGCGATCACTTTGACTCCGGGAGCTTCGGTCCTGATCCGGCGGGTCGCTTCGATGCCGTTGAGGTCCGGCATAGCGATGTCCATCAACACCAGATCGGGCTTCAAGTCCCGCGCCATGCGCACGGCCGAAATGCCGTTATCCGCCTCTCCGACAATCGTGATTCGGCCGCTCTTTTCAAGCAGCAGCCGCAAACCTTCTCGTATCAACTTATGATCATCCGCCAGAAGGATTTTCATGAAATTTCACTCGAAGGCATTTTTATTTCACGGGGATGGACAAGGCCACGCGTGTTCCCCGGCCGGCCTCCGACCGAAGCTCGAACGTTCCGTCCACCGCGGCCAGGCGCTCGCGGATACTGAAGAGACCGAATCCGACTATTTCCGCTTGCCGCTCCAGAAGCGAAGTATCGAAGCCGATCCCATTGTCCTCTACGACCGCGCAAACCTGATTTTGAGTCATTGTGAGCGAAACGGTCATCCTACGCGCTTTCGCGTGCTTGACAATGTTCATCATGAGTTCGCGGACACATCGGAACAGAAACGCCTTGAGGTCGACGTCGAGTGGTTTCATCCTGCCGTCATCGTTGAAGATAAAATCAATTCCCTGGTCTTGGCTGATCTTTTCTCCCGCCCACTCGATGGCCGCCTCCAGCCCTAACTGGTGGAGGATCGGCGGGCTCAACTCAAATGTCAGCGTGTGCGTCTGATCGATGGCCTTTTCCAGCACGTCGCAGATCTGACCGATGTCGTGCTTTCCGGATTTTAATTCCAAGCCGCCAGCGTATTCGCCGAGCTTCATCCGGAGCAGGGCGAGGGATTGACCGATCTCGTCGTGAAGGAATAAGGCCAAACGTCGCCGTTCACGCTCCTCAGCGTGCGACAGCTCCAAGGATAAGGTGCGAAGCCGTGCCTCGTATTTGCGCAGCGCCGCCTCCGCTCTCTTATATTTATCAATATTCTGAAATGTCCCAGCCAGTTTGATTATTTTATCGCCGCTGTAAACGGCTTTTCCAAGCGACCGCACCCAAATCTTATTTTTGCTGCCTGAAGGAATGAAAAGGGATTCAAGATCGTAAGGTTCGCCCGTTTCCGCAGCTTTCTTTATTGCTTCCTCTAAAGCCGGCCTGGATTCGGGCGCATAGAAATTTATGGCTTCTTCCAGCTTTGGCTTATATCCCGGCGCGACTCCGTGGATCCGATGGACCTCTTCCGTCCATATGACCTCTTTGGTCGAGAGGTCAAGCTCCCAACCTCCGACTTTGGCCATTTCTCCGGTATCCCTTAAAAGCTGAGAACTTTTCTTCAGCCCCTCCTCCGCCCGCTTGCGCTCGGTGATGTCGGTAAATGTCGTATAGACCTGAATGGGTTTTGTTTCGCCGGGGAGGAATTTCGGTATCGCATCAATCAATATCCACCGGGTTCCGTTGGTTTGCGGGTGATAAACTCCCATAATAACCCCGCTCACGATTTTACTTGTACGCAACGCAACCATCGAAGGGTGCTCTTCTCCAGGAAAGAGAGAACCATCTTCGTGAATGGCCCGCCAGCGTGGGTCCGTTGAAGTGCGTCCCTGCATTTGATCCAGGTTCAGGCCCAGGATGCGTTCTGCGGCACGATTTGCCGAGATGATTAATCCGCTGGCATCTTGGTATACGATCCCCTGCATCGTTGTTTCAAACAAGTTGCGGTATTTCTCCCTGCTCTCCCGCAGCGCCTTCTCCGCTTTCCTGCGCTCAGTAACATCGCGAGCGTACAGATTGGCATAACCGGCATCAACAATCGGGACAATGGAGAACGAATATATCTGCCGGAGGTGCTCTAAATCCAGCCTTCGAGTTGATCCGTTGTCCAGGACCTGGAGAACGGCCTCGCGCAGCATAGGAGGGGCTGCCTGGCCTACTTGCAGATGCCACTCCGGCAGTAGGTTCAAGCCGGCCTGGTTGATGTAAAGCAGCGTGCCATCTCGGGCGATGCGCAAGATCGGGTCGGGGTTTTCGGCTGGGAACTTTGCCAAGCTTTGAATTTCTTCCTCCGCCCGCTTGCGCTCGGTGATATCGCGAGCGATTCCAAATTCTCCCAGCACTTTTCTTTTTTCAATATGGGGGAAGCTTGTGAACTCCCCTATGAGATACTCTCCAGACTTCGAGAGAATACGTAATTCATAGGGCGGAATCGATTCCCCGCGCGAGACCTGCTGAAATGCTTCCCTAGCCAGAGTCAAATCATCAGGATGCACAAGAGGCATGAACGGTTTGCCAAGCCATTCAGCCCGTGACCAACCCGTGATCCTTTCAAAAGCAGGGTTCAGTAATGTAAACGTTCCGTCTTCAGCGGAAAGGTTGTAGATCACATCGGGTGCGGTTTCAATAAGACGGCGATATCGCTCCTCGCTCTCCCGCAGCGCCTCCTCCGCCCGTTTGCGCAGGTCGGCGGAGCTAGGGTGTCCGGTTTTCTTCTTTTCTTTCATCTTGCGCCTCTTTTAATCATCATCGCCCCGTGGGATCACTCGGCCGACTCCCCGTCTCGTCTTCGCCAGGGTGAACCGGAACGTCGTGCCCTTGCCGGGGCCTTCCGATTCCACCCAGATCCTGCCGCCGCGCAACTCTATGATCCGCCGCACCAGCGCCAGGCCGATGCCCTCGCCACCCGAGCCGAGATAACTCACGCCCACACTCCACACTCAAAGCCGCGGCACGATTTCGTGTTCGACAACCGCAAAGCCTGCTTCGAAATTGTAATCTGCTACGACGGGCAACAAATCCCCAAGATCGGCCGTGAATCCCGGATGCCGACGCTTCGCCGCCAGGTTCTCGACAAACTCCGCGCGACTCACCTGAAGGCCTGCGAATTCCATGTATTTTCGAAATGCGCCGACGATCTGTTGTCCATCGGCCTTCCCCTCGGTCAGCCCGAGCCACAGATCGAACAGGTCCCGGCCTTTCCGGCGTTGATACAGGGCGCGAAGCTTGGTCGCCAGAAGCTCGTTCAGGCTGAAGGTGGAAATGTCGCAATGCCCCGTGAACCAGGGCGATGTGATGGAGAACGGCTTCTTCTGCGCGCCCAGCACGGTAAAATGTTCCCTGGAGTTGATCTCCACTTTCAGCTTCAGGGGAATGACCGGAGGACTTTCGGACATCATGCGGTACGTCAGAGTGACCACACCCGGGCCTTGCTTCCTCTGCGGCGTCCCGAGGATGGGCGTCAGCGTATCTCTCAGCACATCAAAGATGGGCCCGATGGGCCCTCCTTCGATCTGCACGAGATCAATATCTTCCGAATAGCGGCGCGGCGGGCTGAAGAACAGCTTGTGCATCGCCGTGCCGCCGCGCAACACAAGATGCTTCGACAAAACGGGATTGTTGAAGATTTCGACCATCGCGCGGCAGATGATCAAATCCTGCTCGACCTTTGCATCCGAACGCCAAGGGGCCTGCGCCCGCCACGCGTTGATGTAGGCCCTTGGAATCACGACAAATCCCCCTCGACCTCCGAGTTGATCCAGAGGTTCCATCGTTTATCGCGTATCGATCCCCGCAGCGGCAGGGAAGGTTCAAGCTTGGTCGGCAACGGCTTCTGCTTTGAAACCCAACAAGCCAACCGGCCGGCTTTTGCGCCGAAGGCGCTCTTATCCAACAGCCAACCCAATCGCTGCGCGGCGGCGACATGGCCGTCGATCTTCGCCGCCTCCACCAGCTTGATCGGGCTCAAAACTTCACCGAGTTCCTGAAGCACGGTCAGCACCTGGTCCAGCCCGCCAACCCGACGGCTGTATCGAATCAGGTCAATCGCGGTTGCCTCGGGGGTCGAAACGGGAATATAGCCGGTCACGCCTTTGAACTGCTGAACCGGGGTTTCCTTAAGCTTGCTCTTGACCAGGAAACGTATGCCGACACCCCGGCATGCGATGTCACGCAGAGGACGGTCAGTAACCACTTGATATCGCTGGGGACGCTGATGGGCGGCGCCGTGGTGTTCCGCCGCGCTGAGC
>Ga0315297_10000817_pt1 | contig 18570 bp, 17 predicted proteins | sample YL17G15_0_MG_FD_203628 | JGI IMG/M metagenome (GOLD analysis project Ga0315297, IMG submission 203628) | Sediment microbial communities from Yellowstone Lake, YNP, Wyoming, USA - YL17G15_0 | ecosystem: Environmental > Aquatic > Freshwater > Lake > Sediment | place: USA: Wyoming | collected... | reverse complement strand
CAGATCCGGACTGAAGGCGGTGCAGAACCCACCCAGGGCGTAGATGACATATCCCAGGGTGAGGGCCTTCCTCCGGCCGTAGATGTCGGAAAGAGTCCCAGTGAACAGCATGCTGACCGCGAAGGGCAGCATGAAGAAGGTGATGGATAGGAGCACCTGCGGTCCCGTGGCGTGGTACTCGCTCTTGAGTATAGGGACCAGGGCGAGCACCGCGTTGCCGGCCAAGGGACCTATGAACGAGCCCCCGTATATCGCCACTCGTCTAAGGTCTGCCATCCAGCCCTGCATTCCCGGCCAGATACTTAATATGCGCTAGCTCGGGTCCGCGTCACTTCTTCCCCGCATCGATCTTGACGAACTTCTCGCCCTTGATATAGGGGCAATCCTTGTCCTCGCATGGCTCGAGATGGATGAGCACGTTGGTGTGGAGCAGCCTCGCCTGGATGTCCTTCTCCAGGTCCTCGCACAGCTGGTGGGCGTCCAGGATGCACATCTGTCGGTTCACGACCAGGTGCAGGTCGATGAAACGCTCCGCCCCGGATTTCCTAGTTCTGAGCGCATGGAAGTTCACGAACTGGAACGAGTGCTGGTCCAGCACCTCGCGCACGACCTTCTCCTCGTTCGGAGGCAAGGATTCGTCCACCAGGCCCTTGCTCGATTCCCTGGTGAGTTCGTACGCCGCCCGGATGATGAGCACGGCCACCATGATTGCCACGAGAGGGTCGAGAATGGGGAGGTTCGTCACTTGGATTATGATCAAACCCAGGAACACTCCCAGAGAGGTGTAGACGTCGGTGCGCAGGTGCATGCCATCGGCGATGAGGGCTATGGAATCCTCCTCCTTCCCGACCCGGATGAGCTGCCGCGACACCAGGGTGTTCGCCACGACCGATATGCCCATGACCACGATGCCCGCCCAGATGAACTCCACCGGCGCGTTGTTGAAAAGGCGGAGCGATGCCTCGTAGATGATCAGGCCAGCAGCGAGGAGGATCAATATCGCCTCCACTACTCCGGCGTAGTTCTCGTACTTACCATGACCATAGGGATGATCGGCATCCGCCGGGATGGTGGCCTTGCGCACCGAGTAGTTGGCTATGATCGCTGCGATCAGGTCGATCATGGAATGGATGGCCTCGGACAGCACGCTCACCGACATCATCATGATCCCGACGGCCAGTTTTAGGCCCACCAGAGTGGTGTTGCTGTAGATGGAGAGCATCGCTGCCCGGACTTTCTTCAAGCTATCCTCCTTCCCGAGAGGGCTAGCCCGATTTAGGCTTTTCTGAGCTGGTTCCGATCAGGTGGTCCATGTCCACCGTTCCTAGGTAACGGATGATGTCCGCCCGGGTGAGGATGCCGACGACGCGGGTGCCTTCCACCACCGGGATCCGATTCACGCCGAAGGCGTTCATGATGAGCACGGCCCTTTGGATGGTGTCCTCCGGTCCTAGGACGTAGACGTCGCGGGTCATTACCTCCTGCACCTTGGTGTCCTGGATCCGCGCGATGGCCTCGGCCATCTCGGTCTCCTTGTAACTGGATTGGAATGAGACGCCGAAGAGTGATGCTGAGGGATAGACCATGCTCAATCGTTTCTCATAGGTCTTCACCGCTTTGAGAACGTCGGTCTCGGAGATAACGCCCAGCATCTTGCCCTCATCGTCCACCACTGGCGCTCCCGAGATGTGGCGCTCGAAGAAGAGGCGGGAGACCTGCTGCAAGGTCATCTCCGGTCTGACCGTGACCACTTCCTTAACCATCACTTCCTTGATCAGGCTCGCCGGCGTCATCTTTCGTCCCTCCCGTGGTCTATCGACGTTGGCAATATTTATTTTGCTGAGGATGCCTCTCGTCCAAGGCGGAGTAGATGCAGGATGACGAAGCAGAGGCCGGTTAGGGACATACAGCTGATCGATGGCATGACCGTCGACTCCTTGGTCAGGGAACTGAAGCAATCAGGAGGCTTCACCGGCCGCAAGCTGGCAGATGCGGTGGACATCATCGAGAAGATGATGAGGCGAGATTGCACGGTCTTCCTTTCGTTCCCAGCTTGCATCATGGCCACTGGCACCCGCGGCGTCATCGTGGAGCTGGTCAAGAGGAAGCTGGTGGACGTCATCATCACCACCTGCGGCACCCTGGACCACGACCTGGCCCGCACCTGGAAGAAGTACTATCACGGCGATTTCTTCATGGACGATGCCGACCTCCGACACAAAGGCATCAATCGGTTGGGCAACGTGCTCGTTCCTGACGAAAGCTACGGCCTGGTCCTGGAGAAGAAGCTCATCCCCATGTTCGAGGAGATCCTCCGGGGCAAGGATTCCATCTCCACCTGGGAGCTCATCGACCAGGTCGGTTCCCGCATCGAAGATGAGGGATCGCTCCTGCATTGGTGCCACAAGAACCGAGTGCCCGTCTATGTCCCGGGCATCACCGACGGCTCCTTCGGCAGCCAGCTCTGGATGTACTGGCAGACCCATCGCGCCCTGAAGATCGACCTCTTCCGCGACGAGCAGGAGCTCTCGGACATCACCTTCGAAGCCAAGGAGACGGGCGCGATCATCGTCGGGGGCGGGATATCCAAGCATCATACGATCTGGTGGAACCAGTTCCGCGGAGGCCTCGATCATGCTGTCTACTTGACCACCGCTACCGAGTACGATGGCTCGCTCTCCGGCGCCCAGGTCCGAGAGGCGGTCTCCTGGGGCAAGGTCAAGGAGGGGGCGGACCAGATAACGGTGGAGGGGGACGCGACCATCACCCTGCCCATGGTGGTGGCGAGCCTCATAGATAGGATGGGTGGCTCCCGGTGAAGCGGGTAGTGGTCATCAAGGGGGACGGCATAGGCAAAGAGGTCATCCCTCAGGCGGTGCGGGTGCTCAAGGCCATCACTAGCGATCTGGAGCTTGTCCCGGCGCACATGGGACTGGAGTGCAACGCCATCTACGGCTGGTTCCTGCCGCCCAAGACCCTGGAGATCATCAAGGGCTCCGATGCCGTGCTGTTCGGAGCTATCACCACCCCTATCGCCGACCCGGACTACCGATCTCCTTTGCTCTTCCTCCGGCGAGAGCTCGATCTCTACGCGAACGTCCGACCGGCCAAGAGGATCATCCCGAACATCGGGGTGGTGGACATCGATATGGTGCTGGTGCGGGAGAACACCGAGGGCATGTACACCGGCGTGGAAAGGGAGGAGGGCGATGCCATCATCCTGGAGAGAAAGGTGAGCGAGAAGGCATGCCGCCGCATCGTCCGCTACGCCATCGACCTCTGCAGAAGACGCGGGCTGCAGCGCATACACTGCGTGCACAAAGCCAACGTCATCCGCAGATCGGACGGTCTGTTCCGGCGGGTGTTCTTCGAGGAGATGGAGGGGACGGGTCTGGAGGCAAGGGAGATGCTGGTGGACGCCGCGGCCGCGGCCCTCATCACCAGGCCGAAGGAGTTCCAATGCATCGTCACCCTGAATCTATATGGGGATATCCTCTCCGACGAAGCGGCCGCGCTGGTAGGAGGCCTGGGCTTCACCCCTTGCGGCAACATCGGAGATCGCTACGCCCTATTCGAGCCGTGCCACGGTTCGGCCCCGGACATAGCTGGCAAAGGCATAGCCAATCCCACGGCCACCATCCTCTCGGCGACGATGATGCTGCGGCACCTGGGCATGCCGCGAGAGGCGGAGAAGGTGGAGGGGGCCCTTACAGATACCTATCGTGCCGGAATCGCCACACCAGATGCCGGAGGGAGCCATTCGACCGCCGCTTTCACGGATGAAGTGATCTCCCGCTTGGTCGGGCGAAGACCGAACTAGAGACCATCATGTTGGTTCTGCGAGAAAGGATGGCGAGGAAGTGCAGGTGGTGCGATTTGCACCCGCACCTATCAAGATGCTAAGAAAGGCGTTTCAATCAGAGGGGGATAGAACTTTTTCAAGGACGGACGCGATGCCCGAAGATGGGTAAGTTCCTCTCACTTCTCAAAAGGGGGTTAGAGATGTTAGACCTCATCATCTGGCTAAGTCTAGGCTGTTCATTCCAGAGTAGCCTAGAGTAACTAGACTTGAGTTTAGACTCATTAGACACCTCAAGACGTCCCAATCAGAGCCAGATACAAATAATAATTATGTTGTCAAAGTATCAGCTTTGATTCTGCAACGGCGCCTATTTAATTCAAGGACGATCATCGAGAAAGTATGGTGAGTCTCAGCCCGGCGACGGTGTGGATTATCGCCGGCCTCGCCGTTGTCGTTGGCTATGTGGCCAATTTACTGTTCAAGCGGTACAAGATCCCTGACATCCTAGTAATCCTTTTATTTGGTTGGCTGGTCGGTCCCTCCGCGTTCGGCATCATAGGCGTCAACCTCAGAGGATTGATAGAGAGCCTTATCCCTTTCGTGTCTTCGCTCACGCTCGCAATAATCATGTTCAACGGTGGTCTCGAGCTAGACTTGAAGGAGATCAAAAAGGTGGTCAAAACCACCGTTTTTCTATCGGTCTTTGGAATGTTCCTCGTCGTCGTGACGATAACGATGTTCTTTCTTATCGTATTGAACGCCGATTTGATCACCTCGATATTTTCAGGTGTGGTGTTCGGTTCCACCTCAGCCGCCGTGGTGCTCCCATTGATCTCCCGCATGAAGTGCTCCTCTAGGATCAAAACGATCATCACCTTGGAAACGGCCATCACGGACGTGCTCGTCGTCGGTCTGGGCAGTTGCATCGTGGTGCTCATGGCACAGTCACAAGGTCCCGGGCAGTCCTTGATCACCTTGATGACCAGCATCATCATCGCCATCGTCCTGGGAACGATCTCGGGGTTGGCATGGTTGTACGCTACGCCCTTCCTGAGCAGGTTCCGCTACTTTTACATCCTTACCATGGCCGCGGTCCTTTTGCTCTTCTCGGCCTGCATAATCCTAGCACCGGATGGTGGGAACGTCATAGGCGTGCTCATCTTTGGCCTGATCCTTAGCAATTCGCACAATCTCCCTCCTTTGCCTGGCCGTAAAAACAATGACATCCATCTCGGGGAGGAGTTCAAGTTGCTCAATGATGAGATGTCCTTCTTCATCAAGGTGTTCTTCTTCACCTATCTGGGGGTCTTCGTTTCTACTCTGAACTTGGCCCCTCTGCTGATCTATGGACTGGCCATCGTCCTTATCCTGTTCGGCATCAGACAGATCATGATCCACCTGGTCAGAAAGAGGGCAGCACTGGATGATGTTGATGTCCTGGTGATGAGGACCATGTTCCCTCGGGGCCTCTGTACGGTGATAACGGCTCTTCTGCCGTTCACTTCCGGGGTCACCATTATCTTTGACCAGAACGCCACTTTGGGCACCGTCACCTTGGTGATAATCATCACGACCATCCTGGCATCTGTTGGTGCGGCATTGGTGGAATTCAAGTTGAAGAAGGACGGTGGGAATGTGAGGCTCGACGATAAAGCCGAGGCCGGGCCGGTTGAGTGACCATCACCCATAAGAATCGCAGCGGATTCTAGCAGGCCGGTAGGTCATCGTTATGGTGGACCGGCCCGAGCCCGATATCCGGGGTAATTATTCTGAACGGTGAGTCGTAATTCATCCATCTATTCTACTCCTTCGATCATCACAATCTCTCGGACAACGGCTCACCAGGCTGAGAAACTGGGCTCGAGGCATCGGTCTTGGCGTCCACGAAATGCTTCACCTACGACCTGATCGCCGCTATGACCTGAGCCAGCCCAGACGGAGGTAGATCCATCCCGTGAAAGCCATCACCGCCGCCACCAAGGTGACCATTTGGACAAGGGTCACCGGCCAGGGGTTGCCGATGAGATTCATCCCCATCAGCCCGCCGACCACCGTTGGTATGACCGTCAGCGCGGTCAGCACCGCTATGACCTTCATGACCCGGCTCATCTGGAACGAGGTGTTGTTGAGATAGAAGTCGATGGCGTCGGAAAAGGCCTCCATGACCCCATCGGCCGCCTCCACCAGATAATCGACGCGGTCCAGGAGCGATCTGGCCATATCGTCGTCGGACTTGTCCCAGCCCTTCAGCCCCATTTCATTGTCGACAAGGTCTTTGAGCATGCCGTGGGTGTGGCGCAGCCAGGCCCGGGCTTGGGCGATCTCCTTCTTGAAGTTATACGTCACCGAGAGTGCGATGCGCGGTTGCCGGCCGACCGGTATCGATTCGATGCGCACCTGCTCCATCTCCGCGGCCATGATCATATCCTCCACCATGGACACCGAGCGCTGGATAAGGATCAGGACCACCGAGGCCGAGTCCAGGCCGATTCCTTGCTTGTGGGCGTCGGTGGGCACCTCCAGCACGGTGGGAATTTCCTTTCGAGAGATGGAGATGAGCCCTTTCTCGGTGTCGAGAATGAGCACCCCTCTCCAATCCACGAACCAGAATCGCTTCTGGCTCGGATCATGGTAGACCTCCGGGATGCGTAGGAAGACGGAAGGGATGCCGCCAATGGTGTCCGCACTAGGGTAGGCGCGGTCATGCACCTTGCCCTCCAGCAGTATGCTGGGCACACCTGCCATGCTACCCAGTTCCTTCAGGTTCTTGATCGAGATGTTCGATATGTGCGTCCACTTGCGACCCCCTTCGACGTTGGGAGGGAAGGAGGCGATGACCCACTCCTTCTCTCCGGGCTCCCCTCCCATGTCCAAGAATCGGGCCTCGGGAGCTAGCTCCTCGACTTTCTCAGCCTTTCTCTCCGCGTCCGCCTCCTTCCGTCGCTTGACCGTTCGTCCCCCCAATGAGACGGCGGCCGGGAGACGCAATAAGCGCAGGAAGACCGCCACTGAGGTCTTGCTCAGAGAAGGACCGAAAACGGCATTGACCGCCGGTCCGGCCAAGGAGGCGATGACGATGAACAAATCAAGCAAGTGCCATGGGTTCCTAGCGAAGGCCCTACGGTCCTCGGCGGCCCATGTCTTGAAAACATATTCCAAAACAAAGATGATGACGATCCCGCTTTCAATGATATCGAAGGAACCTAGCAGCGATTGGGGAAGGTTCCCGAGGAGGGGGACCAGTAATACGGGGATGAGTACTATGGAGAGGACCACCATCAGTCTTTCCGAGAAGACCTGGTCGATTGCCTCGCGCCTTTGCCGTTCCTTCTCCGCCCGGTCCACCTCGTAGAGGTCGCTCCATAGCACTATGGCCTCGTCGGCACCTGCCCGATGCATGTCCCCATTCACAGCGCGTTTTACCATAAACGTCCGTCTATCGACGTCAATGTTCAGAATACTTGCGCCCTGATATCCACTGGAGGACGGCGAAGGGAGGTTGGGTCAATTGCTTAGAACATCATACGAAGTCAACTACCCACCTCTAAAGAGTGTGGGCTTGTCCCTGGAGGTTGAACGAAATGTGACGATAGAAAACCCACCTTAATAAAATGGGATGAACAGATCACCGCCGGCCCAACCCTCTTGGGTCATTTTTTCAACGGGCTATCCCGACTATTCTCCAATCGGGATGAAGGGGTGAAATGTGGGGGTGATGCAAACACACCTAAGGCGCAGTGATAGAAATAGTGACGAAGTTCAAAATCATAGGACAAGATGGGTCAAATGCCAGGAAAATTAATATCGGGTGCAGGGGGTGCGATTTGAACACACGGACCGCTAGGGACTAGACCCTCAATCTAGCGCCTTTGGCCAGGCTTGGCTACCCCTGCCTGCGCTGTTGGGAATACTGCATGACTAATTAAGCTTTCGTAGTCCAGTGACCGATCCATTCCAGTGGGCCGAAGAACAGGCCAATAGGCCTCTCCCACGAGACTTAAATACAGCTTCCGAGCTAGGCTGCGTCGCCAGGAGAGGGAGGGCGGCCGACGGTAGGACTTCGGTCCGGCTGAGGAAGGTCCCCCCTCGATGAGAAAGGTGGACCACGCGAGTGGTCAGGCGAGAGCCTGGGCAAGGGCACAGAAACGGCACAGCCCCGACCGAGGATGATCCGCTTGGCGGTGACGTTGGTCAGGGATCTGGTGAAACGGCGACTCCCCACCCGAGCAAGCCCAAACAGCCGGGATGACCTCTCAGGACCGGCGGGTAGGGTGCTTAGTTGAATGCCGCCTGAAACAGAAGGGGGCCTATTACCCTCACCTGGCCCTCACCTTCATCCGGTCAGCTCGTTTGTCGATGAGCCGTAGGCGGTCGAGTGTGTCTCGCCTCTGCTAGGCCGACTCGAACGATGTGTCGGTCAACGCAGGTGGCGAAAACAATCCGTTCGTCCATTGAAATTGAACGAATTGGATAGATGCCTAGTCAGAATGGAATTAGGTAATCATTTGTCGCCGTTCATCGCTCGTTCTTAACAATCGTTTTTTTGGCGGGAAAACGAGCGATCGCCCGACAAAGAGGCGGGCAACCTAATTGAACCGACATGACCTCGATTCCTTCTAGGAAAGGGGAGGATAAGGTTGAAGATCACTTCGGGCAGGCTTTACTTGTTCAAGGAGAGAGTGCCGCTGCGAACGCATCAGATCCTAAGAACGGAGCTCCGCGGGGGACGGCCGACCCTGTACATCTCGAAGCATTCGCCCGCGCAGTTGCGGACCCAGTTCGATTTCGATCCGACCATCCTGCATACCTTGTGGCTCAGCCCGAGACAGGAGCCGGATTGCATCCCGCCGATGAACCTAGGGATCTTCGAGAAGAGAGTGGACGAGTTCCTGGAGGAAAGCCCGGACGGGATCATCGCGCTCAACGGCATCGACGTGCTGGAGATGTGGAACGGACTGCGCCCGGTCATCGACGTCCTGCGACGGGCTCAGAGCAAGGTCTCTTCAAATGAGACCAATCTGCTCATCTCCCTGGACCCCAAGATGTACCGAGAGAACACGCTCACGGAGCTGGAGAAGATCTCCGATGAGGTCGTCAGCTCAGTCTGCGAAGCCGACTCATAGGTAGCAACTAGATTTGCGGAGCGTACCATGCGGAAGGCATGGACGCCCGCCTTCAGCCCATTCTGGACAGAGCGATCGCGGACCGCATCATCGACAGCTGTGCCTAGCGCGATCGAAAGGACGTTGGCAGGAAGTTGGAAGCGCCTTAGGCTGGGCGAAGGAAAACCATATGCCCCAGCAATCCCTAGCGAGGGCGTGAAGCTCATCGGACTCAAGAAAGAGGGCAAGAGCGTGAGCGTGCAGTTCTACGGTTGTCAGCTTCGTTGTGGCTATTGCACCCACCTCAAGCAACCGAGGACGGAGCATGAGCTGCAGGAGGTGCTAGAGCTCATAGCCGATCCGAAGGTGGAAGAGGTCTACATCGGCGGCGCGGAGCCCACAGTCCAGAAAAAAGAACTGCTGGAGCTGCTGCGACGCCTGAAACGCATGAACCGGAGGGTGACGCTGAAGACCAACGGCCATGACCCCCAGTTCCTGCGCGATTCCCTCGGCCTGGTGGACATGTATATCTTGGAAATCAAGTGCCCCTGGGACGATCTGGACTGCATGGCCACCCTCACCGGGATCTCCCGGGAGAGGGCTGAGAAGTACGCGTCATCGTTGAAGCAGAGCATGGAAGTGCTCCGAGGCGCCAAAGTGAGGGTCTGGATCCGGGTCATCCCAGGATACGTCACCCTGGACAAGGTAGAACGCCTGGGAGACCAGATCGCGGGAACGGCCACCGAGGTCTACCTCATCCAGTTCTTGAGCGTGCCTGAGAACGACGCCCCTTTCGATGGCATCGACATTCCTTCCCCGGCCGAAGGGGAGATGGTGGCCATGGCACGGAGATTGCTGGAGTTCGTTCCGAACGTCTACGTGCGCGGCAGGGATTTCAAGAGCGACTTCCGAGCGGGAAGGCAGTAGCCTCTATTCTTCCGACTTCTTCTCCGTATCGCCCACCGCCTCTCCTTCGACGATCCGCTGGGCGAAGGCGCAGTTGCGCCCGAGTCGCGTGACCAGCACCCTCACCTCATCTCCAGGCGCAGTGCCGGGCACGAACAGTATCAGCCCGCCGACGCGGGCGATCCCATCACCTTGCTTTCCACGGTCCACGATGCGGACGGTGTATTCTTTCCCTTGTTCGATACTGACCAGATTGCCGGCCGATCCTTTCTCGTCCATCCTCATTCCCTCATCATGATATGCGTTGGAGGAACTGCTTCACTTGAGCGTTCCATTCCTGGGTGACGATGTCCACGTCGGTCTCCTTGCCAGCACTGGCGCTCAGGTCGATGTACCCGCCTCCGCCTTCCATCAGCAGAGTGCAGGCGTCGCGCTCCTTGACCTCGAGCCCAAGCTTGCCAAAAAAGTCCACGGCCTTCTCGATGACCTTCTCGGGAGGAAGTCTCGTGCTTATGCCGTAATGCATCGTCCCCGGCTCCAAGACCATACCTTCCTTGGCGGTATATATGCGTGCGGTAGGGAGGGCGGCACACATATCTACCCTCAGCTTGAATAGCATCCAACATGGCCGGAAGCGCCTTCGCCGAATTGAGCGAGAACGCCATGGTCGTGCTGGAAAGACGCTACTTGTTGAGAGATGCCACCGGCCGGCCCACCGAGGGGCCCGATGAGCTTTTCCGTCGAGTGGCCAGGTGCGTTGCCGCCGTCAACTCACTTTACGATGATGACCGGAGCGTGGAACAGGAGGAAGAGGAGTTCTTCCTCGCCATGAGGCGGTTGGAGTTCCTGCCCAACTCCCCCACGCTGATGAACGCGGGCACGGACACGCAGCAGCTGGCGGCGTGCTTCGTCTTGCCAGTGGAGGACTCCATCGAAGGCATCTACGATGCGATCAAATGGGCCGCTATCATCCATCAGACCGGCGGAGGCACTGGCTTCTCATTCTCCAGACTGCGACCGGCGGGCGACCTGGTCCGATCCACCGTGGGGGTCGCCTCTGGTCCGGTTTCGTTCATGCGCGTGTTCGACGCGGCCACGGAAGCGATCAAGCAGGGAGGAAGGAGACGCGGGGCCTCCATGGGCATCCTGAGGGTGGACCATCCAGACATCGATGTCTTCATCCACGCCAAGGATGATCTAAGGTCGCTCACCAACTTCAACCTCTCCGTGGGAGCAACGGACGAATTCATAGAAAGGGCGAGAAAGGGCGAGGACTACGACCTGGTCAATCCTCGCAACATGACGAAGGTGGAGAGGAGGAGCGCCGCCAAGGTCCTCGAGGACGTATGCAGAGGGGCCTGGCTGACGGGCGATCCCGGAGTGGTCTTCCTGGACCACATCAACCGGGCGAATCCCACACCGGGGATGGGGGAGATCGAATCCACCAATCCGTGTGGCGAAGTGCCTCTGCTGCCTTTCGAGGCTTGCAACCTGGGCTCGGTGAACTTGGACCGTATGCTGGTCGAGCGTGGAGGAGCCTTCGAGGTGGACTGGGCGAGACTCGGCGCGGTGGTGGACATGGGCGTGCGTTTCCTTGACAACGTCATCGACGTCAGCAGGTATCCCCTGCCCCAAATAGAGAAGATGGCCCGAGGGAACCGCAAGATCGGGCTGGGCGTCATGGGCTTCGCGAACGCCCTGGTACGCATGGGGGTGCGCTACGGCTCCGTCGAGTCGATGCGGATCGCTCAGGATCTTATCTCTTACATCCGTCGTCATGCGGACGAGACCTCCAGACGCATCGGCGAGGAACGAGGGGATTTCCCGAACATCGAGCTGAGCGTGCACAAGTCCCCCCGACGCAACGCCACCGTGCTCAGCATCGCTCCCACGGGGACCATAAGCATGATCGCCTCCTGTTCCAGCGGCATCGAGCCGCTCTACGCCCTCTCCTATGTCAAGCATGTGATGGATGGGGCGCACCTGCGAGAGATCCACCCGTATTTCCTGGAATTGGCCAGGAAGAGGGGCTTTGACGACGAGAGGCTGCAGGACATCTTGGCGGCATCCCGTTCCATCAAAGACCTCCGCTCGGTCCCCCAAGACGTGCGGGACGTCTTCGTGATCGCATATGATGTGACTCCAGAGGAGCACGTGCGCATGCAGGCCGTCTTCCAGGAGAACGTGGACAACGCCGTATCGAAGACCGTCAACCTGCCTCCCGATAGCACCTGGGAGGACATTCGCTCGGTATACTTGCTAGCGCACCATCTCGGCTGCAAAGGCATCACCGTCTTCCGAGAGGGCTCGAGACCAGCTCAGGTGCTGACCGCAGGCACGACCTATGGCTCTTGCCCGGACTGCGGTTCGTCCCTCAGACTGGAAGAGGACGCCCTGGTGTGTCCAGCATGTGGCTATGCGATCGGCTAGCTGGCTATCTAGAAGCTCTGGGAATCAGACCTGATTGCCGGAAAAGCATGTTTATATGCCCGGCGGTAGAATAGAATGTCGCTCCGAGGTGACTCGGGGCGAGTCCGCCCGAAGGGACGGACAACCGGCTTCACCCCCCAATGGTATAAGCTTTCCTCAATACTTTCCCCCCTCATGAATCGATGAGGCGTGAAGTCGGTTTCTTCTTCTTCGTTCCTTTAACGCGGTCGTTCCGCGTCATCTGGTCATTTGCGTATTGAACAATAATATACATTGTTAGACAGAAATGTTATATACGCCTCCGTTGTTATCCTCGGCCAATGAAGCATCAAAGCTCCGATATCAGAGTGACCCTCGGCATAGAGGACATCCCCAAGAAATGGTACAACATCGCCGCCGATCTGCCTGAGAAGCTGCCTCCTCCCCTCAATCCAGGGACAAAGGAACCGATCAGGTTCGAGGAGTTCCGGGCCATCTTCCCGGACGAGATCATTCGGCAAGAGATGTCCGAGGAAAGATACATCGACATCCCGGACGAGATTCGCCAGGCGCTGATAATGCTCAATAGGCCCAGCCCGTTGGTACGCGCCATTCGCCTGGAGAAAGCGCTCAATACGCCCGCGAAGATATTCTACAAACGCGAGGACCTCAGCCCCACTGGAAGCCACAAACCCAACACCGCGGTGGCGCAGGCCTACTACAACATGAAGGAGGGCATCGAGAACCTCACCACGGAAACGGGCGCCGGGCAATGGGGATCGGCATTAGCCCTGGCGTGCAGCATGTTCGGCCTGAACTGCACGGTGTTCATGGTGCGCGTCAGCTATGACCAGAAGCCCTACCGCCGCTACGTCATGGAGACCTACGGCGCGAAGGTGCATCCGTCGCCCAGCACGGTCACGGACTTTGGCCAGAAGCTCCTCAAGGAGAACCCGAAGAACACCGGTTCCCTGGGTATCGCCATAAGCGAGGCCATCGAGACCTGCGTCAAAGGTCAGAAGACCAAATACGCCCTGGGAAGCGTCGCCAATCACGTCATGATGCACCAGACCGTCATCGGACAGGAAGTGGTGAAGCAGATGGAGATGATCGACACCGTGCCTGACTACATGATCGGCTGCGTCGGCGGCGGTAGCAATTTCGCAGGCTTCGCCTTCCCGATGATGGGGTTGAAGATCAAAGGCAAGGTGCATACCGAGTTCATCGCCGCGGAGCCTGTGGCCGTTCCTTCGCTCACCGAGGGAGAGTATCGCTACGACTTCGGCGACACGGCGGGCATGACCCCCCTGTTCAAGATGTACACCCTGGGCCACGACTTCATGCCCTCGCCCATCCACGCCGGCGGACTGAGGTACCACGGAATGGCGCCCACCGTCAGTGCGGCCACCAAGCAGGGATTGGTGACGCCCATGGCCGTAGACCAGAACGACACCTTCTCCGCCGGCCTGATGTTCGCCAGAACGGAGGGCATCATCCCCGCGCCGGAGAGCACCCACGCCATCCGGGCCGTCATCGATCTGGCCTTGAAGGCGAAGAAGGAGAACCAGAAGAAGGTCATCGTCTTCAACCTCTCGGGCCACGGACTTCTGGACATGTCCGGATACGCCTCGTACCTGAGCGGGCAGATGAACGGGCATACTCATTGAAACTCGAACGCCTGCTCCTCGGCAGGCGCCCTTTCCTATTTTTGTTCTCCATCTCCAGTCCATTTCTGGGCAAAAGCAATTATCCCGCTCTCAGCCATCAGTCATCCGTTCGAACGTTGACACTCACGGAGGTCCGAGAATGAAACCTTGCATCATCGTCCATGGAGGGGCCTGGGACATACCGGAACGGACATGGGAAGCGCATAAAAGGGGCTGTGGCAAAGCCGTCGAGGAAGGCCACTCCGTCCTGGTCGGAGGAGGCGCGGCTTTGGATGCGGTGGAGGCGGCGGTCAAGGTGATGGAGGACGATCCCACGTTCGACGCCGGCAAGGGCTCGTTCCTGAACCTGGAGGGCGAGGTGGAGCTGGACGCCATCATCATGGATGGTTGCACCCTCAACTTCGGTGCAGTGGGGGCGGTGCAGCATATCCTGCATCCGGTCACCCTGGCCCGAATGGTCATGGAGAAGACGCAACATTGCATGCTGGTGGGTGAGGGGGCGCTGAGCTTCGCCCGTTCCATAGGCGCGGAACAGGTTGAGACCCACGAACTGCTCACTGACAGAGAGCTGGAGAGGTGGAAGGAGATACAGCAGCGTCCAGACTTCCGACCAAAAGAGGTCTTCGAGGACTCGCGCGGACGCTATTCGCGCAAAGGAACGGTGGGAGCGGTCGCCCTGGACGAACGAGGCAACATCGCGGCTGCGACATCCACCGGTGGGACGCCCAACAAGATGGCCGGCAGAGTGGGCGACAGCCCCTTGGTGGGCTGCGGCAACTATGCGGACAATCGCTCCGCTGGAATATCGGCCACGGGCTGGGGCGAGTCGCTGATGAAGGTCGTGATCGCTCGCAGAGTATGCGAATACGTGGAAAGGGGCATGGATGTGCAGGCGGCTTCCGACCAAGCGATAGCCTATCTGCAGGAAAGGGTGCAGGGACTGGGAGGTGTCATCGCCCTTGGCCGCGAAGGCAATATGGCTTACGCGCACAACACCCCAAGGATGGCCGTCGCCTCCATCGACCAGGTGGGTGGCAAGGTCGTTCGCATCTGAGAAGTTGTAGCCGCAAAACGGGCATAGCCAGCCTTGGCGAGGCCAAAGGGAGGGTATCGCCGTCGGAGTGGGCGCGGGAAGGAATAGGCTGACCAAACTGGTCATTGAGCTGTCTGAGGCAAGAGTGGTGGAGATCCTGAACAAGAATGTCAGGGGGCTGTCCAGCACGCGCAAGTTCAACTTCCTTGCCCATCGAGAGGAGATAAGGCCATGACCACAGCCGTAGGCACTGGCCAAGAGAGCCTTGCCAAACAATGGAGTGAGTAGGGAAAGGCTCATCCGCGACCGCGCAATGCAGGAGCGAGAAGATGCGGAACGTGCTCCGACCGAAGGCCGCTGTTTTCGACCTTGACAACACCCTCGTGGAGAGCGCGGTCGATTTTCAAGAGATGCGCAGGAGGGTGGTCGCGGAGCTGGAGCGGTCCGGGACCCCTAGGCACGTCGTAGACACCGAGAAGACCGTACTGACGAACATCCGAGAAGGTCGTTACTATCTCTCTAGACTGCGGGACGAAAGTAACCTCCTGGACCTAGATGCGCGTCTGGGAAGCATTCTCACGGACTGCGAGCTGTCCACCTTGCCCAAGGTCAAGGCCATCGAAGGCGCTTACGATGCATTGACAATGCTTGAATCCCAGGGTCTTGCCTTGGGTGTTCTCACCCGCGGATCGAGGCCTTACGCTTCTGCCGCCCTGCGGAAGGTGGGACTCGATGAGAAGCTGAGCCACATGGTCTGCCGCGACGACCATCCCTTGGAAGAGGCGAAGCCCAACCCTCTGGCGATGCAGCGTATCGCATCCAAGCTTGGGGTTCATGCCCGGGAGTGCCTCTACGTGGGCGATCACCTCATCGACCTGGAATGCGCCCGTGCCGCCGGATCCGCGTTCGTAGGGGTCCTGACCGGGGTGATGACCGTCGAGGAGTGGCGGAAGCACGCCTGCCCGCAGGTGGTGAGGAGCGTGGCCGATATCCCTAGTACAATAACGCTCCGTGGTGCCAGGTAGATGCGAGGATATCGCTTATCTCTCCTGAGCTGCATGCGATCTCATGCACAAGATCGTCTTCACCGAGCGCGCGCCGCGACCGGTCGGACCCTATTCGCAAGCAGTGGTCATGGGGGACGTGCTTTTCTGCTCCGGTCAGATCGGCCTCGATCCTGCCACTGGAAAGCTCGCCCCCGGGAACGTGGCCGAGGAGACGGGTCAATGCCTGCGCAATCTGTCCGAGGTACTGGAGGCTGGCGGAAGTGCGCTGAGCAAGGTCATCAAGACCACCGTCTTCGTGACGGACCTGGCTCATTTCAAGGAAGTGAACGAAGCATATGCATCGTTCTTTCCCGAGTCACCACCTGCAAGGAGCGCCGTGCAAGTGAGCGCCCTGCCGCTGAGCGCGCGGGTGGAAATCGAGGCCATCGCCTTCTTGAGCGGTGACTAGGCCAGGCTCTTCAGCTTCTCGTACTTCTCCTGGAAGGCCTTCTGACAGGTCTGGCAGCAAAGGTAGTAGTCCTTCCCATCCAACTTCATCTTCACCGCTTCGTCGCGGATCTCCTTCTTGCAGTAGATGCATTGGAGGACCACCGTCAGCCCGGGGGTCACCAACGCCCTTTGGTCCTCCCGCATCACCCCGATGATGCTGGCGACATCGTACTCGATGATCTCCGGCTGCTCGAACAGATGGTTGACGAAGTCGTTGACCATATGCGACTCGGTGAAGCTGCACAAGAGCAGCACTCTGCTGTTGCTGGTGAGATACACTTGTCGAACATTCTCGCTCTGCATCAATCTCTCCCCCAATGGACGAAGCTCCGATGGCTTGGCCTTGATGGTGATGATGACACAGATCTCTCCCAACTTCTCCGGGTCCAAGAGGGCCGTGTAACCGCGTATGACGCCAGTATTCTCCATGTTGGCGATCTTGCTGCTGACCGTGGGGACGCTGACCCCGACCCGCTCGGCGATCTGCCTGAAGGAGAGGCGCCCGTTCTCTTGGAGCACTTTCAGAATGCGCACATCCGTCCCGTCCAGGTTCATAATTGTAAGATTCCTTGATCTGAGTTAAAGTCTTCGGGGCATTCTCACGTTCGTTAAGTCCTCGTGCTTGAATGATAGCGAACGTCAGACAGAAATGACTTCTACATGGGGCTGCAATAGCCACGCCGTCATGGCAGAGGAGAAAGACGAACGAGGAAAAGCGTCGGAACGCCAGCACGCTGAGAAGCGCACCGCTTCCTTTGGCTTGACAGGCATGACCTGCGCCACCTGCGCGGAGACGATCCAACGGAGCTTGGTCGATCTTTCCGGCGTGGATGATGCTCAGGTCAACTTCGTCACCGAGCGCGCCACCGTCTCCTACGATCCCAAGAAGGTGAACGTCGAGCGGTTGAAGGCAGCGGTCAGGGGCGCGGGATATGACCTGGTCATCAACGACGCCACCATCTTGGTGGGGGGGATGACCTGCGCCACCTGCGTGGAGACCATCGAATCGGCGCTGCTGGAGATGGACGGAGTGCAGGCAGCCGTAGCGAACCTGGCCACGGAGAAAGTGAAGGTGGTCTACGACCCCTCGCGCATCCGCATGGCGGACATCAAGCGCAAGATCCGTGAGGTCGGATACGAAGTCATCGAGGCCGAGACCCGGGACGCGGAGAAGGAAGCGAGGGAAAAGGAGATGCGCCGACAGAAACGGCTGCTCTACTTCTCCCTGGTATTCTCAATTCCCACGCTGGCGCTCGCCCTGGCCATGATGTTCACCGACCTGGGCAAGGTCGACTTCTTCATGCAGTACGGCAACCTGGTGCTTTTCTTCCTGGCCACTCCCGTGCAGTTCGTGGCCGGCTATCGTTTCTACATCAACGCCTACAAGGCGCTGCGCAACCGCTCCGCCACCATGGACACGCTCATAGCCGTTGGCACTTCCGCTGCCTACCTATACAGCGTGGCGGTGGTCTTCTTCCCCGATGCGGTGGCGTTCAAGGATACCTACTTCGACTCCTCGGCCATGATCATCACCCTCATCCTCTTCGGCAAGTACCTGGAGGCGAAGGCCAAAGGCAGTACTTCCGAAGCTATCCGCAAGCTCGTGGACCTGCAGGCCAAGACCGCTCGGGTGGTCAGGGAAGGCATCGAGGTGGAGGTGCCGGTGGACGACGTCGACGCGGGCGAGGTATTCGTCGTCCGGCCGGGGGAGAAGGTGCCGACCGATGGCAAGGTAATCGAAGGCTTTTCGGCGGTCGACGAGTCCATGCTCACCGGCGAGAGCATCCCGGTGGAGAAGAGCACGGATTCGGAGGTCATCGGCGGTTCGATGAACAAGAACGGCTTGCTGCGGGTTCGTGCCACCAAGGTGGGGAAGGACACCGCCTTGGCGCAGATCGTCCGCTTGGTGGAAGATGCCCAAAGCTCCAAGGCACCAGTGCAACGGCTCGCAGACCGAGTAGCGGGCGTGTTCGTGCCCACGGTCATCAGCATCGCCATTCTGACCTTCCTCATTTGGTACTTCCTTGTCTACGGACAATTCGCGGACATGCCCGCCCCGAGGTTCGTCTTCTCACTCACGGCCTTCATATCCGTGCTGGTGATCGCCTGCCCGTGCGCCCTTGGCCTGGCGACACCGACGGCCATCATGGTCGGC
>Ga0315297_10000814_pt1 | contig 18586 bp, 12 predicted proteins | sample YL17G15_0_MG_FD_203628 | JGI IMG/M metagenome (GOLD analysis project Ga0315297, IMG submission 203628) | Sediment microbial communities from Yellowstone Lake, YNP, Wyoming, USA - YL17G15_0 | ecosystem: Environmental > Aquatic > Freshwater > Lake > Sediment | place: USA: Wyoming | collected... | reverse complement strand
GCGCGATGTCCAGGAACGAATCGGCCTTGAGGCTTGCGCCGCCCACCAGCGCGCCGTCCACGTCCGGCTGGCTGAGGATGTCGCGCGCGTTTTCCGGCTTCACCGAGCCGCCGTACTGGATGCGGATGGCATCCGCGACGGCCTGGCCGAAGAGCGCCGCGAGCAGTTCCCGGATTGCGGCGTGCCCCTCCTGCGCCTGTTCGGGAGTGGCGTTGCGGCCGGTGCCGATCGCCCAGACCGGCTCATAGGCGAACAGAGATCGCCCTATATCACCGGCAGTCAAATTATTCAATCCCTCTTTTAACTGCCGCTCGATGACCGCTTTGGTCCTGTCTTCTTCTCTCTCTCTCAGGGTCTCTCCGAGGCAGAAGATCGGTTTCAACCCCGCCGCGATGGCCGCCCGGAGCTTCCGGTTCACGGTTTCGTTCCCCTCGCCGAAGAGGGTGCGCCTCTCCGAGTGGCCGACGATAACGTATTCGCAACCGGCCTCGCTGAGCATTCCGCCGGAGATCTCGCCGGTATACGCCCCCTTTTCGGCCTCGTGGAGGTTCTGGGCGGCCAGGCGGATGGCCGATCCCCGGAGGACCTCCGCCACGGCCTGGAGCGCCGTGAAGGGCGGGGCGATGATCACCTCCCGATCCGGCGGCGCTTCGAGGTCATCCCGGAGGCGCGAAGCGAAATCGACCGCCTCCGCGATCGTCTTGTTCATCTTCCAGTTTCCTGCGATTACCGATTTCACCATCATATCCTCCAAATAATCAATATCAATGATATGATAGCCGGCCCGCCGCAGTTCGTCAATCGTTTTTTTCGGGAAGAGAAGTTATGAATTGCAATATTCCGAGATTCGCACTAATCTATAATCATGGATACAACGGAAACGACACGACCATTGACCGCCTTGGAGATCAATCTGGAAAGAACCAAAGCGGTGGTGGAGATCCCAGAGGAGTACCGTATACTCCTTGATGTGGCTAAAAACCACTACGGGGTATTGAAACGGACGGAAGAGCTGCTGATCGAGCTTCATCATCCCTTTGTGAACTGGGAATATGTGCTTGCCCAGCTCAGGACCATCTCCATAGGCGATTTCTATGATTTCAATACCCATGAAGAGGGATTGCCCGCGCTGAAAAAGCTGGCGGATATTTATCTTGTCGTCATCTCTTCGGCCCGCGATGAAGAGATCAGGGACAGCGCCGTCCGGTACTGCTTCGAATATCTCAATACGATATTATCCAACAGCAACACCCTTCTTAAGAGAAACGCGGCCTTATTTCCCCCCGTCTTTCGATTGCTCGTCGATCTGTCGCGGACGCAGAGCGACCTGTTGAAGAAATCATCGAGTTACATGAAGACGACCGCGCGGCTGCTGATGGAGAGTCGGATCAAGATGGACGATCACGAGATTCAGGGGCTTCTCTCGTCCGTTTTCAAATCGACGTACCGTTTCTGGCTTACGCAATCCGATCCTTCCCGGTGGTTCTCTACGGAAGGCGAGACCCAGGAGACCCGAGACGCCTATCGAGAGCTGATTGCCCCTCTTTCCCATGAACATATCCGCGGACTGCTCACCCGTCTGGAAGACCTCGACTATCATACGCCGAACGACGAGAACCCGCTTGCACCGTATCTGGACATGCCCGATTATCTGCAGATCGCAAACGGATACCTTGTGACGGCGGACACCCTCGAGAGATCGAGCGCCTTTGAAGGACGCCGTTATCTGACAAAGCTCGATTTTCTGTTCAATATGATGAACAACGCCGAGGTTTCTGAGGTACGCAACGCAGGCCTGATCGAGATCAACCGCTGTCTGGGAAGGGCGTTAAAGGAGGAAAGCAAGCGGAATGTTAATGATCTCATAAAAAAGATATTCCGGTTACTGAAAAAAACGGCTGCACAGAATGAATACCAGAGTACGGTCCTCGATTGTATCACCACACTGGCAAAAGAGGTCTTCGAATCCAACAATCACCCCCTTGTGGATACCTTCATCGAGGAACTCGTTGCCTTCGGTTTTCAGCATCCTGACGTACGCGGGTCCACCGCCGAATGGCAAATCCGGGCGAATCCGGTCCATATCAAAAACATCCGCTCCTGGATCGAGATCATCTCCCTGAAGCCGAGATGGACGAAGAAACTGCTCTCGGCCCTGATCATCAACCTCAGATTGAAAGGAATTTTTATCCGGGATACGGACCTCCTCCAGAAAGATATCTCCCGGCTTTTGAATTCCGATATCCTGCCGGCATACAATTTGGTGAAACAACTTCTCAGGATACTCCCGATCTATTTTACGGAGATCGGCGCGGAAGGAGAACTGAGGACGATTTCCACCGCCGTGGATGAACTCTCCGTCCGAAAGGACAGGCTCATCTATTTTCTCCGGAAACTGTCTCACGTCGAGAGCAACAGCCTCATGGTCCCCTTCATCGAGGACATTTTCCGTTTCTGGAACTCCGGGGATAAGAAGATCCTGAAGGATTACCTTCCCCCGGAGGTTTACGGAGAAGTGCAGGACGCAGGCGAGTATTACGACGGTCTCCACATCATCTTCCACGGCATATTCCAAAAGATTCACGGCGACGTTCCGCAACTGCTGGAATGGGATTCGGAAAAGACAGCGAAGGAGCTCAAGGGGATCAAGGGGGTCGCCGAGAGGGAAAAGGAGTGTGCCGGACTGATGATCCGGTTCTATCAGTTGATCTATAAGAAGTATTTCCATCAGCACATCGATATCCTCAAGGACCTTGAGGCATCTTCCCTGCTGGATCCCCGGAAAATCAGTTCCCTCAGGCGCGCCCTGGCGAGAAAGGACCATTATCGAAGCCTGACCGTCGTCCTGGCCATGATCGCCGTCCTGAAGGAGAGAATCCTGTCGCCTCATAAGACGGAATATTTTGAAAATATTTATTACAAGCGGCATATCGCCGCCGGCATCCCCTCCATGTATGGAACCTATCGGGAAGAAAAATTTGAGGCGATGGGACTCGCGCTTCGCCTGGAGAGCTTTGCCACGATGCTTTTTGAAAAACTGGTGGAGTCCCTGAACCTCAAGTTCGTCACCAAGAGCACCCTCATGAAAATTCACGAATACCTCTGGCTCTACATCAAGGCGCTCGATCTGGAGGGCGTTGCAACGGAGGGGCTTGTCACGAAGCTGAGGTACATTACGAACGCCCTGCAGATCCGGCAGTTTTCCATCGATCAATACATCGATATCTTCCGGTTCATCGCGAAAGGGATTCAGGATATCACCCGCGATTACTATGTCGATGTCCATCGCTCCAACCTGCTGGTGATAATCGGCCGGATTCTTGATCGCGAGGAATACCGGGAGAGAAAAGCCCTGGCCCCGGAGGAGCAGAAGGCCTTCTATCAATACTCCGAAAATTTCATCCGTTCCATGATCGCCTCGGCCTTCGGCCTGCAGGTCCTGGATAACTTTATCAATGCCGTCATCAGGACGCTGAGCGCCGAGCTTGAAAAATTCAAGGACAACAAGAAGATCCTCAATCTGGTGATGGCCTATATCCCTGAATTGGCTATATCGACTCTCCACAAGAAGAACAGGGAAGCGGACAACCAGATCCTCATCGGCAACAAGGCCTATTTCCTCAAGAAGTTGATCCAGTTCAACCTCCCGGTACCGCCGGGATTCATCATCACCACGGAAGTGTTCAGGGGCTATGAAGGGATTCTGGGATATAAGCATATCTATAAGGACCTGAAGCGGCGGGTTTACCGGGAGATCAAGGAGCTCGAACGGATTACCGGGAAAAGATTCGGCAATCCCAGCAACCCCCTTCTGCTTTCGGTCAGAAGCGGCGCGACGATTTCACTTCCCGGCATGATGTGTTCCTTTCTCAATGTGGGCATCAACGAAACAATCGCTGAGGGGCTCGCCAGGAAAAAGGACCATCAGTGGGCCGCATGGGATTCATTCCGGAGATTTCTGCAGACCTGGGGGATGTTCCATGGTCTTGAAAGGAACATCTTCGATGAGATCATGCTCAGTTACAAGAATCGCTATGCGATAGCGAAAAAGATTCAATTCAACCCGGAACAGATGAAACAGATTGCCCTTTCCTACCAGGAGGCGATGCGGGAGAAGGGCGTAATAATCATAGACAATCCCTACCGGCAGTTGCAGCACGCGATCCTTGAAGTCTTCGCCTCCTGGGATTCCGAACAGACAAGGATATATCGGCGTCAGATGCATCTTTCCGATGAATGGGGGACCGCGGTGATTATCCAGGCAATGGTATTCGGCAATTTGCATCAAAATTCGGGTTCGGGGGTGGTCTTCACGCGGGATCCCAAAAGCTCATCGCAGGATGTCTCCATCTCCGGTGATTTCATATTCTGCGTTCAGGGGGACGACATTGTTTCCGGTCTTGTGGAAACGTATCCTATTTCCGAGAAACAGCGGATAGCAGAGAAGAGGGAGTCCAGCATATCGCTGGAGATGAAATTTCCGGAAATATACGCCGAACTCGTCAGGATAGCGGAATTGCTAGTCTATGAAAAGGGATTCAACCATCAGGAAATCGAATTTACCTATGAGGACGCCACGGGAAAAGGCATCTATATCCTCCAAACGCGCGATATGGTGCAGAGGGAAACGGAAAAGGTCAAAACCTTCATCGGCGACGGGGACCTCGAACGGTCCTTTCTGGGCGCGGGAATCGGGGTAAGCGGAGGGGCATTGACGGGCAGGGCGGTCTATTCTGAAAAAGAGATCGAACGGTTCAGGGAGGCGGAGCCGGATACGGCCCTCATTCTGATCCGCCCCGATACGGTCCCGGAAGATATCGGCATCATCCTGAAGGTCGACGGCATTCTCACCGCGAGAGGCGGTGCCACGTCCCATGCGGCCGTCACGATCCCCCAGTTGAATAAGGTCGGCGTCGTTGGTTTCAACAAGCTCCACGTTTTTGAGTCAGAGGGGTACAGCACGGTCAACGGAAAAACCATACAAAGCGGAGATTTCATCAGTATCGACGGCTGGAGCGGGGCCGTCTATACGGGGAAGCACGAAATCGGCGCCGATGATTCCTATAACATCATTCCTTAACTTCTCACCCAGGCTTCCATCCCCTGCTTCGTCCCGGGGGCACCCGGTCGGGCGTTCAACGGTTTCTCCTCGTGGTTCTACGGAAAGAGGCTTTTATGGATATAGATAGTCAGATCGCCCAGCCTGTTTGTGTAACTGCCGTATTCATTATCATACCAGCCGAATATTTTGGCGTGGACGACGGGGATCCGCAGGGGTGATGATGTCCCCCGAAAGGCGTCCGGCAGATCGGGGACCTGGGAGAGATCGATCTCGATGAATGCCGTTCGGATATGGTTGAATTGTCCTTCAATAACGATTGCCGCATCCATTCCGATCAGATCGGTCGATACATTCTGTTCCTCCGAAAAGACAACCAGATGCTCCGGATCGTTCGCGGATGCCCTCTTGTAGATGTCGTTGATCGTTTTCGTGGTAAGGGGGGCACTTTTACCGTCCTTGGCCGCCCCGGTCTGAAAAGTGGCATTCAAGACGATCAATGATTCCGTATTTGTCGGCACCCTGATTGAATCCGCCATGAATCCGATATGTTTCACTTCCGGAATCACCTGGCCCAATGCCTCGGCGGCATTGGTGGACGTCAGGATGATGTTGTTCAGGGTGCTTCTGTTTTTTCGCAGATCTTTTTCACCGGCCTTCGGCGTCTTGTCGAGGATGCTCTGCGAGTTTGTCACCGCATGAACCGTCGACATGGATGCGGTGAGGATTTTGCGGGTCGCCTCGTTTTCGAGAAGCGGTTTGATCATGTGCGCCAGACCCGTTGTGGTGCAGGAAGCCGCCGAGATGACCTGGTGCTTCTTGTAGTCAAAGGCGGTGTGGTTGATTCCATAGATGAGCGTAACGGCTTCATTGGGTGTGGATAACGCCTTGTTCTTGATCTTGAAGGCCGAGGAGTTGATGACGACTTTTGCGCCGCCGGCGAGATGCCCCTTGACGGAGCCGTTCTTATCATCCGGCGCCAGGGTGGGGTCCAGAAATTTGCCGGTGCATTCTGCCACCACATCGACGCCGTAGTTCCGCCAGCCGATATCGGCCGGGTTTCGCGCCTCGCGCAGGATGGTCACCGGGATGCCGTCAATGAGGAGGGCGCCCTTCTTCTCATCGACGATTTGAATGATCCGTTCAGCCTTGATGCCGTAGAGGAACTTGTGGATGGTTCCGTAGGTGGCATCCTTTTCGATCAGCTGTGCGATGGCGGAAAGTCCGTTACCGACGGGTCTTCCAACGTTGACGATGATCTCCTGAAAATATCGCCTTCCAATGTGATGCCAGAGGGTCAGCTTGCCGATTCTCCCGAGGCTATTGATGCCGAGAACCGGTCGCTTCTTTTCGAAAACCTCTACGGCGCCCATATGCGTACCTCCTGTGATTGAGAAACAGTTCCAAACCTATTGCTCAGCCGATGGATGAGCCGCCCTCGCCTGTACGGAAAGGAGATCTTGTCCTCCCGCGGGATGAACGGGGTTGGCGCTACTTGTCCTGCAGAATCGCTATCCCCGGCAGATCTTTTCCCTCAAGGTATTCGAGGGACGCGCCACCGCCGGTGGAGATATGGGTGATCCGATCGGCGACCCCCGCTTTTTCGACGGCGGAGGCGCTGTCCCCACCGCCGACGATGGTCACAGCCTGTGAAGAGGCAAGCGCTCTGGCGATCTCGTTCGTTCCCCGGCCGAATGGTTCTATCTCAAAGACGCCTACCGGTCCGTTCCAGAGGATCGTGCCTGCGGACCGGATCGCCTCCTTGAAAAGAGCGACGGTTGCGGGGCCGATATCGACACCCATCATGTCCGGCGGAATGCGGTCGATCGGGACGACCTGCGAAGGCGCGCCGGCAACGAGCCCGGTCGTGATCACGGCATCGGCCGGCATGATGAGTTTCAGATTGGCCGTCGCTTTGAGCTGCGCCCATATCCCCTTTGCCTGCTCGACGAACTTCTCTTCAACGAGCGATTTTCCGACTTCAAATCCCTGCGCCTTCAGAAAGGTGTAGGTCATCCCGCCGCCGATGATGAGCGTATCCACCTTCCTCGCGAGATTCCTGATCACCATGATCTTCGTCGACACCTTTGCCCCGCCGATGATTGCGACAAACGGCCTTCGGGGGTCGTCGAGAGATCTGCCCATCATTTCAAGCTCCCTCTGGATCAGGAAGCCGCAAACGCCCGGGAGGATGCGGGCGACGCCCTCGGTCGAGGCATGGGCCCGGTGCGCCGTTCCGAAGGCGTCGTTGACGTACACATCCGCGATGGCTGCGAGCTGCCTTGAGAATGTTTCGTCGTTCTCCTCCTCTTCCCGATGGAAGCGAACGTTCTCGGTCAGGACGACGTCCCCGTTCTCCAAGGCCGAAACGGCGGCCATAACCCCTTCCCCGATGCAATCGTCCAGCTTGCGCACGGTCCGCCCGAGCAGCTCCCCCAGTCGTCGCGCGATCGGGTCCATCCGCAGGTCTTCCGTCACCCCGTCGGGTCTTCCCAGATGCGACACGAGAATCACCTTCGATCCCTTGTCGGCCAGGTATCGGATGGTGGGCAGTGCCGCCCGAATCCGCATGTCGTCGGTCACGTTCTTCTGCTTGTCCATGGGGACGTTAAAGTCGACCCGCACAAGGACCCGTTTCCCCTGTAGCTCACCGTTTTTCAGATCCGAAATGCATTTCTTCATCTTCCCGTTCCCCAATCGAAGCGACCGGGCGGGAACGGTGTTTGCGGAACCGTTCCCGCCGTTTCCCCTTTCTTAGAGGTTTTTTGCCACCAGTTTTACCAGATCGATCATCCTGCAGGAGAAGCCCCACTCGTTGTCGTACCAGGCGAGCACCTTGATCAGGTTCCCCTCGATGACCATGGTTGATTTTCCGTCAATGATTGACGAATGGGGATTGCCCAAATAATCTATCGATACCAACGGTTCATCTGAATAGGCGAGTATCCCCTTCATCTTGCCTTCGGCCGCTTCTTTCAGGGCGGCGTTGATCTCTTCGACGGTGGCACTCTTCTCGATTTCGGCAACGAGGTCCACGACCGAAACATCCGGAGTCGGTACCCTCATGGAGAATCCGTTGAGCTTCCCCTTGAGTTCCGGAAGCACAAGCCCTACCGCTTTCGCTGCCCCCGTGGTGGTCGGGATCATGGACATCGCCGCTGCCCTGGCCCGTCGGAGGTCCTGATGGGCAAGGTCCAGTATCCTCTGGTCGTTCGTATACGAATGGATGGTGGTCATCAGGCCTCTTTTGACCCGGAAGTTCTCATGCAGAACCTTGGTGAAGGGCGCCAGACAATTGGTCGTGCAGGATGCATTGGAGATGATGTGATGCCGATGAGGTTCGTACTGGTAGTCATTGACACCCATGACGATCGTGATGTCCTCGCCCGTGGCGGGAGCGGAAATCAGCACTTTCTTCGCGCCGCCGGAGGTCATATGCACCTGTGCCCTCTCCCTGGCGGTGAAAAGCCCCGTCGATTCGATGACGATATCAACCCCCATCTCTTTCCACATCAACCGGGCGGGGTCCTTCTCGGAAAAAACCTTCACCTCCCTGCCGTTGATCATGATGGAATGATCTTTTGGCCGGACGTCACCCTTGTAGATTCTATGCACGGAGTCGTATTTGAAAAGGTGGGCAAGCGTGTTGGCGTCGGCGATATCGTTGACCGCGATCCATTCGATGGCCGGATCATCTCCCGCGGCCCTGACGATGTTCCTTCCAATCCTTCCGAAACCGTTGATCCCTACTTTTATTGGCATTGTTCATCTCCCCCTTTCTCCCGGACACTCGGCCCAAGCAGGAGGACCTGTCCCTTTAATTTTAAATTTTACCATCATTCGGAAATGTGTCAATGCTTAAAGACGACGACTTCGAAAAAAGTCCCTACGCTGCATTGCGCTTTATCCTTCGTCGTTCCGGTGTACGCAAAAGTACGCATCGCTCCTCGGGATTTGCGTTCCTTGCCTCTGGTGCTTTTTGCGAAGCCGTCCCCAAATTCAGGCTTTTGCAGCTTTTTTACGAGATCGTCAAGGATAACTGTGCGGAGGATGATCTACCGGGCGCTCGTGCCGCCAGACCGGAAACGCATTTATCAACGGCTCTTCTTCACGTTTACGCGGTCGCAGTGCGCCGCCACCGGGCAGTCGCTGCAGAGGGGCGAAACGGGACGGCAGGTGTTCCTCCCGAAGGCGACCAGAAGGGTATTGTAGCGGGACCAGTATTTTACCGGAAGCTTTTCCCGGAGGGCGAATTCCGTCTCTTCGGGGGTTTTCGTCCGGACATAGCCGAGACGGTTGGAGATCCGGTGTACATGGGTATCCACGCAGAGACCCGCCCCGTTGAAACCGAGGGAAACGACGAGGTTGGCCGTCTTTCGGCCCACCCCCTTGAGCGTCAGAAGCTCTTCGAGCGTCTCCGGTACAAGGGAATGAAAGCGCGCGATCAGCTCCCGGCAGACGTGAAGGATCGTCCCGGCCTTGTTCCGGTAAAATCCAACGGGGTAGATCGCCTTTTGGATCTCCTCTTCGGAAAGCCGGAGCATCTCCTCCGGCGTAGAGGCCAGGGCGAAGAGCCTCTCCGTAGCCGCCGCCGTCACCTCGTCCTTGGTCCGGAGACTCAGGAGAGTGGAGATCAGGATATCGAAGGGATCGCGGTGCTCCTCGGCCAGTTGCGAGACAATGGGGAGTTCCCGCTTTTTCAGCTCCTTCTCTAAAAGGCGGATGATCTCCGCCATATGCCGGTCGTCCATGCGCGTTCTCTGACTGCGGAGGGGTTCGTTAGTCGTAGCCCTCGTCGTTGGCCAGCATATCCAGATGGAGCGTGGCGATGTCCTCCACGTCCATGTCCGCCTTCCTGTTCGTTTCCCTGAAATCGACAATCTTGATGTACCGTTTGCACGCATTGCAGACATCGACGCGGTACCGCTCGTCCCCTTCGATCGTGAAATAGGCGAGGGTCTGCTGTTCTTCGTTCCCGCAGAAGGGGCATCTGATCCGCCGGAAACTCCACTGGAACCCGCACTGGTTGCAGAAGAGGTAACGCGTTTCCTCCTCATCCCGGATCTCGCCGATCTTGGGTTCCCGCCCGCAGATGGGGCAGTAGCCCTCCGACCAGTCTGCCTTCGTGACTGCATCGCCGTGGCGCGCCACGACCTGTTCCAGGGCCGGTCGCAGGCTCTCTTCAATGAAGAGCTCCACGAGGTCGAAGGAGGCATCTTCCTCGTCTTCCGCAGCCTCTTCTTCATCGGGCAGGGGGTTAAATGATTCATAGATCAGGTCATGAAAAAGAATTTCGCCGTTGCGGATTTTCCTTGCCATTTCTACCGTCTCTCCAGGATCACGCTTCTCCGCAATCCCAAGGAGGGCCAGAAAATACTCTTTTGGTTCCGTAAGGTCGCAGCTGAGCGAAGAAAAGTCCACGAGTGGAAATCCTCCCGCCATCTTGGCCGCAATCAGCTTTTCCTCGACGGGAAAGATCTCCCCCTTCAGCCGGCGGCGGTACTCTTCCCGGAGGATCAGGATCTCCTCCAGGATATCCAATAGCTCCGTGTAGTGGGGGTTCATTTTTCTGTACGTCTGTATCGTCTGCAAAGAATCTCTCAATATCGATGCCATGCCGGTTTTTCTCCTTATCGTTTGTGAAGTATGCCGCTGTATATCCCCTTTCACAGACAAGTTCAAGCGATATTTGCCAGGCTCGCGGCGGAACAAGCTTAAAAAATAATTCAGGGATTGCAAAAGGTTGTGAGTGGCTTTCCGCTGCGATCGGAAGGCGGCGAGATCCCGCTGATGCGCCATGATCGCCGGGTGTCTCCGCTCCCCAAAGTGGTATCACTTTTGGCTTGACATCCCAGGGGGGCTCCTGTATTCAAGCCGGAAATTCATAGGGGGAATCTGGTAAGTTATTCAGCAGACGTTTAACGGACCGTAACGGAGGTGCATTGCATGGACAATTATACATTCGGGATTACGATGCTCATCTGCGGAATGGGGGGAACGATCCTGACCCTTTGGATCATGAGCCTTGTCATGGGCTTTTTGGGGAAGCTGTTCCCTGAAAAGCCGGAAAAGAAGGAGGCGTAGATCATGACAGACGCAATCATTAACGGACTCGGCGGCTTGGTCATCGGATTTCAGGTTCTTGCCGTCGATTGGCGCAATACCATCATGCTTTTGGTGGGGTTTGTGCTTCTCTACCTCGGAATCAAGAAGGACTGCGAGCCTCTCCTGCTGATTCCAATCGGATTCGGTTGTATCCTCGCGAACATTCCCCTTTCGGATGTGATGAGCCAGGAGGGGTTCATCCGGACCATCTATGACGCGGGCATCACGACGGAACTCTTCCCGCTGCTGATCTTCGTGGGCATCGGCGCGATGACGGATTTCGGGCCGGTCCTCGCCCAGCCGTCCACGTTTCTTCTCGGCGCTGCGGGCCAGTTCGGGATTTTCATCACGCTGATCATTGCCCTGGCCCTGGGTTTCCCGCAGTTGGACGCGGTCTCCATCGGGATCATCGGGGCGTGCGACGGGCCGACGGCCATCTACGTCACCTCGAAGTACGCCCCGCATCTCCTCGGCGCCGTGTCGGTGGCGGCCTACTCCTACATGTCGCTGGTGCCGGTCATCCAGCCGCCGATCATGAGGCTCCTGACCACGATGAAGGAAAGGCAGACCGTCATGAAGCCCGTGGCCAGGCCGGTCTCCAAGACGACAAAGATCATGTTTCCCCTGGTCATCACGGTCCTGGGCGGCCTTATCGCCCCGAAGGGTCTCCCCCTGCTCGGGACGATCATGCTGGGGAATCTGATGCGGGAATCCGGCGTGGTGAGCCGTCTGACCAAGGCGTCGGAAAATGAGATCGCCAATGTTGTGACGCTCTTCCTCGGTCTCTGCATCGGCGCCACGATGGTGGGAAGCGCCTTCCTCAAGCCGCAGACCCTGATCGTCCTGGCTCTCGGCCTCGTGGCCATCTGCCTCGATACGGTCTGCGGCGTTCTCATGGGCAAGGTCATGCGGGTCGTCACCGGCGGGAAGGTGAACCCCCTGATCGGCGCGGCCGGCATCTCCGCCTTCCCGATGGCGGCGCGCGTCGTCCAGCGCGAAGGTGCGAAGTGGAACAAGAAGAGCTACCTGCTCATGCACGCGATGGGCGCCAACGCCGGCGGCCAAGTCGGTTCGGTCATTGCCGCCGCGGTCATGCTGTCGGTCCTGGCGGGGATGGGGATCATCCGTTAACGGCATCAAGTTCCGGTAAATCAGCGCCAACCCTTTCCGGGGGATGCGGTTCGCAACAGGCCGGGTCGTTTCGACCCGGCCTTTACACTTTATGACCGGGAGTACCACCCGCAAGCTCCTCCCCGTGCGTGGGGATCTTTACTGAGGATCCTTCAGGGGGGTCCGGATGCGAAAATTTCATGGCCAATCCGGCCGGGATAGGCTATGATCACCACATGATACCCATCGTGTCCATCGTCGGCAAATCCGGTTCTGGCAAGACCACGCTCATCGAGAAGCTCGTCGCCGAGCTGACGCGCCGCGGCTTTCGCGTGGCGACGATCAAGCACAACCGCCACGGCTTCGAGATCGACCACGAGGGGAAGGACAGCTGGCGCCACAAGCAGGCCGGCGCCGTCGCCACGGTCGTCGCCTCGCCCGCTCGGATCGCCGTGATCGAGGATACGGCGAGGGATTATGAACTCGCAGAGATACGGGACCTTTACATCCGCAACGCGGACATCATCCTCGCGGAGGGGTACAAGCAGAACCCCCACCCCAAGATCGAGGTCTTCCGGACGGATCTCAGAAGGGAGCGTCTCTGCGGTTCTGAGGAGAATCTCATCGCCCTCGCCGGGGATCATCCGGTTTCCGCGGAGGCGCCTTGGTTTGACTGGAACGATGCAGCGGGTCTCGCGGATCTGATCGAGGGGCGATTTCTCGCCCGGCAGACATAAACCATCGGTGTCAGGCAATACGCTCGATTTGCTCTGTGGAAAAAGACAGACGGAACATTGACGCTCTCGTAAAAAGTCTCAAAAGCCTTGAATTGGGGACGGCTTCGTAAAAAGTCCGCAGGCAAGGCGCGCGAATCATGAGGAATGAGGCGTACTGTGGCGTACGCCGCAATGACGAAGGATGAAGCGCAACACAGCATCCGGACTTTTTACGTAGCCGTCAACATCGGGAGGGCGGTCATGATAATCAATGAACTCGACCGGGTGGAGATTCTCACCCTCCAGGATAACTACATCGACATGACGGCGATGGACAACAGCGCCATGATCCATCGGGCAGGTTCGCGCGTGAAGGGGCAGGTCAGAAAATCGGTCCTCGCCGAACACGGTTTCTCAGCGGTGATCCGGACGACGGCCGGTGAACGCACGCGGACGATGCTCTTCGATTTCGGTTTCTCCGAGATCGGCGCCGCCTACAACGCGAAGGCCCTGGACGTTCCGATGGGGGAGATCGAGGCCATCGCCCTCTCCCACGGCCACAGCGACCACATGGGGGGCTTCCGAGAGCTGGTGAAGCTGATCGGCAAGCCGGGCATTGAACTCGTCGTCCATCCCGGGGCCTTCAAGGCGCCCCGCTACCTGAAGCTCGACGAGGAGTTCAAGGCGTACTACCCGCGCTTTACAAGGGAAATAACCAAGGCGGCCGGGACGAGGGTCGTGGAGGCTAAGGAGCCCTGGCCGCTGCTTGGCGGGGATGTCCTCTTTTTAGGTGAAATTCCGCGCCGGACGGAGTTCGAGAAGGGGATGCCGAACGCCTTTTTTGAAGAGGGGGTCGTCGAGAAGAAGGACGACATCGAGGACGATACCTCGCTCTGCATGAACCTGAAGGGGAAGGGGCTCATCGTCCTGTCCGGTTGCGCGCACTCCGGGATCGTCAATACAGTCCGGTATGCCCGCGAGGCGACGGGTGTCGAGGCCGTTCACGTGATCATGGGCGGCTTCCACCTCAACGGCCCGGTCTTCGAGCCCATCGTCGGCCGGACGATCGAGGAGCTCCGGAAGATCAACCCCCGTTACATCGTCCCCACGCACTGCACGGGGCGGAAATCGATCCAGCAGATCGAGGCGTCCCTGCCTGAGAGCTTTATCCTGAACATGGCGGGCACTCGGCTGACTTTCGCTGCTTAGGGGATATTTCCCCCACTTAAATCACCAGCTATTACCGGTCGCTCAAGGTCGTGGCCAAACCGGAATAGCGTTCCCGGTTCGTTGTTGTTCCATGGCCTGCCGACAGGCAGGTGTACGCCGCAACGACGAGGGGTGAAGCGCAACGCGGAGAGAGGTCTTGGACTTTTTACGAAGCCGTCAATCCTTGATCTGCTCCGCCAGGATATCCGCCACGTGTTTCATCCGGACGCCGGGGAGCTGCTTGTCGAGACCGCCCTGGATCTGGACCATGCAGCCCGAACAAGCGCAGGCGGCAATCTCCGCGCCCGTGTCCCGGATGTTCGCGATCTTCTGCTCCAGAATCGGCATGGAGAGCTCGGCGTACTTCACCCCGAAGATCCCCGACATGCCGCAGCACTTGTCTGCATCCTTCATCTCCACGAGCTCGCAGCCGGCGGCCTCCAGGAGCCGGCGCGGCTCCTTATCGATCATAAGGACCCGCTTCATGTGGCAGGAGTCGTGGTAGGTCACCTTCGGCCCCCCTTCAGCCTTCGTCAGCCGGCCGCGCTTTGCGTACTCCTCAGCAACGAAGCTGCAGAACTCCCGGACCTTTTTCGCCATCCGCTCCGCCCTGGGACCCCACTCCTGGTCCTTCTTGAGGAGCTCGGCGTAGTGCTGGAGGGATTCCGTGCAGGTGGGGCAGGCGGCGATGATCACGTCGGGATTCATCTCCTCCAGGGCCGCAATGTTATCTCTGGCGATCTTCCGCGTCGTCTCCTCGTCCCCCATCGCGATCACCGGCTTTCCGCAGCAGCTCTGCCCCTTGGGGAAGAGCGCCTCCATGTTCAGATCCCGGAGGACCTTGAAGACCGACTCCCCCGTCTCGGGGAAGACGAAGTCGATCGTGCAACCGCTGAAGAAGGCGACGCGCTTGTCCGGCTTTTCGATCTTTTTCGTGATCTTCGCGATCCGGTCGCGCAGCGGCACGGCGACGACCGCCGGCAGGCTCCGGTCCTTGGCCATCCCCGCCAGAAACAGCGGGAGGTGGCGGATCAGCCGTCCGGACTGGAAGGGTTTCTGGCCGACGGCGGCGAGCCGCAGCAGCGAATGGAAGAGCTTCCGATTGGAGATCACATTCTCGAAGACCTGCCGGATGACGAAGGGGAGCCCCTTCTCCTGCACATTCCGGATGCGGAGCTCCTCGATGAGGCCCGGGATGTCGATCTTTCCCGGGCAGACGATCGTGCAGCGGCGGCAGCCGATGCACAGTTCGTGGAACTTTTCGAACTCCCCCATCCCATGGAGGAAGGCGGTGAGGATCGCCCCGATGCCCCCGGCATAGATGTGGCCGTAGACGTGCCCACCGATCAGCGTATAGACCGGGCAGACGTTCAGGCAGGAGGCGCAGCGGACGCACTGGAAGATCTGCTTGAACTTCTCGTCATAGGCCGCCTTGAGACGGCCGTTGTCGAGGAGGATGATGTGCATCTCCCTTTCTTCCTCGACCCACTTCCCATCCCGTTTGACCATGACCGGTGTGGGGCCGGCGATCATCGTCATGTAGCTCGTCATGAGCTGGGCGGTGGCGCTCCGGGGGAGGACCTTGAGGATCGTCGCCGCATCCTTGATCGTGGGGATCAGCTTCTCGTAGCCGATGATGACCACGTAAATCCGGGGCAGGGTGGTCACCATCCGGGCATTCCCCTCGTTCGTGACGATGCCGATCGCTCCGTTTTCGGCGATCCCGAAGTTGGCGCCGGAGATTCCCATATCCGCCTGCAGGAATTTTTCCCGCAGTTCCGTGCGCGCCGCCTGGACCATGAAGGCGATATCCGGCGGAATCTCCTCCTTGAGCTCCTTCGAGAAGTATTCGGCCACCTGGAAGCGGCTCAGATGGATGGCGGGCATCACCATGTGGGAGGGCCTCTGGCCGGCCAGGGCGACGATCCACTCGCCCAGGTCCGTCTCCGTCGCGGTGATCCCGGCGGCTTCGAGATGGGGGTTCAGGTGAACCTCCTCCGCGGCCATAGACTTCGACTTGACGATCCTCTTTACCCCTTTTTCTTTACAGAGGTTGACGAGGTAGGCCTTGAGATCGTCGCCGGTCTTCGCCCGGAAGACCTTTGCGCCCCGCTTCGTCGCCTCGGCCTCGAAGCGGCCGGCGATCTCCGCGATCCGCTCGACGGTGTCGATCTTCATCTGACGGACCGCCTCGTAAAGAGTCTCGATGTCGCCCGCGTTCTCGTAGGCCTTGGTCCGGGCGATGGGGTAGGCCTCCGAGAAGCGCCCGAGGGCGTCGCGGAGGGTCTCATCCTTGAGTTTTTCGGAGATTTCCTGCCGGAGGTTTTTCGCTTGCGGTTCCATCAGGCGTCTCCTCCCTTCGGCTCCTCATCCACGGCGATGATCGCGAAACGGCTCGGGCCGTGGACGCCGATGGTCAGGACCCTCTCGATGTCGGCGGTCCGGCTGGGGCCGGTGATGAAGCCGATATAGCCGCGGTCGAAGGATTGGGAGATGATTTCAAAGGCCTCCGTGATGCCGGGGACGATGTTTGCGCTGGGGAGAAAGACGACATGGAGCGGCGGAAGGATCGTGACCAGGCGGGTCGCGATCGCGTAACCGTCCTGAAAGACGCTTCCCGTCTCGGCGATCCCGAACTCCACTCCCGAGATGCCGATGTCGGCAGTGTCCGCATAGGCCGCGATCTCCTCATGCTCAGTGTAGACCTCGACCCCCCGTGAGCGGAGCGCCTCCGTGACGCCCGCCGCCCTCTGGAGGGGACTCTCGACGACAACCGCCTTCTTGACCTGTGCGGCCTCGACCAGCCGGATGAGGGCTTCCCGCGCGTCCGCCGCCGTGGGAACGCGGAACACCTCGGCGGAGACGACCTTCGCCCGCTCTTCGAACTCGGGAAAGAGGTGCGCCCCCGATGCCGCGGTCGGAAAGTGGCGCTTCCAGGTGTCACCGGCGATATTCATGATCCTGTGCCTCCGCAACCGTTCATGGAAAATGACTCCGGCCCTTCGATGGGATGTGTTTCTTCCGATAGTGAACCAATAACGTGGACCCCGCGTAAGGTATAACGGAAACACCCCCACGAGTCAAACGAAAAGCCCCGGTCGTCGGGAGTTATTAAAATCATTTACATTTGAAGATCACCGTGGTTAAGTAACCCCGCTTTTCGGCTGACGGCTTCGGGCCGTCACGGGTTCGCAGGTTCCTTCCGTTACGCTTCAACATGATTCAGGGGCAGAGGAATGACCGGGACAAAAGCGTCACTCAAAATAGCAACCTCCAATCTGACCAGTCCCGCGCCGGGGCGGACGCTTGCGGTTGATGGAATGCTTGCGGCTGCGGGTCCAGGATATCGATTTCAGCCGCAACGAAATCACAGTCCGAGACGGCAAAGGCGCAAAAGATCGCATTACGATGCTGCCAGAATCGCTGAAGAAACCGCTCCAGGAGCATTTGCGGCAAGTCAGGATGATTCATGAGAAGGAGACTTGTCCAGCGGCTGGGGTCGTGTACCGATGCCGGGCGCTTTAGATCGTAAGTATCCTAACGCACCGATTGGCGGTGGCAGTGGGTGTTTTCTCAGGAGAACCGTTGGAAGGACTCGCGGACCGGTGAACAGGGGCGGCATCATGTGGACGAATCACTGGTGCAAAAGGCTGTGAGAAATGCCGTCATGAAGGCGGGTCTGACAAAACGAGCATCGAGCCATACGTTCCGCCATTCGTTTACAACTCACTTGCTGGAAGATGGCTCTGACATTCGTACGGTACAGGAACTTCTGGGCCACAGCGATGTGAAGACGACGATGATCTATACCCATGTGCTGAATCGTGGGCCGTCTGGGGTTCGCAGTCCCATCGATACGCTATGAGTGTATCTGAGCATTTTATACGGACCCATATACACAGAGTTGACCAGCAGAAAAAGATTGAAGAACCCTAAAGATTGTGGGACTATCTACAAATGAGAGCATCACTGTCATATCAGCCGGAACTGTTTGCTGAAAGCAGTGCCGACACCTTCACGCACGCCCGTTTCAAAGGGCGTTCCGGCGCGTTTGGAGACAATATGTCGCTGCCAGTCCATCGCTGGTATCGCTACTCTGCCGGTTTTTCTGCCGACTGGGTCCGATGGCTAGTGCAGGAGCGTCGGTCAGACCCCAAAACATTTTCAGTCCTCGATCCGTTCTCCGGTGTAGGCACGACGCTTCTCGCATGCGAAGCTGAAGGCGTTCAGAGTTGGGGATTTGAAACCCATCCATTCGTCTATCGGATTTCGACTGCCAAGTTACGAGGTATTCATGTTAATCTTTCAGAACTCAGGGATGCCTTTCAACAGTTTATCAGCCGCGTCAAGAAGACTACGCTCATTGAGCGGAATGGCGTACCTCCCT